>OOCM01000079.1_pt1 | contig 99397 bp, 64 predicted proteins | sample 1671111 | NCBI WGS metagenome assembly OOCM01 (sample SAMN06348123, study PRJEB24527) | human gut metagenome | biome: human gut; feature: ankylosing spondylitis patient; material: feces | host: Homo sapiens | place: China | collected 2015-10 | reverse complement strand
GGAAGCCGTGGATATTGTGAAGGGTGAAAGGGTGACGATTGATGCCGAAACATGTCGTTTCAGTTACCGGGACTCTATTTTTAAACATGAGTGGAAGAACCGTTTTCTAGTAACGTATGTCACTTTCCGTTTGGCAAAACATCCCGAGTTCAGATTACATTACGGGAGCGTGAAAGATGAAGTAAACCGTTTGGGTGAACTTTCGTTAAAAACGATACGGCAGGCCATTATTCGCATACGGGAGGCTAAATTGCCGGACGTGAAGGTATTACCTAATGCCGTGAGTTTTTTCAAAAACCCGATGGTTGAACGTGTTATTGCGGATACTTTGCAGGAAAAATATCCTGCACTGCCGGTTTATCCCGTGGATGATGACCATGTGAAACTGGCTGCCGGGTGGTTAATCGAAACTGCCGGATGGAAGGGAAAAGTTGTCGGCAATGCCGGGGTACACGACAAACAAGCGCTGGTGTTAGTGAACACGGGCGGGGCAACTGGCATAGAAATTGCACATTTAGCTAACGAGATAAAGAAATCCGTGTTCCTTCAGTTTGGAGTATGGTTGGAACCGGAAGTAAACGTGATATAAAAGTGATATTAAAAATTCCGTGATTGACGATTCAATGATTAGGAGATTAAAAAGGAGGGGTGAGGTTGTGGTTGGAAATCACTTAATCGTAAATCATTAAATCACTCAAACGATAGGATCTAAAATTAGAACGGGATGGTAAAATATTCGGAAGAGATAGATATTCGGGGGCATTATACGGATTTGGAAGGACGGTTGATCATGAAGTCCTTGTGCGATCTGTTTAATGACGTGGCGAACGTACAGACTTATGCGCTGAAAATAGACGTGCCCACGTTGAACGAGCAAGGATTGACATGGATGCTACACAAGTTACATATTTTGATTAACCGGATGCCGGAACAGGGGGAGAACGTGATGTTGGAAACATGGCCGTCGGGTATTGACCGTTTATTTGCGATTCGTGATTTTAGAATGGTGGCAGGAGAAGAGGTTTTATTGCGGGCTACTTCAGAGTGGATGGTGATAGATGTAAATCGTCGCCGTCCCGTGCGTTTACCGGCTTGCGTGACGGAGACCGCCGCTTTCTGCGTGGATGGTATTCGGGAAATTCCTTTCGAGTTGGATACGAAAAAGATGCCGACAAACTTTGAAAATACCCGGCGTTTCACGGCAACATACGATAATATCGATTTCAACAAGCACGTCACTCAAGCCACGTATGTGCGCTGGGTTACTAATTCTTTGTCTTACGAGTTCTTGAAGGACCACGAGATCACGGAGTTAGAAATTATTTACGAACATGAAGTGTTACCGGATAGTGTTGTGTGTGCCGGATGTCATGTTGAGGAGGAAGAAAATCGTGTGAAAGTATATCACCAAGTGAGAAATGAAAGTTTGGATAAAACGCATTGTTTTGCTGTTAGTTACTGGAAAAAGCGGTAAGAGCTGAGTGTATCTTTTGTTGTTTATTTCGTGAAATTCGGGTTAAAATACCGCTTATTTGTTTTGCGATAACGAGAAAATACTATATATTTGCGCCGTTAAAAAATGCCCAAGTGGTGAAATTGGTATACACGCTACTTTGAGGTGGTAGTGGCCGTTCGGCTGTGCAAGTTCGAGTCTTGTCTTGGGCACATTCTCAATGTTAGATGGAAAGCTTTTTTTATGATGGAGAGGTGGCGGAATGGTAGACGCGCTACTTTGAGGGGGTAGTGTGCACGGCACGTGGGAGTTCGAGTCTCCTCCTCTTCACATAAACAAATGAATGCGGAAATAGCTCAGTTGGTAGAGCACAACCTTGCCAAGGTTGGGGTCGCGAGTTCGAGTCTCGTTTTCCGCTCAAAGTCAAAATTTGATTTTTCAGTTTTAAGAAGATATCGCCCAATAAGCGGTATCTTTTTTTGTTTTCAGAAGGTGGAGCAGGAGAGCTGTTTCTCTATTTTTTTACTCTCTATGCTCTCTGGCTTTCAAATCTTTTTTTCTGCTTTTGGCGGAATGTTTGGCGAATTGCCGGCAAACGCCCCGTGAATTAAGTTTTGTAGAACTGCCATTGAATGTCATTCCTGGCAAGGACCAGGAATCTCATGTACATGTTATTGCCAATGTCCGCAAGGATTCAATAGCAGGAAAGTAAAACCTTTATTTTATTGTGTCGACAATTACATAGATCCCGCATCAAGTGCGGGATGACATCTTGTAAGAAAAGCAGAACTGCCATCGAATGTCATTCCTGGCAAGGACCAGGAATCTCATGTACATTTTATTGCCTAATGCCCGCAAGGTTTGAAGCATTAAAAAGTAAAACCTTTATTTTATTGTGACGACATTTACGTAGATCCCGCATCAAGTGCGGGATGACATTTTATAAGAATTTTCAGTGTAATATATAATAATGTTATAATAGATAAGAATTACCAGCAAGCAATCTTTTTGCTGTAATGCCCGTGAATGAAATTTAGCCGTTTTGCAGTATTGCCAACTTTTTGCTGTAATGCCCGTGAATGAAAATATGTTTTTAGCCGTTTTGCAGAATTGCCGGCGAATGTCATTCCTGGCAAGGACCAGGAACCTTATGTACATGTTATTGCCAATATCCGCAAGGATTCAATTGCAGGAAAGTAAAACCTTTATTTAATTGTGTCGACATTTACGTAGATCCCGCATCAAGTGCGGGATGACATTTTATTTGATCATGGTGCGTGAAAGCAAGTAAAGTGTCTACGAACGTCATTCCTGACAAGGACCAGGAATCTCATCTACATGTTATTGTTAATGTTAGCAAGACTTCAACAACTAGTAGAGTTTTTATCACAGCTTTTTCAATTGTAATATGTAACACGTAACATTAAGAAAACATCGCTTTTTATGCATCTCCGCAAATGCATCGTCATAAGTATTTTCCTGCAAATTTTCCAATTTGTGTCATTTTCTAATATGTACATCAATTTATCTATATATATACCTTATTATATTGTTATCTTATAAAGATATAATGAGGATTATGTTTAATAACAAAGCGGAAAAATTATAAAGATCCCCCTTTTAAGGAATTATCTTAACTTTGTCCTCACTTTCTTTCTGTCTTTATACTCTGACGTGTTTCCTACTTTTTTCAGAAATAATTATCCTTTAATCTTTCTGAATAACTTGTTTATCGTTTCAGCATAATGTAACATGCAACATGTAACAATAAGAAAAACTTGTTTTCATCTTTAATATATAAGTATTCACAAAGCATAAATTCCCATCAATAAATATTAATCAGAAAAATTATACGCTTACCTTTTAGCCTGAAAATGCAACTCGGTTGCACCCGCTGAATTATACATTTGCAATACGGGAAAGAAAATATTATAAGAATTGCTATATGTTGTACGGTATTAATGTGAAATCGGTTGTGAGCTTGGTATTGCTCGTGACGGGAATGGTTGCCGATTATTTCTTCGGCGATGACGGATTTTGGAATTATGCAAGGATTGTTTTTTATATGCTTGCATATTTGCCTGTGGGTATTCCTGTTCTCAAGGAAGCTTGGGAAAATATCGTTGAGAAAAAAGACTGGTGCAATGAATTCATGCTGATGACGATTGCTTCTATCGGAGCATTTGTCATCGGTGAGTTTCCTGAGGCTGTGGCGGTGATGGTGTTTTACTCCATCGGTGAATCGCTTCAGGATCGTGCTGTCGATAATGCCCGGCGTACGATAAGCAGTATGGCGGATATGCGCGCTGAGACGGCTGTGGTTGTGCGTGGCGGTGAGCATGTGAGCATAAAGGCTGAGGACATTGATGCTGGTGATGTGGTGTTCGTAAAAGTCGGCGAAAGGATTCCTGCTGACGGTATGCTTATGGATACTTCGGCATCGTTCAATGCTTCTGCTCTTACCGGTGAAAGTGTGCCTCAGGACAAATGTGCCGACGACGAGGTGTTTTCGGGCATGATTCCTGTTTCGTCACCTGTGTGCATCAAGGTTTCACGCAAGGCTGACGACAGTGCGGCTGCCAGAATAATGAGGATGGTTGAAGATGCTTCGGAAAGAAAATCGTCGGCGGAACTGTTCATAAGGAAGTTTGCACATTACTATACGCCTTCGGTTGTCGTGGCGGCACTTCTGCTGATTGTCTGCCCTTTCGTATATTCTCTCTTTGCTGATGATTATGTTTACTATGCCGGTCAATGGGTGTACAGGGCAATGATTTTTCTTGTTGTGTCCTGCCCTTGCGCACTTGTCATCAGTATTCCGCTGAGTTATTTCTCCGGTATAGGCGCGGCTTCGCACAACGGCATTCTCTTCAAGGGTGGCAATTTTCTTGATGCAGCGGCAAAGCTGAATACTGTCGTGTTCGACAAGACGGGTACACTGACGACGGGGCGTTTTACGGTTGACAGTATTGATGTTAGTGGTACTGTAGGTGAAGATGCTCTTGTAGGCATTGTGGCAGGACTTGAGTCTTCATCCATGCATCCGATAGCAAAAGCTGTGGTTGAATATGCTGAGAAATCCGGTGTGAAAGTTTCGTATGCTGAAAATGTTGAGGAAATGGCCGGATATGGCGTGAAAGGCACTGTTGATGGGCGCGTGGTTATGGTTGGAAATGAGAAGATGATGAGGGAGTACGGTGTGGAAGGTATACCGGAAGGCGGTATAAAGACGAACGGCCCTACTCTATTTTGCGCTGTCGACGGTGCGTATGCCGGTCGTATCGTGGTGAAAGATGTGGTGAAGGACGATGCCGTGAATGCTGTTTCTGAACTTAAACGATTGGGCATCAGAAAAATAGAGATTCTTTCGGGTGACCGTCAGGACATAACTGAGGAAATTGCAGGTAAGATCGGCATTGACGAGGCATACGGCAATCTGCTTCCCGGCGACAAGCTTGCGCATGTGGAGAAACTTATCGGTGACAGAAGGAACAGCGTGGCTTTCGTCGGCGACGGCATAAACGATGCTCCGGTGCTGGCATTGAGCGATGTCGGTGTGGCCATGGGAGGCATCGGTTCGGACATGGCTATAGAGGCTGCGGATGTGGTGATTCGCGACGACAAGCCTTCGAAGCTTGCTGTTGCAATAAAGATCGGGCGCGGTACGAGGCGTGTTGTCATGGAAAATATTATATTTGCCGTAGGTGCTAAACTGGCGGTCATAGTGCTGGGTGCTTTGGGTGTTGCGACGATGTGGGAAGCAATATTTGCCGATGTCGGTGTGGGACTCATTGCCATTATGAATGCTGCAAGAATTCAGATTGCTTGGAGAAAGAAGTAATGGTATCTGAAGCACGGTGGTTGTTTTTTTACGCATACGTATAAATGTATATAATAAAATGGATTTGTGATGAATGCTGATCTTATCAAGGAGCTTGAGGACAGAGGCATCAAGCCTACGGCAAACAGGATTCTGGTGCTGAAGGCTATGTCGGGATGCGGAGGTGCGTTTTCACTGAAGGACATCGAGGACAACCTCGACACTGTGGACAAATCGTCGGTGTTCAGGACACTGCGTGTGTTCAAGGAATATCATCTGATACATGAGGTGTATGACGGTACGGGTGCGGTGAAGTATGAGTTGTGCAGGTGCAAGCGAAATGAACGGCATGACGACCAGCATGTGCACTTCTACTGCACGTCGTGCCACAGGACGATATGTATGGGTAATATTCCGGTGCCTGCGGTGGAGTTGCCTGCGGGATTTGAGGCGGAAAGCATAAACTATGTGATAAGCGGTGTGTGCGATGTGTGCAGTGCCAAGAAATGACACAAAATCTGATTTTAGCCTGAGAATCTGATTTTTTTTGTTTATGTTTGCATAAATAATGTATTCAAATCTGAGATGTTGAAAGAAGGACTTACTTTTACGAACAAGACTACTGTTACTGATGCCTTGACAGCTAAGGTTTTAGGCTCAGGCGATATGGATGTGCTGGCTACGCCGGCAATGGTGGCACTGATGGAGAACGCGGCTATGATGGCTGTGGCACTGGAACTGCCGGAGGGTATGACTACTGTGGGAGGTCACATTGAGACTTCGCACCTGCGCCCTTCGAAGGTGGGGGCCGAGATTGAGGCCAAGGCTGTGCTTGAGAAGATTGACGGCAAGAAACTGTTTTTCGCCGTGGAGGCGATGCAGGATGGAAACGTCATCGGTCAGGGCAAACACTTGAGATTTATCGTTGACAGAGATAAATTTCTTTCAAGACTGTAGTCTTCTGAATTTCATAGAAAAACAATCAAATCAATCATTAACCCAAAAAGTCAGATATGAAAATCAACAGTTACGCTAAGGCGTTGTTTGCATCTTTGGCTTTGACAGCATGTCCAGCCGTTGAGATTTCGGCCGCAGTCAATGATGCAAATCCAGCAGATGAAGAAAAGGTGGCATACCTTTTCACGTATTTCACCGGCAACGCACCGGAAGAAGAGCAGGTATGCTACGCTCTGAGTGATGACGGATACAACTTTACACCGCTGAACAACGGAGATCCTGTGATAATGTCGGATTCTATCGCTTTGACAGGATGTGTGCGCGACCCGCATATATTGAGAGGTGAAGACGGCAAGACTTTCTACATGGTTCTTACGGACATGAAGTCAAGTTTGGGATGGAGCAGCAACAGAGGTATCGTACTGCTGAAGTCTACAGACCTCATCAACTGGGAACATCACACAGTGCACTTCCCTACCAAGTACTACAAGAAATGGGGAAATGTCATAAGAGTATGGGCTCCGGAAACTATCTATGACAAAGAGGCAGGCAAATATATGGTGTTCTACTCTTTGAGAACAAGCGACGACAGTTCGTTCGACAGAATTTATTATTCTTATGTAAACGATGATTTCACTGATCTTGAAGGCGAACCGGTTTATATGTTCGACAACGGCAAGGCTACAATCGACGGTGACATCGTGTTCAATGAGAAGGACGGACTTTATCACCTCTTCTACAAGAGCGAAGCAGGAAGAGGAATCTTCCAGGCAACAGCTAAGACTCTTACTGCTGAAAAGGGAAAACCTCTCGGATCGCAGTGGACAAAGATTGAAGGAAATGTTGAACAGACACAAGAGGCTGTTGAAGGTGTAGGCGTATGCAAGACTCTCGACGGCAAGGAATGGATAATCATGTACGACTGCTATATGAACGGTCACTATCAGTTCTGCAAGAGTACTGACTTGAAGACTTTCCAGTTTGTTCAGAATACCAAGGTTGAAGGCAAGTTCACTCCGCGCCATGGAACAATCATTCCTATCACAAAGGCCGAGAAGGAGCGTCTGCTTGCTGAATATGGCAACCACGTGAACCCGATCATACCAGGTTTCCACGCAGATCCTGAAATAATGTATTCGGAGAAGACAAACAAGTTCTATATCTATGCAACAACTGATGGTGTTCCTGGTTGGGGTGGATATAAGTTCAACTGCTTCTCTTCTGACGACCTCGTAAACTGGAAAGATGAAGGTACTATTCTTGATGCCAAGTCTGATCAGGTGAAATGGGCCAACGGCAATGCATGGGCACCTTGCATCGAGGAGAAGAAAATGAAGGACGGTTCGTACAAGTATTACTTCTACTACAGTGCAAATGCCGGAAAGAGAAAGGAAATCGGTGTTGCAGTTGCTGATTCGCCAACAGGACCTTTTGTTGATTTCGGCAAGCCTATCATCAGCGATTCACCTGTAGGACACGGACAGCAGATCGACGTTGATGTGTTCACTGATCCTAAATCAGGCAAGAGCTACATATATTGGGGCAACGGTTATATGGCAGGTGCTGAGCTCAACGATGATATGACAAGTGTCAAGGAAGGAACAATCAAGGTGATGACTCCTCAGGGAGGTACATTGAAGGATTACAACTACCGCGAAGCACCGTATGTGTTCTACCGCAAGGGTAAGTATTACTTCATGTGGTCGGTTGACGATACAGGTTCACCAAACTACCATGTAGCATACGGTACAAGTTCAAGTCCGCTCGGAGACATCAAGGTTGCAGAAGAGCCTGTAGTTCTCATTCAGGATCCGGAGAACAAAATCTACGGTACTGCTCACAACTCTGTACTCAAACTCCCAGGAAAGGATCAGTGGTATATCGTTTACCATAGAATCAATAAGAATTATCTGAGCCGTGATCTCGGCCCTGGCTTCCACAGAGAAGTTTGCATCGACAAGATGACGTTCGACAAGAAGGGACGTATCGTTCCTGTAAAGCCTACTCACGACGGAGTTGAACCGGTTGTACTGAAGAAAAAGAAATAATATAATTTGATTTACATATTGGAGGAGTTTCAGCGCACAGTGCCTTTGGCATTATTGTTTCTGAAGCTCCTCCATTTATTTGTTTTGCATCTTAAGGGATATCAAATGATTGAAAACTTATAAATAATAAAGGTAATAATTATGCATTACGATTTCAATGAACATATTGAGAGGCGTGGCACTCACAGCCTCAAGCATGATATGGTTGGTCAGATATGGGGACGCGACGACTTGATACCTATGTGGGTGGCTGATATGGATTTTGCCACACCGCCATTTGTCATCGAGGCGGTGAAGCATAGGCTCGACAATCGCGTGCTTGGATATACGGTTCCTTATGACGAGTATTTTGAAAGGGTTGTTGCATGGAACAAGCATAGATATGGTTTCGATGTCAAGAAGGAAGAAATATGCCAGGTGCCAGGTGTGGTTGCAGGAATAAACAATGCCTTGCAGGCTTTCACAAAAGCCGGCGAGAACGTCATGATTATGCAGCCTGTGTATCACCCTTTCCGTTTGGTTACTGAGGCTCTCGGACGTAAGGTCGTTGACTGCCCTCTCCTTTTCGTTGACGGCAGATATGAGGTAGATTTCAATCTTATGGAAAAACTGGCACCTTCGTGCAAAGCTCTTATTCTATGCAACCCTCACAACCCTGGAGGCTTTACTTGGAAGCCGGAAACTTTGAAGCGTATAGCAGACATTTGTTTCAGATGTGGAGTTGTGGTTATTGATGACGAGATTCATGCCGACCTTGTTTTCAATGGATATAAGCACACACCTTTCCTTTCTGTGAGCGCTGAAGCCGAAGCCGTGGGAGTAACGCTTCAGTCACCTACGAAGGCTTTTAATATGCCAGGTGTCATTGCCGCTCATACCATTGTGAAAGACAGCAAGATGCGTACACGCTTTTTCGATTATCTTCGCGGAAGCGATGCCGATATGCTAAGTGCTTTTTCTTATGATTGTGTAAGTGCATGCTATACACCAGAGGGTGAAGAATGGCTCAATCAGATGCTTGAATATGTACGCGGAAACATTGAATATGTGTGCCGTTACTGCTCTGAGAATATTCCATCGGTACATCCGATATGCCCAGAGGCTTCGTTCCTTGTTTTCCTCGATTGCCGTCAATTGGGCTTCAGCAGTCAGAAGAGACTCAACAGTTTCTTTGTAGACAAGGCTCGACTTGCACTCAACAGTGGAGATATGTTCGGACATGAAGGTACCGGATATATGAGAATGAATGTTGGATGTCCGCGTGCAGTCGTTGAAGAAGCAATGGAAAGATTGGCTTCGGCTTGCAGAAGCATTGCCGATGCTGAATAAAAGATGGTTGTGCTAAAGAAATGCACAATGAAATGTATAATTGAATCATAAAAAGATGTTTTAGAGATGGTTAAGGCTGTAATTTTTGATCTCGACGGTACTCTACTCAACACATTGGCCGATCTTGCTTCAAGTACCAATTATGCGCTCGCACATTACGGGTATCCGCAGAGGACTATAGATGAGGTTCGTCGTTTTGTAGGAAACGGAGTAGCAAAACTTATTGAGCGTGCTGTGCCTAAAGGTACTTCAGAGGCAGACGTGCAGCGAGTGCTTTCGTGCTTCAAGAGTCATTACTTAGAGCATAGCTTAGATACGACAGTTCCTTATGACGGAATTATGGATATGCTCTCAGTGCTCAAGAAAAAAGGAATTGCTACGGCAATTGTAAGCAACAAGCTTGATCCGGCTGTACGCGAGCTTCACGAACATTTCTTCAAAGAACTGGTTGATACAGCTGTTGGTGAATCGTCCGAGCGCAAAGCCAAGCCTTCGCCAGATATGGTGAATGAGGCTCTCCGTCGTTTGGGTATTGATGCCGAATCAGCTGTGTATGTCGGCGACAGTGAAGTTGACATTATGACTGCCCGTAATGCCGGCATGAGATGCATATCTGTTTCATGGGGATTCAAGACACGCGAATTTCTCGTGCAGAACGGTGCATCGTCGATTGCTGATACAGTAGAGGAATTAATGGAACAGATCGATAGAGCATAGCACGAATGGCTTTCGTGTATGAATGGTAATGCCGGACATGTATGTTCAAGGAGTTTGATAATTTTATAATATTTGCCCCTCTTTGTGTTACATGTTCGACATTTTACCTCATAAAAACTACAAAATACAGATATTATACCTTTTTTAACTATAAATCTTCATTTCTGCAATAAACCTTCCGGCTGTATGCGTGTCTTTAAAAGCATATATGCTATGAAGAAAGTCCAGCGTTATGAAAAACATATTAAGCGTTATAATGATATGCATGTGCTGTACCTGTACTTATGCACAGACGTCGGTGAATGTCAAGTCGTCGCCGTCGAAGATATCAGGGTCGGTCAGAGATGCTTCTTCGGGAGAAGCTCTCATACAATGCAGCGTGCAGCTTCTCGATTCCGACAGTACTTTCATCAGCGGTGCTGCTACAGATATGAATGGAGGTTTTGCCATTAATGTTTCGAAGAATGGTAAGTATATTTTGAAATGCTCTTATGTGGGATACACTGACACTTACAAGAATGTAGAAGTCAGCGGTCGTCAGAAGATTATGCCGTTGGGTACAATTTCCATGAGTGAAGATGCTGTTATGCTGGAAGGTGCTGTGGTAAAAGGTACCATACCGCAGGTGGAAGTTGTTGAAGACACAGTTCAATATAATGCTGCAGCATTTCGTGTTCCTGAAGGTTCTGCTGTAGAAGAACTCATAAAGAAACTTCCAGGAGCCGAGGTCGATGAATCCGGCAAGATTACTATAAACGGTCGTGAGATAAGCAAGATTCTCGTTGACGGAAAGGAATTTTTCTCTTCGCAGACGGATATGGCAATGAAGAATCTACCTGCTGAAATCATAGACAAGGTTAAGACATACGACAAGAAATCCGATTTGGCGCGCATCACTGGTATTGATGACGGCGAGGAAGAAACTGTTATCGATCTTACAGTCAAGAAGGATAAGAAAAACGGATGGATAGGAAATGTACGTGCCTCTGGTGGTACACATTCGCTCCACTCGGAACGCTTCAACCTAAATCATTTTACTGACGACGTGAAACTGTCGCTTGTCGGATCTTACGGCAATACTGGCAACGGAGGTACTTCGAAAAGAGGAAATACGGGCTTCAATTTTTCTACTGACAGCGAGCATCTTGAAACTGGAGGTAATGTGCGTTATAGCGGTGCATCTAATCACTCGTTCAGCGAAAGTTCCAGCGAACGTTTTACAGGTGTAAAATCTTCATTCTCTAACAGCAGACGTAACAATTCAAGCTCAAATTGGAATGCCGGAGGTGATTTCCGATTGGAATGGAAGCCCGATACAATGAATCGTATACTTTTTCGACCAAGATTCTCTTTCGGAAAGAACGACAGCTACAATTCAGGCGTTACGGCAACGTTCAGCGGAGATCCTTATGCAAGCGGTACGATTGACGATCCGATCGATCAGATTGAATCCGTTGTAGATTCAATACGTACCAACCTCAATCGTTCTTCTGCAAAGTCGGAAGGCGACAATCTCAGTTTAGGTGCTTCGTTGATGTATAACAGACGCTTCGGAAACAAGGGACGCAACCTTACAATAAATGTCGACGGAGGATACAGCAGTAGAGGCAATGAGCGTTTCAACGTATCTGACGTAACATACTATCAGCGTGACGATTCGACAGCATTGACCTATAGATATCGTACAACACCAAGCAGCAATTCCAACTTTTCTGCACAGGTTACATACAGCGAACCTATTGCACGTGCCGTTTTCCTTCAATTCAGCTATAAGTTCAGCTATAATAAACAGCACAGCGACGGTAAGGCATACGATTTGGGAAACATCATAGGAATACGCGACAGTCTTGCTTCTATGGGTATAGGTTTTCTGCCGTACGATTATGAAGATTGGCTTGATGAAGATTTGAGCAGATTCACAGATACAGAGAATTCTGTTCATACAGCAGATGTTACTCTTCGTATTATACGTGAAAAGTTCAATCTCAGTGCCGGTTTTACAGCAACTCCACAGACGCAACGTGTCGATTATGACTATCAAGGTCTCGATACCGTTGCTGTCAGACATTTCTTCAACATGTCTCCTACCCTGAACTTCCGTTATCGTTTTTCTCGTCAGCATCAGTTGCGAGTAACCTATCGTGGACGAACTTCGCAACCTCAGATTACTGATATGTTCAGCATGACTGACGACAGTGACCCGCTCAACATTCGAAAAGGTAATCCTGGATTGAAACCGTCATTTACGCATACAATGAATGTGAAGTACAACAACTATATGCAGGAGACAAAAAGGAATATCAATGCCAATGTCTCTTTGAACCTGACAACAAACAGCATTGCAAATCGAACTGAATACAACGAGGAAACAGGTGGAAGAATCTCACAGCCGGAAAATATCAACGGCAATTGGAGAATAAATGCCGATTTAGGATTTGATACTCCTGTAATTTTGGAGAATCTGCTTGTAAATACATCTACTTCTGTATCGCATAACAATAATGTAAGTTTTGTGTATCAGGACCATAATACTTTGAAGAATACGGTCAGGAATACCAGATTGCGTGAACGTCTTGATATAACTTACCGACATGAAATTTTCGATGTTTCACTAAACGGAAGTGTATCTTACACACATGCGCGAAGCACACTTGTTTCCAACAGCAATATGGATACATACGATTTCTCATACGGTTTGTCAGCAAATGCGCAGTTTCCTTTCCATCTTTACCTTTCGACTGATATAAGGTGCCGTTCGCGTCGAGGCTATAGCAACAGTCAGATGAATACTGATGAACTTATATGGAATGCTCAGATGTCATATCGTTTCCTGCGCAGCAGGAATGCATCAGTTGCGCTTGAATTTCATGATATTTTAGGCAACAGAAGCAACATAAGCCGTACTATTACGGCAACAAGGCGAAGCGACTCGCGTACAGATGCCATTTACAGTTATGTCATGCTTTCTTTCAGTTACCGTCTCAATGTTTTCGGTGGCAGGTTTATGTCGAGCGACGGTGGACGTAGAAGGCGATGAATATACATCATATATAATAAAAGAACCGTTTCCAGTGCAGACGTTTTTCGTCGTCATTGCCGGAAACGGTTCTTATTATATGTTGTCCTTTGTAAGTCCTAAAGACTGTTTTTACATTATCAGAAATTGAAAGATTCCAATTTCATTTCTGCCAGATTCTGTATTTTAGGAACCAGTGTTGTGAAGTGAGCACTTGCAGAGTGAGCCTTGAGGGCGTCCTCATCACTCCATGTTTCGCAAATCATATATACATCTTCTCTGGTTGCACTCTTGAAAAAGTCATATGCTATGCATCCGTTGTCTTTCAGTGATGCTTCTACGAGTTCCTTAGCAATCTTTTCTACCTCTGCCTTATTAGCATCAGATACTTTGATAAAAACATTCAATCTTATCATATAAACTTGTATTATTTGATGTTTGACAATAATATTATTGCCCAGCAAATTTAAATCTATTTTAATTGATAGCCATCAATTCACTTATTAATATTCTATAACCAGTGTAATAAAATATATAGAGCTTGTGATTAAATAAAAAACTTCCAGACCCAAGTTCGCAGGATCTGGAAGTTCAAAAACATTTTCAATATAAATTCTGGCTATTATGATCAATTGTTTTCTGGACGAAGCTGACGTACAACTTCTGCTGTGCGCCACATTTCACTGTTGTGAAGTGCTTCAAGTTCCTTGTTGAGCTTGTCGCGGTAGTCAGGCTGTGAGTTGCTGTCGATAGAAATCTGAGCTTCATTTCCAGTCTTTACGCTGTTGTAGAGCTTTTCAACTACAGGCTTGATGGCATCGTGGAAAGGACCCATCCAGTCGAGTGCACCTCTCTGTGCTGTTGTTGAGCAGTTTGCATACATCCAGTCCATACCCTTCTTTGCAAACAGAGGCATAAGCGACTGAGTGAGCTCTTCAACTGTTTCGTTGAAAGCTTCAGAAGGTGTGTGTCCGTTTTCGCGGAGAACTTCATACTGAGCGAGGAGAAGTCCCTGGATTGCACCCATGAGTGAACCACGTTCACCAGTGAGGTCAGAAGTTGCTTCGCGCTGGAATGTTGTTTCAAACAGATATCCAGAACCAATACCGATACCGAATGCAAGAACCTTGTCGCGAGCCTTACCTGAAACGTCCTGATATACAGCGTAAGAAGAGTTGAGTCCTCTTCCCTCAAGGAACATAGTACGCAGTGAAGTACCTGAACCCTTTGGTGCAACCATGATTACGTCTATATCTGCAGGAGGAACTACACCTGTGCGGTCGTTCCATGTGATTGCAAATCCGTGTGAGAAGTAAAGAGTCTTACCTGCTGTAAGATGAGGCTTGATTGACGGCCACAACTGCATCTGAGCAGCGTCTGACAAGAGCATGCAGACGATAGTTCCCTTTTCAGCTGCTTCCTCGAGTGAGAAAAGAGTCTCACCTGGCTTCCATCCGTCAGCAACAGCCTTGTCGTATGTTTTGCCTGGACGCTGACCAACGATTACATTGAAACCGTTGTCTCTGAGGTTACAAGCCTGACCAGGTCCCTGAACACCGTATCCAAGAACTGCGATAGTTTCATTTTTCAATACTTCGCGTGCTTTCTCCAATGGAAATTCTTCACGTGTCATTACCTCTTCGATAACTCCACCAAAATTCATTTTTGCCATTTTTTCTTTCTGTTATGCAACCGGTTATAGTTTTCCGATTGCCAGGTTAAATATTTCGTTTTAATTGATTCGCTGTAAGCAATTGTCATTGTTGTGATGCAAATTTAATCAATTTATTAGAAAATACAGTGTAAAAATAACAATTTATTCAAATTTTATACTGCATCTTACCAAAACTGTGTTTTTTGCATCGTCATGACTGTCTTTTTGTGCTTCAGCATCGAATATACCGTTTGCATTGTCACGCAGATACAGCCTGAGAACATCGCCGTAGTAGCTTTCGGCCATATAAGCAATCTCAAAGCGTTTTACGCTCATTTGCTTATAATGTTCCAAATTGAATAGATTCAAAATGTGCTCAATATATTTTATGCTGTTTACGTGTCCGTTGAGATCAATATCACTGTATTCAGTATCAATTGATTTTGTGTATGTATCTTCTGCGAGCGGTTTAACTCTTGAAGCCTTTGCAATCGGGCATTCTGTTTCTTCGTCAATATATTGGTCAATTGTTGTTCCGTGCAGTTCATGAAGATCTTTCGGCTTTCTGTCTGCCTGGTCAATCATTGCCCATACAGCCTTTGCGTAGCCTATAGCCTTGCCTTCCGAATCTGTAATTCTGTAATTTCTGTCAGTGAAATACAGGTATACATTAGAAATCCATGTGTCGATGAAGAACTTGTCGCCGTTCTTCGGCATCTCAAACATTTCAATCACGAGTCTCGACAGTACCCATCTGTATACAGTTCCGTTTTTAGCCATCTCACCGAAACCACGGTTTACAGCATGGTTTTCAGAACAGTTCAGCAGATGATTTCCAAGAACAGACATTGACAGCTTTCCCTGAAAGTCTGTATGGAATGGGTAGACCTTGAATTCCGTGCGTTCAATTTTGCTGCACATACGATTTTATAGTCTTTTTCCTGTTGGGTTGATATTTTAGTTGCTTTTTTCGAATTATCTGCAATGATTCCTTTCTCTTTCAGCCAGATATTCGTCCAGTTTTTCCACGCAACTCTTGGTTATAGCTATACGTCCTGAACGTACGAACTGCAATACAACGCCGAGATCTTTTAATCCGTTGTACAATGACAATATGTCTTCAGTTATGCCGGTCTTCTCTATTATAGAGTACGTAGGGTTAACTTCGACGATCTGTGAATCATGCAAGCGTACTATTTTGCTTACCTTGCTGTTTTCCAGCATTACAGGTGTTGAAATCTTGAACAGTGCTGTTTCAAGGATGAATATCTCGTTGTCGAGGAAATAATTTGCCTGAAGAACATCGATTTTTTTCTCTATCTGCGTTGTAATCATTTTGGCCATCTCCTCTGTGCAGAAACAAGTTATTGTATACTTGTGTACGCCTGGAGTTGACGAAGCGCAAACATTGAGGCTTTCGATGTTTACCTGTCTGCGTGTAAATACAGCTGTAATCTGGCTCAGAAGACCTGCAATGTTTTCTGAGTATATCAGCATTGTGTACAGTGGCAATTTATCCTTTGCCTGCATGTTGGAATCTGCGGATGCGCATTTTCCGCATGTGTTGCATTCTGTATCTTGTAATGACATAATTTACTTACTTTTATTTATTCTTCAATTTCTAAAAGCATCTCGTCAACGTTGGCTCCTGGAGGTGTCATCGGAAGCACGTTGTCTTCTTCCTTGACGGCGCACTGGAGAAGGTATGGACCGTCCGTATCCAGCATTTCTCGTACAGCACCTTCGAGGTCTTTGCGGTCAATTACCGTTCTTGCAGGGATACCGTAAGCTCTTGCAATCATTTCATAATCAGGATTTGTCATCGGAGTGAAAGAATAACGATGATTGAAGAACATGGCCTGCCACTGTCGCACATTGCCCAGATAGTTGTTGTTTAGAAGGATAATTTTTACTGGTGCTCCCTGTTCCATTATCGTTCCCAGTTCCTGGATCGTCATCTGGAGTCCTCCGTCGCCGCAGAACATGCATACTGTCCTATCCGGAGCTCCGAATGTTGCACCTATAGCTGCCGGCAGACCAAATCCCATTGTTCCGCATCCACCTGAAGTTACGACGCTGCGGGCTTCTGTGAATTTGAAATATCTGCATCCGAACATCTGGTTCTGACCGACATCCGTGACAAGAATCGCTTTGTTTTCACTTGCTTCGCTGACTTTTCTTACCACCTCGCCCATAAGCAAAGGTCCTTCAGTCGGATTAAGTGTTTTGTTTATGACTTTGTTGAATTCCTTTTCTTCATACGGTTTGAAACTGTTGATCCAGTTGTCGTGGCTGGTTTTTTCAACCTGTTCTGCCACTTTTGCCAAAGTTTCTTTGCAATCACCGAGTATGGCAAGGTCAACTTTTACATTCTTATTTATTTCTGACGGATCAATGTCGAAGTGTATGATTTTTGCCTGTTTTGCGTATGTAGCAAGATTTCCGGTAACACGGTCGTCAAAACGCATGCCGATGGCAATCAGCAGATCGCATTGGTTTGTCATGACGTTAGGACCCAAGTTGCCGTGCATTCCTAGCATACCCATGTTCAGCGGGTGGTCTGTAGGGAGTGCTGAGAGACCCAGCAGAGTGCATCCGGCCGGTATCTGAGCTTTTTCCAATAGAGCCATAAGCTCTTCGCGTGCATTACCCAACTCTACGCCTTGTCCAACAAGGGCAAAAGGTTTTACAGCATCATTGATCATTTTTGCAGCTTGTGCTATTGCAGACTCGTCTGGTTTAGGCACCGGGTTGTAGCTGCGAATGAAATCAACCTTTACCGGTTCGTAGTCCACCATTGAAGTTTGGGCATTTTTTGCAAAGTCCAAAACTACAGGACCTGGACGACCGCTTCTTGCGATGAAGAATGCTCTGCTTACAGCCCATGCTATGTCTTCTGCCTTTCTTATCTGATAGCTCCATTTTGAAATAGGCTGAGTAATACCTACGACGTCAACTTCCTGAAATGCATCAGTTCCCAGAAGTGAAGTTCCCACCTGTCCGCAAATTACAACCATTGGTGTTGAATCAATCATTGCATCTGCAATACCTGTTACTGTGTTTGTGGCTCCAGGACCGCTGGTCACAATGCAGCATCCTGGTTTTCCGGAAACTCTGGCGTAGCCCTGAGCCGCATGAGTGGCACCTTGTTCATGTCTGACCAAAATATGGTTCAACTCGTCTTTATGATCGTAGAGAGCATCGTATACAGGCATGATGGCTCCGCCAGGATAACCGAAAATGGTGCTGACTCCTTCATTGATAAGCGAACGCATCAATGCCTCTGCTCCTGTTATTCTTTCCTTCATGATTTAGCTTACTTGATAGTTTATGTAAACATTTAATATTTGGTGTCATCTGCTATGACATTCAGTCATTTATTATTCTGACACCGCCCTTGTCTGCTGAACTTACGCTTTGAGCGTATGCCTTTAGAGCTTTGCTGACAACTCTCTTGCGTTTCAAAGGAACCTGCTGACGTGCATTGAGTTCCTCATCGCTCAGCTTTACATTTATGCTTCTGTTAGGAATATCTATTTCAATGATGTCTCCGTCAATGATTTTTCCGATATTTCCTCCTGATGCTGCTTCAGGACTTATATGTCCGATACTCAATCCTGATGTACCGCCGGAGAAGCGTCCGTCTGTTATCAGCGCACATTCCTTACCCATGTGCATACTTTTGATGTATGATGTCGGGTACAGCATTTCCTGCATTCCCGGTCCACCTTTTGGACCCTCGTGTGTGATTACCACCACATCACCTTTCTTTACTTTTCCTCCGAGTATTCCTTCGCAAGCATTTTCCTGTGAATCGAATACTTTTGCAGGACCGCTGAAGTGCCAGATTGATTCGTCGACACCGGCAGTCTTTACTACACATCCGTCCTGTGCAATGTTGCCGAAAAGAACAGCCAGGCCTCCGTCTTTTGTATAAGCATGTTCGATGTCTCTGATACATCCGTTGGTTCTGTCCTTGTCCAACGATTCCCATTTTGAATTCTGGGCCCCAAGCTTGTTGCAGAATTCTCCGCAAGGTCCAGTTTCATATATTCTTTGAGCCTCAGGATCTATATTGTCTTTGAGTATTGAGTATTTTTCGATGTCTTCTCCCAGTGTTGCACCGTCAACTCTTTTTACAGAAGTATCCAGCAGACCGCCTTTTGCCAATTCGCCGAGAATTCCGAGTATACCTCCTGCCCTTCCGCATTCCTGTACACTGTATTTCTGTGTGTTCGGTGCAAGTTTGCACAAGCAAGGAACTTTACGGCTTAGAGCATCGATATCGGCCATCTTGAAATCTGCTTCAGCTTCTTGTGCAACAGCCAGCAGGTGAAGAATTGTGTTTGTACTTCCTCCCATGGCAATGTCGAGAGTCATGGCGTTGAGGAAGGCGCTTCTTGTTGCAATGCTTCTTGGCAATACGCTGTCGTCTCCGTCTTCATAATAAGCAAGAGCATTCTTGACAATTGTTCTTGCCGCCTGTTTCATCAGTTCTACTCTGTTTACATGATTTGCCAATATTGTGCCGTTGCCTGGAAGTGAAAGACCTATAGCTTCTGTGAGCGAATTCATAGAGTTTGCAGTAAACATTCCTGAACAGCAACCGCATCCAGGGCATGCTCTGTTTTCTATTTCAACCATTTCTTCATCAGATACGGTTTGGTCAGCACCTTTGACCATTGCTGATATGAGGTCTATGTTTTCACCTTTCCATTTTCCTGCTTCCATAGGACCTCCTGATACGAATACTGTAGGAATATTCAATCTCATTGAAGCCATGAGCATTCCTGGAGTGATTTTGTCGCAATTGCTGATACAGATCATTGCATCTGCCTTGTGGGCGTTGCACATGTACTCTACAGAGTCGGCAATGATATCTCTTGATGGCAGTGAATACAACATACCGTCGTGGCCCATGGCAATACCGTCGTCTATTGCTATGGTATTGAATTCAGCTGCATAGCATCCCAAACGTTCGATTTCGGCCTTGACAATCTGTCCGGCTTCGTGCAGATGTGTATGACCTGGTACAAATTGTGTGAAAGAGTTTACTATTGCAATAATAGGTTTGCCGAATTGTTCTCTTTTCATTCCGTTGGCAACCCAAAGAGCTCTCGCTCCTGCCATTTTTCTTCCTTCTGTGCATACTGCACTTCGCAACTGATGTTTCATATTGTATGTTGTTTTTATTTACATTTTCCAAACAGTTTTGTCTGTGTGTCCATTTAATTAAAAAGCCTCTCTCACATGATTGTGAGAAAGGCTTTGCTATGTTCATTTATACGTTATTTGCACGCAATATCATTCTCACTGCAAGTTTTCTTCAAGATCACTCGTAGTTCAATGACGGTAATTATGTTATTTGCGTTGCAATTCATAGTGCTTTAACTTTTTTCAATTGCAAATCTAGTATTTTATTGTTAAATGACAAATTTAAAGCAATGTTTTTTTTAATAATCTGTGACAAGTTATAAGGAATATCCCGAATTTTCTTTCATTTTATGAATTTTTGTGCTCGAAAACGAGCATATTGTGCAATTGCCGTACTGTTTCTGATTTGTTTATGCCTTTCATGTTCGCTATTAGGTCGGATTTTTATGTTGTTTTATAGTTTGCGCTCGATTTTGTATGGTTGTATTTATGGAATTCAGGCATTTATAATATGCATAGGTTTGAAACAATAAGAGGATTTACCTTCTGCTGGGTAAATCCTCTTCATCGTATAAGCGGAAAGTGAGGGATTCGAACCCCCGATACAGCAAGCCGTATAGCGGATTTCGAGTCCGCCCCGTTCGACCACTCCGGCAACTTTCCTTATTTAAGGGGTCTAATACACATTGCTATGTGTAATAAACCCCTTATATAAAAAAGCCGGGAGGAGATGTGATGAAACTCCGAGTATAAAGGTTTTGAGCGCCCGCTCCTCTTTGTAATCCACCGACACAAAGGTTACCCCGAAGGGCGTGGCCCGCCATTGAAGAGCGAAGCTTTCTCGGTTTTCAGAAAAAAATTGATGAGTATCCCAATCGATCCTGTATCCCGGCTTGTATGTCCTTTATTTATGTAACGCAAATATACCAATAAAAGGTAAATCCAACAAGTAATAACACATTTTTTTAGTAAAAAGGCATACATATTTTTGTAATATGTCTTGTTCTAACATGCTTTTTATGTTTTGCCTTTGTCAGAATGTATACTTCTATTGTATGTGTTGCGCTATTAAGACTGCATTTTATTTGCTTTTTGTGAATTTGAATCCGACTTTAACATCGTCGTATTCCTTCAATGCTGAGGTAATCAATGAAAGTGATTGACTGTTTACGACAGAACTGATTTTTTCAATTACGGTAACCAGTTTGTCTGCATTGAAAAGTATTTGCAGGTCATTTCCCGATAAGCTTACTTCGCTATTTATCTTTTCAGCAATTGTATTTGTAAGTCCTGATGAGAATGACATTTCAAGATTGCTTCCATCCTGAGTGTATGTTCCTGTTGCAACCTGTTTGCTCTTCAGGTAAATAATGAAGCTTTTGTCGCTTTTGAATTCAAATGACAGTGAGCCAGGTTTTATACCTATTTTCTGCAATGGCTCATCAAGCTTCTTTTCAAGTGCAGAAGTTGCAGCTGAGCCTGCAATGTTGTTCAGAAGATTTGAAGACTTTATCTCTACGGCTGGTCCTGAATATGGCCATGTTCCTTCAATTGAAGCGTTCTTGATGCCGAGGTTTATGGCTGTGGAGTCTACTTTATCCTTTATCTGATTCAAGAAGTCGAGAATCTGTGCGTCAGCACTCTGTGAGATTGCCATCAAGGCAACCAATGCAATAAAAAAGTTTCTTTTCATTTTAATCTTATTTTAGGTTGTTATGTGTTGTATACTTTGTTTTATCTGATCAGTATTTTTCTGCTGTTCCCGTCGCATGTTACTATATAAATGCCAGGCTTTAGGTAAACGGATACTTCTCCGTTTCTTGACTCCGCATATTTCAAGCCCTCAATGCCATTTACGGATATATTTTTAGATGTCGGTGATTTAACAGTAAGCAAGCCTTCATTCTGCAGAATTTCTGCTTCAGCTTTTGCTTGTCCTATTCCACTGCTAGGAGATAAAACAAACGATATAACCGATGACTCATCTGAGTTCAGTTTTATTTCTGCTGTAGCCTTTACCCTTACATATAAAGTTTCTCCTGCTTCCAATGCTCCGCTTTTAATGATTGAATCTGTGCTTGCAGATGTAACATCGCCTGAGCACGACAGTTTAAGAATAATGTTTTTGAAATCTTCATCTTTGGAACATGTGAGCACGTAGCCATCAGCACCATCTATCGCGTTCCAATAGATGTATCCGTCCGTACCAGACAATTCTGATATTACAGGTGCATCGAGTTTTTCTGTTATGCAGTATTTGAATGTGATGGTACCGTTTTCGTCTTCTTCAATATCCCTAATAGGCTGATTCATTTTTCCCGATTGTGTATAAACCACAGCCTTGTCGTCTGCAAGTTCGTGTACATTGTTGTTTCCTGGGTATGGATCTCCTCCGGCAGATAAAAGATATTCTTCAAGGTCGTCTGCACTTGCCACATACATATATGAATCAAGTGTGCCGTCGGCAGGAATAAGTGTCAGTCTTTGGTGCGAAGCATCAGTGTTGACCCTGTTGGCCATCCATTTGTTTGCATCATAATCTATGTGGGTAATCAGCAGTCCGTGGTGACCGTCATTTCTGGTGCTGTAGCCTATATATTTGTCCCAGCCATCGTTTTGTCTGTTCTCCAGGGTGTAAAATTCATTAGGATTCTCAGTATTGGTAATTTTATACCCGTTTCCGCCTTTGCTCAAAGGCTCAGCTGTAATTTTCTGCGGTGTGTCCGGACTTAAGGCTATCAGTTTTTTCCAACCCATGAAATCTTTCTGATAAGAAGAGTAACCGCAAGGTGTACGCCCGTTCTCGCAGTAGTTTCCTGAGTCCATAAGATCCCAATAGTCCATTCCGTACATCTTGTAGTTCGTGTCGTAGAAATCTGGAAGACCCAAGGCGTGGCTCAGTTCATGGCACATTGTTCCGATGCCGTCTGTTGCACCGTCGAACACTTCGTTGCAGCAAGCGTATGCTCCGTAAGCAGTACCATTGATAGTGCCTCCAGATGCCATCTCCTTTGGCCAGATTGTATTTGGATCGTCACAGCCGTTTTCACCTTCTCCTGCATATATGAAAAAGGCCATGTCGACAACACCGTCGCCGTCATTATCAAAATCTTCCCATGAAGCCTGTATGGCTTGTGCTTTCGTCAATGCCTCTGAGAAGAATTCATTTATGTTTTTATCGGTGTAGAACGATGAATTTTCTCCATAATGAGCATACCCTTTATCGAGTGTTACAGGGCCTATTACATGAAATTCCGGCTTGAACAAACCGTCGCTTTGTGCTGTGAAATAATCTTTTATGCTTCCGTAACTGCCTCCGCCTGTATAGTTGTTTCCGCTTCCGTCGCCGTTGCAATAGAGATTGTAGAATCTGTTGACATCAGCATCGTCAGTTCCAGCCGTAAATTTTTTGTCTGCGAATTGCACCAATATAACTGGCACAGATGGTGTACCCATTGATGTCAGCGGTGCAGTTTCTTGTGAGCCGATGGCACGCGTGTTCTTCTCCCCAAACATTATTTCGTTGAGCGCGCTGACGTTTTCTGCATTTCTTATAGTTTTCAGCATTGCTGTTTCTTCAGCAGTACGCTGTCCTGGGTTATGTGCTACCGATGCTGAAAGTGTGTAGTTGTTTGCTCCAGCATCTGTCACATAGCAGAAATCTCCATCGGAATTCTTCATTACAAGATATCCGTCGGCAGTAGTGAAATACGATATTTTTCCGTTTCCGATGTGCTTTACGACCAATTGTGTTCCGTCGCTCTGCTTGGCATTTATTTTCTGTATCCTTGGTTTTACCGATGCGTTGGCGCATAAGGCCGAACACAGGAATGCTGTCAGGAAAAATTTCGTATGCTTCATAATCTACTTCTGCAATTTTTATTATTGCAAAATTACTTTATGCAGCACATATATCAAAATCACTATACACTATTTAGCAAACCTTTTGCATGTTTATGCATTAGTTTTTGGCAGTTGTGATGGTCATCTGCACATCAAATGCCTTTATTTACAAGCATATAATATACAAGTGCCCAGTCCTGGTCGTTGGCATAAAGGTCGTAGAATTGGCCTTTTGCACCATTTACAGTTTTAGGATATATATAGGCGCAAGATGCTTTACCTTCTTCGAATGGCGTAAACAAGCATAGATTGTTGCGGACAATATTTTCAGCTCGCTTTTGGTATTCCTTGTTTCCTGTGTTGAGATAGTGATAATGGAACACAGCTGCTGTCAGCGTACTCCAGTAATGCGGGAATGTGTCACCGAACATTTCCTTTTTGCCGAACCAGTATCCGTCCCAATGTCTAATAGCGATGTCGTTCAAATGATAACTTGGCTGAAATCCGTTGAAAGCTTCCAGCACAGGCAGTTGTCGTACGGCCTCATCAAGATATTTCTTTATCCCTGTTTCCTTGTATAACTGTTCGAGGAACAGAATGGCAGGTGCAACAATGCTTTGCTCGTAATTCACTTCATGCTTCGGATATTTCAATCCATTGGCTATGAATACGTCTCCGGTCTTTATGAAATCCTTTTTGAGGTCTTCCATTTCTGCATTCATTCCTGCCTTTTTGAGTGTTTCGAGACCTATGGATACAGGTATGCCTATGGCATAGAAACCGTAACCGAATTGCCGGTACATGGATTTCAATGTGTTGTATCCATACTCAGCGTATTTTTTGTCATTTGTGATATTGTACATGTGGAAATAGAATTCAGCTACCCACATATAATTATATCCTCTATTTCGACCTTTCTTGTCAACACTAGAGAATGTCTTGAAGTCATCTGTCTGAAGCTTATTTCTGATGAAGTCTGCATACCTGATGACTGATTCTTTCAGCACAGGATCATGTGTCAACATATATTGCTTGGCCAGCAGAACACCCATTCCTACCCTTTCTGCACCTTCGTCTCGGTCAGGCGGGTTGCAGTTTGGAGTATTGTTTAGATATATATTGTTTGTCTCATTGTCATATACCATGAATGCCCCATATCTAGGGTCGTTTTTGTCGTTCATCTGCTGTCTGGTTCTGATGAAATCGATTCGTTTTGCAATAAGTGAATCAATCTTCTCCACAACCATGCAGTTTACCTGCGTACTTTCTTTTCCGTATTTGAATTCGAATGTACACTCTCCAGTTTTGTCCATGACTGTTTCGGCTGTCCACTTTCCGTTTTTGAATGCGGACTTTATGATTTGCCCATTTTTTGTTACAGTACATTTTTCTGTCTCAGGACATCCTTGGAGTTCAACAACGGCTTTCTCGCCGACTTCGTATACATATCTGTTGCTCGATGCAATGCATTCACCGTATTTTATGAGTTTCTTCTTGAAATCGCTGTTTCCTTTGTGGGAGAACAAGCGCCAGCTGAATTTATATTTGTTGCCGGGACCTAAAATAAGGTCTGTGATATTGAGTGCTATGATGCCTCTGTATTGCGAATTTCCTTTTTCCTGTCCGCGTTCCCATATTTCATAACTGCCGATTTCTCCACTAGTGAGTGCAAGGCCAAGATGAGGGCCTTTTCCTCCCATTCTAAGTGCATTCACGTACGCATCGCTCTTTCCGTTCCAAATATGTGCGTGTGCTCTTGCATTCAGACACGTCTCGGCGTCTGGATAATTGTCATTGAAAGGAGTGTATATGCCTATGTCGTACAATATGGCATTTCCTCCTCCCCTGTTTGTCAATGTATATTCTTCTATCAGGTCACCGTTGTCATATTTACGCGTGACATGAATTTCTATATCGTTTTCTTCGTAGGTCACATCCATGCCGTCGGCGCTGATGTGCTTTGGCTTTTTCCATTCGTGCTTTGATCTTGTGAATTCGCGCGACATGGAGAAATAGCCCAGACCCCAACCATATTCAGGACCAATCCATTTATATTGCTGTCCGTCGGTACGAACCAGCCAATTCATGTTGGTCTGATCGTTTTCAATCTTTATGGCCTCTATAGCGCCGGTTGATTTGTTGATTTCTGCTTTTATTTCCTGTGACATACCGCACATGGAGTTCAGCCACATAATAGTTCCGATGACAAATATATTTGTGCTTTTCATGTTCTTTATAATTTATGAGTGTATTCGCATAAAATACATACAGGTTTGACTTACACTTTCTGCCTTTATTTGTTAGAGACAAATATATGTGTTGTTGACCTCTTAATCAAATAAATATACCTTTTTAGCATATAATTATAGATTATGGAACTATTTTATCTGATTTACGAGGGCTCGCATTTTTATTTCTGAGCCCTCGCATTTGTTGTTACAAGCGCTTGGAATTATTCACTTAGCACAGTGCATTTTGATTTGAAGTGTTCTGTGTTTGTCATTAATCATTGGAATACACAGTTGTTGAATATAAAAATGTCCTTCCGAAAGCAGAAGTATGATTGGACTCCATGCTTTCGGAAGGACAACTTGTAAAGAATTGCGTCAAAATTTAGATCAGGTGTGATTTAAAGAATTGTTCAATCTTGTCGAACGGTATATATTTCGGATTGTCGTACAGGTCGACATGATTGGCATTTGGTATGATCATCAGCTCCTTGTTGTCACCTTTCAGCTTTTTGAATGCATCTTCGCTGAAGTAGCGCGAGTGTGCCTTTTCGCCGTGAATAACAAGCACCGCACTTCTGATTTCATCGCTGTAGGAAAGTATAGGCATGTTTATGAACGACAGGGCTGAAGTCTTGTTCCAACCTCCGTTTGAATTGAGCGAACGTTTGTGGTAACCGCGTTTGGTCTTATAGTAGCCGTAGTAGTCTTTAAGAAATTGAGGTGCATCGTCAGGAAGTGTGTCTGGTACGCCTCCGGCTAAGGCATATTCGCCGTTTCTTGCATCTTCCGTACGCTGTTTGTTGAGCTGCTTCTTCAATTCGTATCTGCCGTCAGCATCCATTGAATCGAAATATCCATTTGCGTTTACACGGCTCATGTCGTACATTGTACATGTTACGGTCGCCTTGATTCTTGTATCTATGGATGCGGCATTGAGGGCCATACCTCCCCAGCCGCAGATGCCGAGAATGCCTATACGTTCGGGATCTACATCATCGCGCAAGGAAAGATAGTCTACAGCTGCGCAGAAATCTTCTGTGTTTATATCCGGTGAAGCCACAAAACGAGGCTGGCCACCGCTTTCGCCTGTATATGACGGATCAAATGCTATAGTCAGAAATCCGCGTTCGGCCAAAGCCTGTGCATACAATCCTGACGATTGCTCCTTGACAGCGCCGAACGGTCCGCATACGGCCACTGCAGGCATTTTGCCGCTGGTGTTTTTAGGTATGTATATGTCAGCAACAAGCAGAATCCCGTATCTGTTTCGGAACGTAACCTTGTCATGATTGACCTTGTCGCTTTGCGGGAATACCTTATCCCATTCTTTTACTAGATTAAGATGCTCATCCATATTCATATTGATGTTTTGATTGTTGTCTCTGACTTGTGCCGTGCATTCGCTGTATGCAGCCAATGAAATGAGTGCAATGCATCCGGCTTTGAACAATTTAATCATAAGCAATATATATTCTGTTGTCTATGTGCAAATATAGAGGTTGTATATTGTTATGACTTTACTGAACGGCTCAAATGAAATGTCTGAACGGTCCAACTTCTTATTCTGTTAAAGATGTGGGCGGAACTCCGTATTGTTTCTTGAATGCTGATGAAAAATGTGATGGATTCTTGAAACCAACTTCACTGTATATGTCTACAATTCTCTTTTTTCCTTCGAGAAGCATCTTGTATGCTTCGTCTAGGCGTTTGCGCATAAGCCATTTTTCAGGCGACAGTGTACTGACCTTTTTGAAATCGCGCTTGAATGTTGCGAGACTGCGTCCGGTGTATCTGGCAAGCTCTTCCATGGAGAATTCGTACATGTAGTTCTTGTTGAGAAAATCAATTATGTCTATTTTCCACGGTTCGCTGAAGTCGAACAGCATTGTTGCAAATTGCGGATTGATGTGCAGCAGTGCCACCAAACCTTCTTGCAGTTTCAGATTCATGAAATCGTCCTGCGGTTTCACTTCCTGATTGAAATATGGTGTCATTGATGCAAAAATGCTTGATATTTCTGCTGTTTGCGGCAGTTTTATTACTTTTGGTTCGCTTCTTTTCAGATCCTGCAGTTCTCTGTATCTGCAGTTCTTCATATAAATGTCTCTAAGAAACCTGCGGGTGAAATTCATGTATATACCGCAGTACTGTTCACCGTTTGACGATTTCTTATACATTCTCAAGTGATGGTCGCGAGGTATGAAAACGCACTCTCCCTTCATCACTTTTATTATTTCTTCGCCGTTCTCTATGACCATTTCTCCTGAGTATACGTAGTTGAGTGCATAGTCTTTTGCTCTGTGTACGCATAGTCCTTCGTCATCATAGATGAAGCTGAAGAAAATATCGTCATAATTGAATATTACTTTCATTGACTGGCTGTTTTCCATTTCGCAAGCAATATGTTTATTTTTTCAGAAACTTATTTGTTCTTGTTTTCTGTGCTGGCATAGCTCTTTGGAGGCACATTGTACATCTCCTTGAATTTTCTGGAGAAATAGCTTTGACTGCTGAATCCTACCATCTCCGATACTTCTGTCATGGAAATGTCTGGATTGTTTTTCAGAATATATGCAGCCTCCTTAAGTCTGAATGCTGTGATGTATTCGTTCGGAGTCTGTCCTGTTACGGCCTTAAACTTCGTGTAGAATACAGACCTGCTCATCTTCATCTTTCCGGCTAATTCGTCTATGTCAAAATCTGTTGACGCCAGATTCTCCTTGATGGTCCTGTCTATTTGCTCCATAAAACTTTTGTCAAGATTGTTTATACCGAACAGGTTGGAGTCGGACCTGTTGTCGGATGTGCATTTCTGCATTATGCGCCTTGAGCGTATTATATTGTTGCATCGTATCAGCAGCATTTTGCTGTCGAACGGTTTTGATATATAGTCGTCTGCACCGCAGAGCAGACCTTCTATATTCTGTTCACGCTGGGTAAGGGCTGTGAGCAGAACAACAGGTATGTGGCTTGTTTCTATATTGTTCTTTATGTTTTTGCACAATTGCATTCCGTCCATAACAGGCATCATAATGTCTGAAACTATGAGGTCCGGTTGTGACTCATGGATGAGATTCATTGCTTCTTCTCCGTTTGATGCAGTTCTGACGGTATAAATCTGTGAGAACAGCGATGTCAGAACTTCCATCAATTCCTTATTGTCTTCAACCAATAAGACATTAGGCTTGTCTGTAGGGTCATCGGAGAATGCTGGACTTTCAGCAAGTTCGGAAGAACTGTCGTAGGAATTATTTACAGGCAGTTCCGATACACATGGTGATTCTTCTTCGTCTGTCAATGTGATGTTTTCATTGGCTTTGAAATGTTCATTGCCTTTTTTGATTTCTACAGAGAAAATTGTTCCATATCCTTTTTTGCTCTTTGCCGTGATTTTACCGCAATGCATGTCGATAATGGATTTTACAAGCGCAAGACCGATTCCAGAACCTGTTGTGCTCTGCATGGTTTTTTCGTTTTGTTCTTCCTGGTAGAATTGATCGAAGATTCTTTCAAGATTTTTGTCTTCTATGCCTATTCCATTGTCAGAAACCATGATTTTCACACATTCGTTGCTTTCTGTAATGTCGATGCTGACGTGTCCGCCGGCAGGAGTGAACTTAAAGGCATTCGACAAGAGGTTGTAAAAGACTTTTGTCATCTGTTTGCCGTCAAACCATATTCTAGTGTTGTTTGATGGTAGGCTCATGTCGAATTTTATGTTTTGCAGTTCTGCCTGCTCCTTGAATGAATCGTAGATGTTCGAGATGAAATCGTTTATGAAATGTGCACTTACGTGAAGACGCATCTTGTTTTGCTCGAATTTTCTGAAGTCGATAAGCTCGGTGACAAGATAATTCATTTCCTGAGCCTTATTTATTGTTTTGATGAGGCGCTTACGGATAGACGGATATTGCTCACATTTCTGAATAAGTATCTGCAGGTTGCCTATGATTAACGTCAGAGGTGTTCTGAATTCATGGCTTATGTTTGTAAAGAAGCGCAGTTTTGCCTCATTGATTGTTTTCAGCTGCTCTTTTTCAATCTGTTCTTTCCTGATAGACTCGTAGAGCTGTCTTCTCTTTTTAACAGTTTTGTAGAGAATATATATTATTATTGCAGCTATGGAAATCCATGCTATAAGTGCTGCAGGTGAAAGGTACCATGGATACAGGATGCAGATTTCCAGCTTTTTGTAATTGTTCTTGTCTGCATCATTCCCGTACATGTTTTTTTCGCGAACTTCAAGGGTATAGTTGCCTGAAGGCAGGTTTGAATAAGAAATTCTGTTTTCGTAGATTGGATTCCAATCGTTTTCAAAACCTTTTAGGTGGCATTCGTAGATGTGGCTTTGTATTTCTCCTGCAAATGATTCAGATGCAATGAATATGTCGAACCTGTTCTGGTTGTCCGACAGCGTTATCTTTGACGTTTCGGGGAATGTGCAGGACAGAATGCCTGTACTGTCTCCTGCATGAATTTCTTTGTTGGCAACAAACAGGCGAGAGAAATATACTTGGTTGTGGTTTATGCTTTTTTCATAGTTGCTTTCTTTAAATCCGATAATTCCTGAAGTGCTTCCTATGTATATGGTACTGTCGGAAGATATTGTTATTCCGCAATCACGTGTGAAAGCTGTTATTGGCAGGGCCTGATTGGTGAACAACATGGTTTGCATGATGTCCCCTTTCTTTGAGAGTATATATATACCCTTATCGGTTGTAATAAGCAGATTGTTTTGTGGTGTTTCTATTATGCGGTAACAATAGTTGCTGAGCATATCTTTCTCAGAATCAGGAAATTTTTTAAAAATATCAGACTTTTTGTCTAACTTCATTATGCCGTTTCCAAATGTTGTCAAATAGATTGAACCGTCGGAAGATTCGTATAATCTTATGATTCTTCCTGCACCGTTCTCAATGATTTTGGAATATGTCTTGACCTTTTTAAGATTCGTAATGTCGTATTTGTGTACAACATTCTTTTCAAGAATCCATAAATACTGATTCTTGTCTATGTGTATATCTGAAAAACGGACATTTGGTCTGAAGATAAACGTAGAACTGTCTGTGAGAAGAGAATACCTGAATATCCCCTTATTGGTTGACAGATACAGGTTGGCACCGCATTTTTGTACAATGTTGACAGTGCTCATTTCTGATTTTGAATCTCTTGGATTTATAATGTTGTTGAATCTGTTGTTTGTTATGTCGTATGTATATAGGCCGTTGTAGTTCGTTCCTAGATATAGAAGGTTTTTAGTGTCGTCATATATGACAGATTTAAGGTTGGTACATGGCATGTAATAAGGATAAGCGTCTTTTCTGAAATGCTTTATTGTTTTCGTTTCTGCATTCAGCATGTTGAGTCCTCCACCTTCAGTACATATCCATATATTACCATTTTTATCTTCAGTCATGTCTCCTGCAAACGGATGCGACAATCCGTCTGCATCGTCAGATGCACTGTAGTAGAAGAAGTCGTTCATTTGAGGATGGAAATAATTTACGCCACCGTAGTATGTTCCAATCCACAATGTACCGGATTTGTCTTTAAAAATTGAGTAGACGGAAGAATTTGACAGTCCTCCGGCTTTATTTGTACGATTGTAGACTTTGAATATTCCACTTTTGCGGTTAAATCTGTGAAGTCCTCCGTACGTACCGAACCATATATCGTGGTTGTTGTCTTCAGCTATTTGTCGTATATCATTGCTGACCATTCCTTTGGAAGCTGAATTTTGTACAGTGTATCTTATCAGTTTGCCCGATTCAGAAATTTCTGTAAGTCCGTTGTTGGCACTGCCAACCCATATATGGTTGTCTGCAGATTCGATGATGTTGTATGTTCGGAAAGGAAGAATTTTTTTGAATGCAGTATAATCTTTTGTCTTGAATAGTCCTTCATCAGATGTAAACCATTTGTCGCCCTTATGGTCGATAAGCATGCCGTATATTCTCTTTGCAGGCAATGAACATATATATTTTAATTTGGATTGCTTGCTGTCCCATTTGTACAGTTTATCAGCGGTTGTAGCCCATATAACTCCCTGGTGTGAATATACAGAGTTGATTTTCATCCTTGAAATCATGTGAAACTTTTCAAGATCCAGATCGTATCTTACAAGTCCGTTTTCAGTCCTGAAAAAAATGTCGCCGTTAATGTCTGATGTTATGTCGGATGCACTGTTGCCTAAAAATAAAGGTGCGGAGTTTTTACGGTATGGTTTGTAGGTTGTAATGTGCATTCCATCATAAATGCTGACTCCTTCTTCTGTACCGAACCATATTCGTCCTATGCGGTCCTGATGGATGGATATGACAGCTGGATGTGCAAGTCCGTCCTTGGGGGATAATGTATGGAATATTGTGGCAAAACCCAATGTCGGAAACATCATTGCTCCGACGATAAAAAATAGTATTTTTAATATGGTCAAAGAGAATCTCATATGTTTTTTAATGTGGATTTCTATTGTATAAACATGATAGGTGTTGCATTTTTCATATTCAAATATAGTTGTATTCAGTGAGATTTAAAAGCATTTTAATACAAGATTACATTTACACGTTTTTACAACAGATTATTACTTATGATTTTTATCTCTGAATCCTGATTTTTTGAACTTTTGTCTTTTACTTTTTGTTTAACACGCTGATTTTATGGGCATAATGTTAATTGTTTGCATCGGTACAATAGTACAAGAAATACAAATTGTACGTAAAAGCTGTTTTCTCACAATGCACTAATATTGCAGCAGTTGTTAAATGTAATCGAAATACAAAACAAAAACTCACTATGATCTATAGAAATTTCATTTGTGTATTGATGCTGTTGTCATTCTCAATCTTTAGTGCTGAGGCTAAGGATAAATATAAGAATATAGACAAGGTTGTAGAGAATTATGACATTCTGCTGTCGTATGCTGAAAGTAAAGGACAGAATCCTCGAACAATCAACCCTGATGGTTCTATGTTGTGGTGCGGAAAGAATTTTGACTGGACTGAAGGATTCTTTCCTGGCTCTTGCTGGTATATATATGAAATGACAGGAGATGCAAAATGGAAGAATGCCGCGATGGACTTTCAGGCTCTTAATAGAAAACATACAGGTCACAGCAATCACGATTTGGGATTTATCTTTAATTGCTCGTATGGAAACGGTTATCGTTTGACTGGAGATAAAGATATGCTCAACATAATGATAGAAGCTGGAAAAACATTGGTAGATAGATACAATCCAGTAGTAAAATGTATAAAGAGCTGGAATACCAAAGGTGGATGGCAGGCCAAACGAGGCTGGAAATTTCCTGTGATAATTGACAATATGATGAATCTGGAACTTCTTTTTGTTTTGACAGAAGAAACAGGCGACTCTGTATATTATAATGTGGCTGTTTCGCATGCCAACACTACTATGAAGAATCATTTCCGTGACAACTTCAGTTCTTTCCATGTTGTCGATTATGATCCAGAAACTGGAGCTGTAAGGAGTCGTGAAACAGCGCAGGGCTTTTCGGACGAGAGTTCTTGGGCAAGAGGACAGGCTTGGGCCTTGTACGGATATACTGTATGTTATAGATTCACTAAGGACCAGAAGTATCTGAAACAGGCCGAGTCTGTAGCGGACTACATTTTTAAATTCGAAGGTATGCCTGATGATTTGGTTCCATATTGGGATTATGCAGTTGCAGACAAGAAGGATTCTCCGCGTGATGCTTCGGCCGCTTCTATAACAGCTTCTGCTCTTTATGAACTTTATGTACATACAGGAAATAAGAAATACAGAAAGTATGCAGACAAGATTATGAAATCACTTTCATCGTCGAAGTACTTTGCAGATAAAAATGAGGTGTATGGCTTCTTGCTTAAGCATTCTGTAGGCAGCATTCCTCATGGAGCTGAAATTGACGTGCCTTTGAATTATGCAGATTACTATTATCTGGAGGCTATGTTGAGAAAGAATAAACTCTGATTAAGATTTAAACAGTATAGAAACCTTAACTATTTTTTACAGTACGGATTTAGGTCACAGTTTCCGTCGCTGTCATCGGTGCAGCAGAAGTAATGTTTTTCTGCTGCACCTTAACTAAAAATCAAATGAATCTTTGTGTTGACCATTGACTAAAAATCATTACTCTATGAAAACAAATATAGTAGATAGCATAATGGCTGATTCAACCAAATGTATAGGGATGCATAGCAGAATCAGTATGTTGAAAACCGGATTCAGAAGGTTCTTTACGTCTACATTCTTTTTTATGGCTGTCTGCTCGGCCGGTGCATCGGAAACGCAGACTGTCTTTGAAAAAATCATACAGAATGTTGTTGAACAGCAACTCTCTGGTGCAAGTATAACTTATGAGGATGGGCAGACAAGTGAGTATCTCAAAAGCTTAAGAGCTGACGGTTCTTTCCCCGACATAAATTATAAAAGTACAAGCCAGACAAATTGGGCTCCGAATTATCATCTGGACAGGATGAGATATATGGCTATATCATACATCTCGCCTAAAAGCAAGTATTACGGTGATGAAACTCTTCATAACGCAATAGTGAATATGTTGAACTATTGGTATGACGTGAACCCATGGAGTACTAACTGGTTTAACCAAGAAATAGGATGGCCTCAGCGTATGGGACTGAACTTGTGTTTGCTGCGTGCAGGAAAGGAACAAGTACCGCAGGAGCTCGAGAGTAAGATTCTGAAGCGTATGAGAGATATCAGTAAGGGTCCTGATCAGCCTGGTTCACAAGGATCGGGTGCGAATAAGATGGATATTGCTTTGCAGTGGATTTACCGATCTACTTTACAGGCCGATAAAGAAACATTGGATTTCTCAGTTGAGCAATTCTATTATCCGTTGAAATTCAATACCGGTGAAGGTATGCAGAGCGATTATTCATATTTGCAGCATGGCCCGCAGCTATATATTGGCGGTTATGGTGAATCGGTGTTGAATGCAACATTAAAAGTTTCATTCTTCCTTGTTGATACAGAGTATGCGGGAGGTGATAATATGGAACTGATTTCCAATTTCCTTCTGAAGGCCTATATTCCTACGATTCGCGGTCATTATATGATGTATAATGCTATAGGACGTGGTATGGCACGTAAGGGAGGTACAAGCCGATCCAGTTTTGTGTCAAGTCTTGAAAGTATGAAGAAGTTGGATCCGGCGAATATCAATAAATATGATGAGGCTGTAAAACGAATAAGTGGAAAAGAGTCCGTTTCGTTTGGATTGGAATCATATAATAGACATTTCTGGAGAGCCGATTATACGTTGCATCAAAGACCTGAATATACAATTGACGTGCGTATGGCATCTAAGCGTACAAGAAGATGCGAAAATGGAAATGGAGAAAATCTAAAGGGGTACTTCATAACAGAAGGAGGCACACAGATTGTCATGCGTGGTGATGAGTATGTAGATATTTATCCTGTTTGGGATTGGAGCCATATTCCAGGAACCACAACACCAGCTCTTACTAAAGTTCCTCAGCCTGGAGCATGGGGACAAAACGGACAAAGCAGTTTTGCTGGAGGTGTTTCAGACAGTATATATGGTGTTACTACATATCAGATGGTTGATAATACAAATAATGTCAACACATCCGGTAAAAAGTCTTGGTTCTTTTTTGACAAAGAAATAATTTGCATGGGAAATGATATTAGTTCTACCAATGCAAGTCCAATTAATACAACAGTGAATCAATGTCTGTTGAACGGAAAAGTTCAAATAGCAAAATCGGATGGTACTGTGGCCTACCCTTCATACGGTGAACGTGAATACGATGATTTGGAGTGGGTCAATCATGATGGTATCAGTTATTATTTCCCGGAAAAAGGTTCTATTACCTTGCGTAATAATGAACAGCAGGGTACTTGGAAAAGCATAACGAGCTATTATGATGAAAGCATTGTAAAGAAAAATGTATTTAAGCTGTGGTTCGATCATGGTGTTAAGCCTGATAGCGGAAAATATATTTATTACATTATGCCGAACACATACAGCATTGATTCTGCAAAAGAAGCAATGGACAGCTTGACTACAGTCAATAGTGATACAATACAGACCGTATATAATCATACATTGAATGTATTGGGTGCTGTTTTCCACAAAAAAGGAACACTTAAGATTGGAGATATTGAACTAACATGTTCTGAGCCTTGTACTGCATTGTTCACATCGACAAATACTGAGAATGTGAAAGCGCATTTTGCTGATCCGTCATATTCCTTGGATTCGATGACCGTATATGTAAAGATGCCAAAGCTAAGATACAAGACCTTGAAATGCAAGTTTAATACGGATGTGCATTACAAAGGAGCTACAAGCAATTATGATATTGACGTCAATACTCCGGATTCTGTATATGTTTCGGCAGAAGATATCCAGCTTGATTATACGTCTATAGATTTGAACTACGACATGCCATACAAAACGCTGCATGCTCAGGTTATACCTTCTAACGCAACGAACAACACTCCGTCGTGGTACAGCAGTAATGAGAATGTAGCTTTGGTCAGCAAGGATGGAATGATTGTTGCCGTCGGACAAGGTGAAGCTGTGATTACTGCACGTATAAACGAAAATATCGAGGCCGCGTGCTCTGTAAAGATTACTGATCCTATTTACAGTGTTCCTGCATCGGCAGATGCTTATGTTTTTGACGGCAAGCCTTCTGAGAACTATGGTGATCAACCTTCGCTTGTAGTCAAGACAGACGGAAGCGGATATACTAGGCGAGCATATTTGATGTTCCCTTTGCCGAAAGATGAAGAAGTAGGCACAGATGCTGTTGTAGAAAAATCAAAGCTTCTAATGTATGTCACATCTGCTTCAGCCAATGCGCCTGAAGTAAACTGGAATATCTACCCTTCGATGTCGACAACTTGGAAAGAGAATACGATTGATTGGGCAAACAAACCTACATATCAATTATCTCAGCTTCTTGATTCAAAACAGTGCATAATACCTGATTGGAATGATGAAATGAGCAGAACTGTCTCATTTGACGTCGGCACTTATGTTGCAAAACAGCACGAGAATGGCAAAAAAGCCGTTACGTTCCAGATAAATCAGGACAAGCGTGCTTCTGACGGTAAGGGAAACACTGAGTTTGCTTCCAAAGAATACAGTAATAAGGTTGCACATCCACGCTTGATGTTTTACATCCGTGATTATGTGAACGGTGTAGAATCTGTATCTGGCGATGAACCTGAAGTTGTAATGGATAATGGCTCTGTATTTATTTATGGAGTTGACGGTAGAGTGCTTGAAATATATAATTCTTGCGGTGTTAAAGTGAATACTTCAATACAATATGAAGCAGAAGATGTTTTGCGTGTTGATTTCAGAGGACTGCCACAAGGTATATATATAATAAAGATTGGTTCTAAGGCCATCAAGGTCATGCACTCGTAGTATCCAAATATGGACTAATATTTTGATTAGCACTTCATAAGTTGATTTGGTTGTTTTTGGAAGATTGGGAAGGCTCTTAAAGATTTCATTGTTTTTCTTTAATCCTTCCTTTTCTTAAAAAAGAACCGTATAAACCAATAGATAGCTTACTTACCTTATACAAATTAACCTATTCTAAATCAAAATGAGAAAATTTTTATCTATTGCCACAATGTTGGCTATCAGCACAGCGACTTTTACTGCTCGTGCGCAATTGACAGACCAGGATCTTCAAGTCGGTGATACTGTCGAATTTGAAGGAAAGAAATGGCTGTTGGGAGTAAACCTTATTACTAACCCGAGTTTCAACAGTGTAACAGAATCTGGAGAAATCAACGGTTGGACAGTCGGAGGATATGCACCGATGACCACAAGTCATTTCCAGTGGAATAAGGAAGGTGGATATGATGGAGGAGCCTATATCAAGGCTATCGGAGCTGAAGGCGCAACCGGAACAAAATCTATTGTTCAAAGATGGAATGTAGAGCCAGGAAACAAGTACTACATGTCATTCTGGTTGAAAGATCAGTCACCTAACAGCCAGTATGTACCGGTTGTTTCGCTTACATCCGTACTTTCTACAGATGGTGGACAGAATGAGTTTGTAGGAACAGACAAAAACGGAGTTGTACATAATGGTAAGACCCTTTTGGGAAAAAATGGTGAGGACAAAAGTGAAAGTTCTTACGGTTTTGCTAATTATATAGGTGCAAACACTTGGGCAAAGACCAGTTTCTTCTTCGATTCAGAAGAATACACTTATTTGCAGTATAATGCAAGATGGTTGGATAAGAAGGTTTGCTTCGATGGTTTCATTTTGGCAAAATTGTATGATCCTGAAGTTACAGATGCTTTGGACCTTGTTAAGATTCAAGTTAATGCAACAGCAAATACTCTTTTGGAATATGCCGACATCAACCTCGTTGATTATCCGGGACTTGGCAATATTCTGTACGACCTTGTCATGTTGTACGGAGAAGGTTACGAGCCGCTTGATGTTGATGAAGCACGAAATGCCATAACAGAAATGCAGACTGCTCTCTCGGATGCTCAGACAGCTCTTGCAACCGTGCCGATGATTGAGAAACAGATGAGACGTGCAGAAAAACTTCTCGGTGCTGCGGAACTTTATCCTGGTGCAGATGCCCTTCAGAGCCTATATGACGAGATAAGCGAGAATATGGATCCGGGTTCTTGGGTATACACCGACTATGCATCTGCACTCAGCCGCTTGGAACAGGGTATCAGTGACTATCTCTATTCTCAGGTTCCTACTCCGGAAAAACCGGCTGATTACACATTCCTTGTTAAGGCCCCTCATTTCTGTACAGAAGAAGCTGAGCCTGAAATCGTAGACGGTGTATTCACCTACCCTTACGCTGCAAACTATTCTAACGGCAAGAAGCCGGCAGATGCAGATTCTGATGGTTGGTATATTGGTTCAAGCGGCGGCGACCAGAAAGTCAACTTTGTTCAGCAGAGAATCTGCTGGAATGCATGGAAGACCAATTTTGATCAGGTCAGCATAAATCAGGAATTGACAAATCTTCCTGACGGATACTACTCTATTTCTGCCGATATGATTACACAGAGCGGCTGTGTTACAGACCAGCATCTCTATGCGAAGTCAAATCTCGAAGAAGCTGTATCACCTTCACTCAATGCCGACAACATTTCATTTGTCGTAGATGAGCCATATAACGGAACATGGGAAACTCTTACAACTGGCAAGTTCATGGTAGCCGACGGAAAGGCAACAATCGGTGCTGTCGGAACAGGTGACAAAACTCAGACTCCGGCAGACTGTGGAGGTATCAACACCGACTACAGACGCGGATGGTTCTTGGTCACTAACTTCAAGCTCAACTATTATGGACCACTTTCAGAAGAAGATGTAAAGACTGCATTCTCTAAGCGTCTTGCAGAACTTCAGGCTATGTGCGACACACTTGTTTATAAGGGTGACAAGAAAGCATTCCAGGATTCAATCAACAAGTATAAAGGAGCGTCTACTATAGATGAAATCAATGCTGCAATGGATGCACTGATTGTTGCTGAATCTCAGGCTGCAGTTTCTGCTTCAAAGCATTATAATTCTATTTACAAAGGTATTACAGCTGCAATCGGTGACTCAATCGAAAGCGGTTCATATACTGGAGAAGTTTTGGAAATGGCGCAGAATTTCTATAAGCAAATGAATGAAGAATTCTATTCAGAATATGCAACTTATGTAATTATAGACAGCCTCGTCAATTCTCTCTATTCTTTCAGAGATAAATACGTTCCGATGTATACAAAGGCATCAAATCTTGTTGTAACAGATGCAGACTCTAAGGCTGTGCTTGAAAGCAACATGAAGAGACAATCTGATGATTTCAAGACATTCGAAGAATTGCCATCAACTGAGAAGATTGACAAGTATGTTGCTGAGTTGAGCAAGGCAATAGTTCAGTGCGAAGCTATGGAACTCTACAAGAGCGGTACTAAGGATTATACATCTCTTATAGTAAACCCTGCAATCAATAGCAATACAGAGAAGAGTGCTCCTAATGGATGGAACGTTACTTCTGTAGGTGCCAACGGAAACCAGCATGCAGGTAAGGGACAGCAGGTTGACGGCGATCCAAACGGATATGCATTGACTGCTTGGCATCCTACAGTAGGAAATATTCTTTATCACGCATGCCAGACAATAGAAAATCTGCCTAACGGAAAGTATGAAGTTAAAGCTATGGTAAGAACAAACAGTGATGAAGGTTCATATCTGTTTACTATTGCTGACAACGATTCAAATACAACTATTTTGAAGCAGTTGGTTATGGAGAGAATCAATATTACAGAACTTGAAGGTATCAAAGCAAGTGATGGTAGTGACTCTATTGCAGCTGTAAGCGGTATCTACGGTTCAATATTTGTTGATCTTTACAGACGCACAAATGGTGGTGGCGATGCAAATGAAGCACAGTCTGATACTCTTAATGCCAATAACGGAAAGGGATTCGGTTGGTTCTACGACAAAATAGAAGTTGAGGTTAAGAATCATGTTCTTACTATCGGTATAACATGCGACTCTACATTTACAATGAAATATGGCGGTGTTCCATTCAAAGGTACATGGGTTTCTGCCGATAACTTTACTTTGAAACTTCTTGAAGAAGGTGACAATTCAGGTTGGAATCCAACAACAGGTATTGTAGATGTTGAAGATACTGAAGAGAGCGGTCTTGAATATAAAGTTGTTGATGGAGCTATTGTTACAAATGGAGACATTTACAGCATCAACGGAAGCCGAGTACAGAGCGGAGCAAAAGTTCCTAGCGGTGTCTACATCGTTAAGTTCAGAAATCAAGTGAAGAAGATTCTGGTTAATTGATTGATAGTAGGTTGAAAAGATGTGATCTACGTATCGGCTTAGCAACGGAAATATTGTTTTGATTCACAATGTTTAAGTTGTAATAGTCTGTAGATCGAGTTTTAGATTGGTTGTTGAGAAAAGGGAGGCATATTAAATTTTTTTATGTCTTCCTTTTCTTCAAATTGATGAGATTTTGGCGTGAAATATAAATGTAATTTCTAAACTCTATTTAAATCAACTCAAATGATTCGATTTTTATCTTTAGCTGCATTTTTAGCAGTCGGTACGGCAACATTCACTGCTCGTGCTCAATTGACAGATCAAGATCTTCAAGTAGGTGACACTGTCGAATTTGAAGGAAAGAAGTGGCTGCTTGGTGTAAACATCGTTTCTAATCCAAGCTTTAACAGTGTTTCAGAATCAGGAGAAATTGCCGGATGGACCGTCGGCGGTTACACCCCAATGACAACCTCCCAATTCAAATGGTATAAAGATGGTGGACACGATGGTGGAGCCTACATCATGTCAACTGCAAGTGAAACGGCAACAAGTACCAAGTCCATCGTACAAAGATGGAGTATTGAGCCGGAGAATAAGTACTACATGTCGTTTTGGATGAAAAACAACGGCCTCAACCAAACAGCTCCTGTTATATCCATAACTTCAGTTCTTTCTACCGATGGCGGACAGAATGAGCTTGAAGGTATTGATAAGAAGGGAAAGGAACAGCATGGAAAGACCTTATTGGGTAAGAACTGGGATGATCCTAGTGACACTTCTTACGGATATGCAAATTATGCAGAAGATGGAGTTTCATGGGCTCAAACCAGTTTCTTTTTTGATTCAGAAGAATATTGTTATTTACAGTATAATGCCAGATGGCTTGGTACCATAGGTTTCGACGGCTTTTATGTTGCAAAGCTTTATGATCCAGAAACCACTTCTGCCTTGGATCTTATAAAAATCCAGGTCAAGGCAACAGCAAATACTCTTTTGGAATATGCCGACATCAACCTCGTTGATTATCCGGGACTTGGCAATATTCTGTACGACCTTGTCATGTTGTACGGAGAAGGTTACGAGCCGCTTGATGTTGATGAAGCACGAAATGCCATAACAGAAATGCAGACTGCTCTCTCGGATGCTCAGACAGCTCTTGCAACCGTGCCGATGATTGAGAAACAGATGAGACGTGCAGAAAAACTTCTCGGTGCTGCGGAACTTTATCCTGGTGCAGATGCCCTTCAGAGCCTATATGACGAGATAAGCGAGAATATGGATCCGGGTTCTTGGGTATACACCGACTATGCATCTGCACTCAGCCGCTTGGAACAGGGTATCAGTGACTATCTCTATTCTCAGGTTCCTACTCCGGAAAAACCGGCTGATTACACATTCCTTGTTAAGGCCCCTCATTTCTGTACAGAAGAAGCTGAGCCTGAAATCGTAGACGGTGTATTCACCTACCCTTACGCTGCAAACTATTCTAACGGCAAGAAGCCGTCAGACGCATATTCAGAAGGCTGGTATGTAGGTTCAAGCGGCGGCGATCAGAGAGTCAACTACGTTCAGCAGAGAATCTGCTGGAATGCATGGAAGACCAATTTCGATCAGGTCAGCATCAATCAGGAACTGACGAATCTTCCTGACGGATACTACTCTATTTCTGCCGACATGCTTACACAGAGAGGCTGTGTTACAGACCAGCATCTCTACGCTAAGTCCAATCTTGAAGAAGCTGTATCACCTTCCCTCAATGCCGACAACATTTCATTCGTCATAGAAGAGCCGTACAACGGAACATGGGAAACCCTTACAACAGGCAAGTTCATGGTAGCCGACGGAAAGGCAACAATCGGTGCAGTCGGAACAGGTGACAAGACTCAGACTCCGGCAGATTGCGGAGGTATCAACACCGACTACAGACGCGGATGGTTCATGGTGACAAACTTCAAGCTCAACTATTATGGACCGCTTTCTGAAGAAGATGCCAAAAAGGCTTTCACAAAGCGGATTTCAGAACTTCAGGCAATGTGCGATACACTTGTGTTCAAGGGTGACAAGAAGGCCTTCCAGGATTCAATCAACAAATATAAAGGTGCATCAACCGTAGATGAGATAAATATTGCCATGGATGCTTTGGCAGTTGCGGAGGCACAGGCTGCAACATCAGCTTCAAAGCACTACTATATTATTAATCAGGGAATAACTCCTGCCCTTGGCGATTCAATCGAAAGCGGTTTATATACAGGAGATGTTCTGTCGATGGCTCAGAATTTCTATAATAGAATGCAGAATGAAATATATTCTGAGGATGCCACATACATTGTCATGGACAGCCTTGTTCAGATTCTGTATGCCTTCAGAGACAAGTATCTTCCAGTTTACAGCAGTGCAGTATCTTTTGTTGTAGGCGATGCCGATTCAAAGGCTGTACTTGAAAGCAATATTCAAAGACAGGTAAATGATTTTACATCCTTTGAGATTCTCCCTGAAGCCGCAAGAATTGACAAGTATATCAGCGAACTTGAAAATGCAATGAAGCAATGTGCCGCTATGGACTTGTACAAGAGCGGAACGAAAGATTTCACATCTCTTATTGTAAATCCAGGCATAGACAATTCTTCAAACAATACGGTTCCAAATGGATGGACCATATCACGAGTGAACGCAGGCGATCCAAAATATGTAGGATCCGGCCAGCAGGTTGATGGTGTTTCCAGCGGACGTTATCTTGACGGCTGGAGCGGAACTGCTGGAGCACTTTTGTACAATGCTTATCAGACTATTGAGAATCTTCCAAACGGAAAATTTGAGGTCAAGGCTATGGTGAGGACAACAAGCGACAATGGTGTATATCTCTATGCTATGGCCGATAATGACTCTTCTGCTGTTGTTCTTACTCCAATCTTGATGGAACGTATGAACATTACTGAACTTGGAGGACCAAGCAGTGCTTCTGGAGGAGATTCAATAGCAGTCCTGTCAAATACCTATGGTTCAATATTTGCAGACATATACAAACGTACAAATGGAGGTGCCGATGCAAATGATGCGCAGTCAGATACCTTGAATGCGAACGGAGGCAAAGGTTACGGATGGTTCTATGAAACTGTGGAAATTGAAGTCAAGCATCACACGCTGACTATCGGTTATACATGTGATTCTACATTCACCATGAAATATGGCGGTGTACCATTCGGCGGTTACTGGCTTTCTGCCGATAATTTCAGCCTGAAACTTCTTGAAGAAGGAGACAATTCAGATTGGAATCCGACAACCGGTATTGCTGATGTTGAAGATTCTGAAGAATGCGGTCTTGAATACAAGATTGTTGATGGAGCCATTGTAACTAATGGCAATATCTACAGCATCAACGGAAGCAGAGTTCAGAATGGAGCAAAGGTTCCTGAGGGTGTCTACATCGTTAAGTTTAGAAATCAAGTAAAGAAGATTCTGGTAAAATAGTGTGAACCTTATATTGTAATTGAACGGTGAGGATTTTCGCTTGTCGTTTTTCCTCACCGTATTGAATCTTAGACTATTATGAAGAAACTTATATCTTTTTTAGGCCTATCTATGTGTGTTTTTTCTGTTAACTCACAAGTAATAGATTTAAAGCCAAACAGAAATTATCAGATTATCAGCAGCGATGGATTTGCTTTTGGGTGCGTAGACGATGCTGCCAAGTTGTGTGAAGTTGATGCCGATGACAGACATCAGGCTTTTCAGTTTGTACAGTCGGAAGACAATGATGGTACTTACATGATAAAGCTTGCTGTGGATGACAGATTTGTATGCAAGAATACTTCCTGGAATGATTGGGACATTACGTTTGAAACATCATTGCCGGCAGAAGTTTCAAGAGCAAAATATACAATTGAAGCTATTGAAGGTACTGACTATGTCGGAATAAAAAATATGCACAAATCCGGTTATTGGGGATGGGATACTCCTGAACCTGGAAATGGTGTTTATTGTGATAAGGCTTTGGGCGACAAATCCAAATGGAAGATTGTTGAACTTCCGATAGATGCCCAAACAATGTTTGAAGATTCATACAACAGGTTGGTTGCATTCGGTGAAGGTCTTGGAGAATATCCAGGAATTCAGACAGAAGTTTCAGACTATTCTTTATTTGTATATGACAAGGCAAGTGGAGCATCTTCGCCATCTGATGAAATATATTATGAATGTATTTCTGACATAAATGAATTCATCAAAAAGATTAATGAGACAATTTCATATATATCCAACATTACAAATGTATATGACGAGTGTGAGGACATTTTTGAGTCAGAATCTCATTACCCTGGAATCTCAGATTTGACGGATGCATATCAGGAAACAAAGAATATCTATGATTCTCAGGAATCAAGGTCTGAAGACTATGTAGAAGCATTGAACAATCTTGCTGCTTCCCTTAAGACTTACTATAATAGCCAGATACCTTTTGCTTCGGAAGAACAGCCTGCTGATTTGACTTATTTTATTAAATATCCAAATTTTAGAAAATCATACAAGTATACTCCAGAAAGTGAAGTTACTTCTGAAGGATGGGTTTCGTATGCAACAGGACAGCTTCCTAGTTGGGCAACAAATATTGGTGCTCAGCATAAATACACCGCAGAGACCGGACGCGACGTTACATGTTTTGCCGGTTGGTCGCAACAGTACGATATAATGGAAGTGTATCAGGATATAGACAGTTTGCCTGAGGGAAAATATCAGGTTGAATGCGATGCATTCACAGAACTTGGAAAGGTTTACAAGCAACGTGCTTTTGCCACATCTGGAGGTGTAACAGTATCAGATTTTGCCACAGAGGCTATGAGTGGAGCATGGGAAACATTTAAGACAGATCCGATTGTTGTTTTCAATGGCAAATTGCGTCTTGGCTTCTCTACTGAATCTCCAATAGAAGGTGGAACTGCAGGATGGTATATAGTAACAGGCTTCAAACTTAAATATTGCGGAGAATTCACTGACGACGATATCAAGGAACTTTTCCGAATTAAGCTTGACGACTGCAAGGCACTTCGCGACACAATGATGTTTAAGGGTGACCGTGCCGTGCTTGGCGATACAATTTCCAAATACGAGAATTCCACAGATGTCGACGCAATGAAACAGGCTATTGAAGCTTTGTCTGATGCACAGATTGAGGCAGAAAAGTCTGCATCCAAGCAGGTTGAGGTAAAGAATGGCATTTGGAGTGAATTGACAGATTCCATATCACAAAGCACTATGTTTACAGGTGATTATGCTGAAATGATAAGCAATATCTGTGATTGCATGAATGGAGCTGTCAATGCCGATGATGCTGTTTATACTCAGATGGACAGTCTTCAGAATATATTGTACAGAGTTCGAGATAATTATTTGCCTGTTCTCTATCAGGCCAGAAACACGTTTGTCGATGATGTAACAGCCAAGAATATTTTGGAAGACAATATTGACAGGCAAATGTCTCATCTTACAGAAACAGATGAATTGCCTAGTACGGATACATTAGATAAGTATGTCGGTGAACTTCAGATAGCTATGAAGCAATGTAAGGTGGCTGATCTTTACAAATCTGGCACTCGTGATTTTACATCATTGATTGTCAATCCGGGAATTGACAATTCATCAAACACATCAATACCTGAAGGTTGGAACGTATATAGAATTGGTGCCGGAAATTCCAACTATACAAGTTCAGGACAGCAGGTCGATGGAAATCCAAATGGATGCTATCTTGACGGCTGGCATCCGACCAACGGCAATCTTCTGTATAACGGATATCAGACAATTGAATATCTGCCTAACGGCAAATATGAGATGAAGGCAATGGTAAGAACTACGAGCAATCATGGAGTTTACCTGTATGCCATAGCTGACAATGATTCTTCTACAACGACTCTCAAGCAGTTGACAATGGAGACCATGAATATCACAGATTTGGGCGGTCCTAAGAGTTCTACAGGCGAGGACTCTATTGCTACTGTTCACAATCAATATGGTTCGATATTTGCAGAACTGTATAAACGTACGGATGGTGGTGCAAATGCAACGGATGCACAGGCCGACACTCTTAATGCCAATGGTGGTATCGGTCATGGCTGGTTCTACGATAAGCTTGAAATCGAAGTCAAGAATCATGTTTTGACAATCGGATTTACTTGTGACTCTACATTTACAATGAAGTACGGAGGTGTTCCATTTGAAGGATATTCAATTTCTGCTGACAATTTCACTTTAAGACTTCTTGAGGAAGGCGACAATTCGGATTGGAACCCTGCTTCCGGAATCATTGATGTCGAAGACTCAGAAAGTGAAGCTCTCAAATATGAGATATATGATGGAACAATCGTTTCAAACGGCAATATATACAGCATCAACGGTACTCTTATTCCAAACGGGGCTAGAGTTACAGCTGGCATATATATAATCCGACTTGGTGAGCAGACTGTAAAGGTTTTAGTAAAATAAAAATAACAGTGTAGAAATTCTTTTTTGAAACCGGCATTATGCATGATACTGTATTTGGAGTACCGATGCAGATGCCGGTTTTTTGAACATGATCAGAACATTAAACTGTAAATATGAAAAAATCCTTATTATTGGCTTTGGCCATAACTACTGCAGGAACGGCATTGTCCGATCCTATTGACTTGGAACGTGCAAGAAACATTGCATCGAGATTGACTGAAGACGGTTCGATGCCTAGCTTGGTAAAAAAGGCATCCAGAGCGGAGGCGAAATCAAAATTATTGCCTTATTCGTGTAAGGAAACTGCACCTTATTACATATTCAGCAGAGGCACAGGAAAAGGTTTTGTAATTGCGAGCGGAGACGACTGTCTTCCTGAAATCCTTGGGTACACAGAAACAGGTGACTATATAGAAGAACAGATGCCTGAGCAACTTATCGCATGGCTTGACATGTATGGAAGTCTGATAGAGGATGCTCAGATTAAAGGTGCAAAATCTCGGAAAAGCAGAATTGAAGCATTTGGCACTGATGGTTCAGAGAAAAGGGATGTCCCCTACCTCATTAAAACCAACTGGACTCAGGGATGGCCGTACAACAACAAATGTCCGCAGAATGCAGAGGGCAAACGAGGACTTACAGGATGCGTTGCAACAGCCGGCTCGCAGGTAGTACACTATTTTGCAAAGGACAATCCTGATACACTTATGGCTGCAACGCCTACTTACAATTACGGTATTCCTGTTACAGAATCTTTTCCTGCCGGTACACCTATTCTTTGGGACCTGATGACACCTACATGCGACAGTTCTACTCCTGAAGTTGCAAGAGATGCTGTGGCTACATTGATGGCTTGTACGGGTGCAGCAACATGGCTGACTTGTGGTACAGGCGGAACATCGGGTCAGACAAGCAATCTTCCGAATACATTTTCTAAGTATTACAATCTTTCTGCCAAGTACATGAACAAAAGCAGTGTTTCTCAATCGCAGTGGGAAGATCTGCTTTATAATGAGCTGGTGGAAGGTCGTCCTATGGTATATCGCGGCAATCAACCTTCAGGTGGGGGTCATGCCGTCGTAGTCGACGGCTATCAGGCTTCTACAAACCTGTTTCACTTCAATTTCGGTTGGGGTGGCCAAGGAAACGGATATTATACTGTTGATGACGAAACCGGTATGAACGGTTACAGTTCTCAGCAGGGAGCTGTATATGATATCCGCCCTAAGAAGCAGAATCTTCGTGGTTCTATTTCTGTAGACAAACGTTTTTATGCATACAGAACCAATACCATCGATTTGAGAATCGAGAATCGTGGAACACTCGATTACAGCGGTATATATCTTTTTGCAAAAAATACATTTGTAAAACCTTCGGGGACATACGGAGCTCAAGGAAAAGACATTGCTACAGTTATTCCTGCCGACGGGGAGTCGTATGAAATGAGTTTGGACGTTAAGATGTCAAAGCCAGGAAAAACATATCTGTTTCTGACAGACAAGAATTGCAATATCATAGCAGTTGATTCTGTCACAGCCGAGGAACCAGATACGCATCTTGAGTTTGTTGACTTGTCTGTTTCTGGAAGCTTGGATAAAGAACAGATTGGAGGTGAAGATTATACAGTTGTATACAACAATAAAGCCACAGGTCTGTTGACATTGCGCAACAACGGTACGGTTTCGTTTGACGGAATGCCTCGAATCAAAGTGTATTCAAGCAAGGACGAAGGAAAGACCTTCTCTTATGTCGGCTACAAGTCTGCAAGTGCTGAAATTGAAGCAGGCGAGACTGTAACCTTGGAATTCAATATTTCGAACAATTCTTCATGCCCTATTGAGCCCGGTATTCCACATTATGTGGTGTTGGAACCTGAAATAAGGGGCATAAACGAAACTGTAGAAATCGAAGTAGCTTCGGAAGATACTGTTGCCAGATTCATTATCAGAGATTCTGACTTGGAAGCAAGCGGATATGAAAACCGAACATTGAAGCTTAAGGGCAAATGGGATCCTGCCAAGTTCACATCGTTGGCAGAAAAGCGCGATTATGCTGATGCTGTCGGATATGATTTGACAAAAGTCGAAGGTATAGATTCCATATTCGGTATCAACAAGGATAATGTTCTCTATTACGTTTCTGATGATTCAAAGGCTAAGGGTGTGAATGTTGTTCGAGTAAATGAAAACGGTATGGCTAGCTGTAGCGCTCTGCAGTTGGCTTCCGGCTCAGACTTTATTCCTGCTTTTGATTTCACAGCAGAAACAGCATCTTTCAAGATGGAAGTACAGCCGGGAAGATGGCAGATGGTAATGCTTCCATTCGATGCTGAAGTTCCAAATGGAATGATTGCAAGAAAAGTTTTGTCGCATTCCACACTTACTGGCATATTGAACAAGACTCAAGATATAGATTCTATAAAGGCCGGTACTCCTGCTCTCGTTATGGCGACGGACAGAATGTTTGAATTGTGTGCTGATGATGTTCTTGTAAACACTGATGCAGAGAATTCCGGCGACACTGCTTTCATAGGAACTTATGTGAATATGCCAGTACCAGATAAGGCGTTTGTTGTAAATATGGATGAGACCCAGTACTTTGAACCTGCCGAAACCGGTACTATTATTCCTGCCATGGGCGGATATTTCTTTGACGAAAAGACCACAAGACGATTCAAGGCTGCTTCATCCGCTGCGCTCGATCCTGCATATCAGGTGCTTGGAGAAACAATTTCGAAGTGTACGGATATTCAGGAAGAATATGAAGATATCCTGACAGATGAGGCTTTGGCAGAAGTGTGTGATTCTATAATTACTGCAAAGACGGTATTCTCAGAAAGAAGTATCGGAAAAGGTACTGATGTCGAAAAGTATGCCGACTCGCTCTATGCTTTTGTCATGCAGAGCAGATTCAGCCTGATGCCGGAAACTCAGGTTTATATAGATTGTACGGATATGATTGTTAATCCATCGTTTGAAACACGCAATACTTCCGGTTGGGAGGCTGAATCTGAGGCAACGGTAAAGGCCTGCACCAATTTCCTGTATAAGGCAGTAGGAGCAGATGGAGGATACGCTCTCTACAATATAAATTATGAGGATTCTACAGGAACAGAAATCAGTCAGACATTGAGAAATATGCCTGAAGGAAACTACCGATTGACAGCTATGCTGGGAACGGACGGCGAACACACTGTCGCTTTTTATGCCGGCGGGAGAGAGTCTGTCGTTCAGGCACATAAATACGGTGAATACTATCTTAGAGAAGCTGTAGTCGATAGTATTGAGGTTGGGTCTGACGGTATTCTTCAGATAGGAGTCAGACCTATGGGACGCTGGTATAAGGCAGACGATTTCAGGCTTGTGTATATGGGCAACAAAACCGGTACAACAACAGGTTGGGACCGCGTCGAGAGTGATATCGTAAACGAAGAACCTGTCAAGGCTTACGGTGGCAAGAACAGCATACGCGTTGTATGTTCTGAAAATACCAATGTCAGAATCTACAGCTTGTCTGGACAGATGATTTATTCGGCCGACGTTGATGGTGAATATACATTCACAGGCCTTAATAAAGGCATCTATATAGTTAACGGCTGTAAGGTTGTAGTATATTAAGAAAGATGTGTGTTGAAAGAATTCCGAGGGCTCGCGTCATATAATACGAGCCCTCGGAATTTTTCTTTCGGGCGCTCGCAATTCTTTCGTTGGAGTACCGTGCCTATTATTGCGAAGTATTATCGTTCCATTGCTCCTACGTCAATTCCATTGGCTTTGGGAACGCGTTTGCCGGAGATGTCTCTGAATCCGTGGTTTTCAATTTCAATATCTTTGTCTATGCAAGGTGAATTTTTCAATAGTTTGTATGCCGACAGGTGTTTGATGTGGCATTTGCTGTTTTCAGGATTTTTCAGAAGCGGATTTTCTGTGATTGCCGATTTGTCGTCAGGAAGAGCTTTCCAATTGCCGTAATAGCAGTTGTTTTTGAAGATTCCGCGTTTCTGATTCTGCACGGACATTTCCGAGTTAGGTCCGGTCATGAAGATGTTGTTTGCGAAAGTTGCATTTGGGACAATAAATGAGTTGCCGTCGTTGATGAAGAAAGTGTTGTTGTGGATGACGTTGTTTTCGTTTTTGTCGCCTACACAGAAAAGAACATGGTTGCGGTCGTTGTGGCTGATATTGTATCTGGCCACGTTGTCTGACGCTGTCTGCATGATAAGCAGGAAGCCTCCTTCATTGTTGTAGCTGTAGTTGTATTGCAGAATATTGTTCTTGCAGTTGAAATCGAAATCAAAAGCCATTCCGTCATTGTTGTATTCCTGTTTTTTGCAGTCGTAGACAGAATTGAACTGCATGATGCTGTTGTCGCAGTGGTGCAGCCATATAGCTGCGGAACTTGGGTTATAGTCCCTTCCATATTTGGGGTCGCCTGTTTTCAGACAGCATCGTCTGACAGTGTTCTTTTCGACAAGTGCACCGTTTGAACCAAGTATGATTATGGCATCGCCACCGATATCTTCAATGTTGTTGTTCCTCACTACTACGTTTCTTGATTGTATCAGTCCAGGCGTGAATTGACTTTTCGGACCTGTTCCTGCTGTTGTCCATACGAGGATACCGTTTCGGTCGGAACCGTATATGTGATTGTTCTGAATAAGCACATCGCTGAAACCGGTTTTAAGGCCGATGCTGTCGTTCCATCCAGGAATGCCTACCCATATAGCACAACTTTCATAAAGTTTTATAGATCCCCAATTATTTCGTACGGTGCAGTTTTCTATTACTATATGCTTGAGTACTTTTGAGGATTTGACAGCTTGTACATGTATGCCTCCTACTGCTTCATTCGGTTTGCTGGTACCTCCGTCAATCTCAAGATTGCGTATTTCCCAGTATTCCTGGTCTATGAGCATCAGTACGTAGCCGGATTTCTCGCCTTGTGATATATAAGGGAGTGGTCCGCGTCCGTAGTTGCCGATACATATAGGTTGTCCTTCAACTCCTGAACCTTTGGGACGGAGCTGTCCTGTCCATCGGCAACCGGATTTGAACAGAATTTTGTCGCCAGGCTTGAATTCTGCATCATTGACTCTGTCGATGCTTTTCCAAGCTTGCTTTTTTGTTAGTCCGCTGTTTGCATCGGAACCGTTTTCTGAGTCAACATAATAGACTGATCCTGCATGAGTATCGGCCAAACTCTTGCTCTCAACCAAATGAATGGAGATAATGCACAAAAGAATAAATGAAAGAATCTTTCTCATAATAAATTACATTTGGGTTTAGGTAAATAGTGTTTATATAATATTTTGATTTATCGTCAGCAAAATCTATACAAATATGCGAATTTTTGATGATAAAAGAATAGTGGGATAAAGTTTGTTACTGCATTTGATGAATCATGAGGTTGTTATAATGTATAATAAATGTTTACCTATAGGACATTTCTGACATTAATATACTAATTTTGCAGAGTATTTAAAAGCAAGATTTATGCATACAAGAGAAGAAAAATTGGAGGCATTCGGACGTCTTCTGGATGTTCTGGATGAATTGCGTGAGAAATGTCCTTGGGACCGCAAACAGACAAATGAGAGTCTTCGCCCCAACACCATAGAAGAAACATACGAACTATGTGATGCGCTGATGAAGAATGATGAAGCCAATATATGCAAGGAACTCGGTGACGTTTTGCTTCATGTATGTTTCTACGCAAAGATTGGCAGTGAAAAGAATGAATTTGACATCGCCGACGTCTGCAATAAGTTGTGCGACAAACTGATCTACAGACATCCGCATGTGTATGGCGAGGCAAAAGCTGAAACGGCAGGTCAGGTGGTGCAGTCGTGGGAACAGCTGAAGTTGAAGGAAAAAGACGGCAACAAGACTGTGCTCAGCGGTGTACCAGATGCTTTGCCTTCGTTGATCAAGGCTTATCGCATCCAGGACAAGGCGCGTAATGTAGGCTTCGATTGGGAGGAGCGTGAGCAGGTTTGGGACAAGGTAAAAGAAGAAATCGGCGAATTTCAGAGCGAAGTCGCAAATATGGACAAGGAAAAAGCCACTGACGAGTTCGGTGATGTAATGTTCAGTCTGATTAATGCGGCACGCCTGTATCACATAAATCCAGATAATGCACTCGAAAGAACCAATCAGAAATTCATTCGACGCTTCAATTACGTAGAGCAGCATACGATTAAGCAGGGAAGGAATATGCAGGAGATGTCGCTCGATGAGCTTGATGCTCTTTGGAACGAAGCTAAGGCTTCTGAGAAATCTGCCGGTGCCGACGAATAATAAACCTGCATTTGTGTAAGGTTCAACTGCTTTTTCCTCTTCACTTTGTTTTTTAATGTCGCATTTGTGCAGGATTCTTAATTAAATTGCTACATTTGCCGAACAAAAAGAATTCAAAATATGAAGCTAAACTCAAGATCATCTGAAATGGTAGGCAAAATCATTGCCTCTGCCTTGGACAAATTCAGAGTCCGCGAAAACAACGATGCAGTCACAGACATACATATTCAGGCTACATCGGATAGCGGTGAATTGAGAATTTATGATGATGACGATAATCTGTTGTCCTGCGGTGTTGTGGAAGAATGGATTGACTACAATGATGATGATTTCGATGATGAGACAGCGCAAATCCTCAAAAAGAAGATTTCATCAATGTATGCCGAGGACAAGTCTCTGCAGGACTTGAAGATTCTGAAGCCTTATTCCTTTGTACTTATTGATGACAAAAAGGAGACGATTGCTGATTTGTACATCGTAGATGATGATACAGTCATTGTTGACGATGAACTTCTCAAAGGTTTGGATGAAGAGTTGGATGACTTTATAAAGGGACTTTTGGACGAGAAATAAGAAAGTCTGATTAAGAAACATTTTAGTAGTATTGAGATATAAAGCGAAGGTTGTGCATTTATATATGCCGGCTTTCGCTTTTTTGTATGCCGATACAAAAAAAACGGTTGCCGCAAATGATGATGCGACAACCGAAAGCTGTGTAAAGATGTATAGTGGACCTTAGAAGTCTTCACCGCCACCGAAACCGCCCATAGGTCCTCCGAATCCGCTGTTGCGGTTTGGACGATTTCTGTTCATGTTTGTGCGGTTATTAGGCATTCCACGTTTAGAAACGAATACACGTGCACACTGAGATGGTGTAAGTATTTCCTTGAATTTTGCGTAGTATGTTTTATCAAGTTCAAGCTGAGCCTGTTCGTTTGCGAAGTATGCGTCTATATATTTCTGTGCTTCTTCGTCTGAGAGCTTTTTGAAATTAGGAGCCTTGTCTGAGTCGTCAACTTTCTTGTCGCCGTTAAGATCTCTTGTTATGTTCATCTTTTCGGTCTGATAATTCTTGTAAAGCTCTATGAATTTTGTTTCTGCATCGTCTTTAAGATCCATAGACTTGGCAAGGTTTTCAGCCATACGTTCTACCATCTTTTCAGGATTGAAGTTTCCGCGTGGATTGTTTTGTGCTGATACTGGCATAGTTGCAAAAAGTGCTATTGCAAATGCTGATAAAATTTTTTTGATCATAATCTTCATTTTTTTAATTGGTTATGCTTTTGACCTTAGCTTTGAAGTATGGTTTAAACAGCAGGTATGAAGAAAGAAACTGCATTTGCAATATTTAACCTTTTGTGAGTGTATACAAAAAAAGTGCGGAATACTATTTGTCTGATATTCCGCACCTTGTAGTTGTTATATATGCTTGTTAAAGTATAGTCTTTACAGCCTCTAGCATTCCTTTCGACAGAATTCTGTCAATGAAATCTTGTACCATGTCTGTAAGACCAGGAATCTGGTTTAGATCAGATTTCCAGATGTTCTCAGCTCCCAGCACACCTTCTGTGACTTTTCTGGTGTCGCCTGTCTGCCACAAATTCTGGAGAAGTTCCATAATTTCTGGTGCATCGTTCGGAGTTATATCTGCACCATCGAAACGCTTTCCACCGCGGTAGTAAACAATTATTGCTGCAAGTCCGAAAACAAGTCCTTGAGGCAATTTGCCGTTTCGTTCAAGGTAAGTTTTGAGTCCAGGGAGATCACGTGTTTCATATTTAGGGAATGAATTGAGCATGATGCTTGTTACCTGATGGTCGACGTATGGATTATTGAATCTTTCGAGCACGTCTGATGCAAATTTCTGAAGCTCAGTCATTGGAAGGTTCAAAGTCTGCATGAGTTCTTCAAACTGCACCTTATGTATATATTTTCCTATCACAGGATGGTTGCATGCATCGCGGACAATATTTACGCCTGAAAGGTATGCCACTGGTGAGAGTACGGTATGAGGTCCGTTGAGCAATGTCACCTTTCTTTCATGATAAGGCTTTTCGGATGGGGCTATCAGTACGTTAAGACCAGCTTTTTCTGCCGGGAACTCTTTCTTGAGAGCAGAGATTGACATGTTTTCTGGTTTCTCGATCACCCAGAGATGGAATGCTTCGCCTTGTACGACCATGTTGTCGGCATAGCATATTCTTTTCTGAATGCTGTCGATGTCCTTACGAGGGAATCCTGGCACGATTCTGTCAACGAGTGTAGCGCATACGTAGCATGAAGAAGTGAACCATGCCTTGAATTTTTCGTAGTCTTTACCGAGATCCTCTTTCCACAAATCTATATATTGGTAAATACATTCTTTCAGATGATGTCCGTTGAGGAAAATAAGCTCGCACGGCATAATGATAAGTCCTTTGCTTCTGTCGCCCTTGAATGTCTTGAAGCGTCTGTAGAGAAGCTGAGTCAGCTTGCCTGGATAAGAAGATGCAGGAGCGTCGGTAAGACGGCATTGAGGGTCGAAAGCGATGCCGGCCTCAGTTGTGTTGCTTATGACAAAGCGCATCTCCGGTTGGTCTGCAAGAGCCATAAATGCAGAATTCTGTGTATATGGATTGAGAGCTCTGCTGATGCAGTCGATACGTGTTATAGAATTTACAGGTTTTCCATCCAGACGTCCCTGAAGGTTTACGTGGTAAAGACAGTCTTGACCGTTGAGCATGTCGACCATACCCTTCTCTATCGGCTGTACGACAACAACGCTTGAATTGAAATCGGTCTTCTGATTCATGTTGTAGATAATCCAATCTACGAAACATCTTAGAAAATTACCTTCGCCAAACTGTATAATCCTTTCTGGCGCAATGCTTTTAGGAGCTGTCTGTTTGTTTAGATTTTTCATATTCTTAGAATTTTTGGAGCAAATAAATTGATTTTGTTATAAGTCATAACAAAAATATATATTTATGATAATACGGCAAAGCTTTTTTCTTAACTTCGTATCGTACTAATGCTAATATGAAAAACAGATGAAGTTAAGACGGATACTATTTTCAGGCGCGACACTGTGTTTATCGGCGTTCGGTTTTCTCGCCAGTGCACAGGACTGTATTCTTCCTTCACTGCGCGTGGATGGAAGATATCTTAAAGATACACACGGAAATATCGTGAATCTGCATGGAGTTATGGATACTCCTAATCCGTATTTCAACAATTATCGATGGGGCAACAGATGCGATGATTCTACTGTAGATGACTGTCTGGACTATTTCGACAAAATATTTGATGCAGTGACAGACTCGACACAGGGTGCATGGTGCAATATATTCAGATTGCATCTTGATCCTTGTTGGACAAATGATCCCAAGAAACCTATGACAGGCAAGGACCGAGGTGAAGCTAATATAAGCAGATACAGCCGTGCAAGATTGGAATGCTATATGCAGAGCTTATATTTCCCTATGGCAAAATCGGCGATGTTTCACGGTTTGTATGTTGTCATGCGTCCGCCTGGCGTATGCCCCGAAACAATACAGGTAGGCGACGAATACCAGAAATATCTTATTGATGTATGGGATATGGTATCTTCTGATGATTCCATAAAGAAGTATTGCGGACAGATTTCCTTGGAACTGGCAAATGAACCTATCAGATGTCTTGATTCAGAAGGCAAGGATTCGCCTGCAGCTCTGCATGACTTTTTCCAGCCAATAGTTGACAAAATTCGTGCAAATGGCTATACCGGTGTTCTGTGGATTCCGGGAACAGGTTACCAATCGCGCTACGAAAGTTTTGCTACGCATCCTATTGAAGGATACAACATTGGTTATGCTGTACATACTTATCCTGGATGGTATGGTGCAGACGACAAGCATTGCAATGAAGAAGATTTTATAAAGCAATGGGGAAAGCAGGTGCCTGTGGTTGACAGCAACCCTATCCTTATTTCTGAAACGGACTGGAGTCCTGTGAAAAGCACGGGGCCAGACGGAAAGACAAGAAATTTCGGTACGTGGGGAACTGCCAGTACGTCTAAATGGGGCAAGGCTTTCAAGGCTGTACTCGACTATTACGGAAACATCAGCGTGACGCTTACTGGTGTTGCTGATTACATAGACATTGATACATTTCTTGTACATAAGAAAGTTGTTCCAGCATTTGGAGGTAATCCCGAGTGCTGTGCCAAGGCCTGCTTTGACTGGTATGCAGATTATGCCAAAGTGAACCGCCCTCAACCTGATTTCAAGTACAGACGTACGGCAGACAATGGCGACGGCACTTTCACAAATCCTCTCATTAATGCTGATTTCCCAGATCCGGACATAATCCGTGTAGGCGACACATACTATATGGTCAGCACAACCATGTTCTATTTTCCTGGAGCTACAATCCTGATGTCTAAGGACCTCGTGAACTGGACATACTGCAGCAATCCGCTGAAGCAGATAAGCAATTCGGATCCTTTCAATCTTGTTGGCGGATACAACCACTATTCAAAAGGACAGTGGGCTGCAAGTCTCAAATATCATAATGGAAAATTTTATCTTCATTTTGTGGCGTTCAGCAAGGACAAGTTCAATGATGGAGGCGATTTCCTTCTTACAACAGATGATCCTGCCAAGGAGTGGACCATGCAAAAGCTCGATGGTTTTTATTATGATTCCGGTTTGCTTTTTGACGGTGATAAAACATATATAGCGCACGGCATAGGCGACATCTTCATTACACAGCTTGACGATAATTTCAAGGCCATCAAGACAGAAAAGGTCATTTCTGTAGGCAATGGATGCGAAGGTAGCCACATGTACCACATCGGTGGCTATTACTACATCTATGCGACATACGGAGGAACAGAAGGCAGTCAGACCGTATTCCGCTCGAAGTCGCCTTTCGGACCTTACGAAGAGCACGAAGGACGCATATTTGAAAAACAACAAATACATCAGGGCGGACTAGTCGAAACGCAAACCGGCGAGTGGTGGACAATATTGTTCAAGGATGCCGGAAGCGTGGGACGTATCCCCTACCTCGAACCTGTCAAATGGGTAGACGGATGGCCTGTCTTGGGCAATGAAGGCATAGATGTGAGCCGTGGCGGTGCAAAATATAAGAAGCCTGATGTAGGCTGTGCTTATCCGAAGACCTATCTTCCTACAAACGATGATTTCAATGACAAGGTTTTGGGTATGCAGTGGCAGTGGAATCACAATCCTGATTCTTCCAGCTGGTCATTGACAGAGAATCCCGGACATCTGAGATTGTACACAGCATCGGTCACAGATAAGTTTGAGCAGGCACGCAATACGTTGACACAGCGCATCCATGGTTTTTATTCTGAAGGAACTGATGCGGCTGATTGTCCGGATTCATACGCCACTGTATGTCTTGATATTTCAAAAATGAAAAACGGCGATGTATGCGGTTTGTCTGTCTTTCAAGATCCTTATGCTTTCATAGGTATAAAAAAGATCGGTGGAAAAAAACGTTTGTATTATTACAGAAGTGCATACGAGAACCACAAAACTACAATTCCACCTGTGGATTTTCTTGGTGAACCGATAAAGGGTAAACGCATCTATCTGCGCTCGAAGGTCAATCTGGCCACAAACAAGGTGAATTTCTATTACAGCCTTGATGGAAAAGAGTACGTGCCTTTCGGCGAAGAATCCAAGATGAGATTTACTCTCAAGATTTTTACAGGCAACAGATTCTGCATTTTCAATTATGCCACAAAGAAAACCGGCGGATATGTTGATGTAGATTGGTTCAGTACGGAACTTTGATAACTTATTTTGGCAAGCATGGCCGGACTTTTTTTTATATACGGCCATGTTTGCCCTATGTATGGATTTTGACGAGTCTGATATATCATTCCTCTAAAAATATGAAATATTTACCGTTATTGCTTGTTTGTTGCCTGATGTGTTCATGCAGGGTAAAAAATATGATGACTTACAGAAATGGCTATATACTGAATAAGGACAGCGAGACTGTAGGTTATTATTCCAACGGTTATGTTCTTGATAAAAACAAAAATGTTGACGGATATTATTCCAATGGCTATATTTTAGATAAAGAACGTAATGTTATAGGGCATTATGCTAACGGTTATGTATATTTTCAGAAATGAAAAGTAAACATATCCGTGCATTTGTTGTATACTATAATTGTAAGTTTGTCAGATTTATATGGTTAATAGGACGTTGCAATGTTGTTTTGTTTAAGTATTTAAACTAAAAAGTAAATCGATATATGTATTCATCAGAAGAAGGCCTTTCACTTATTTCATAGGACCTCATTACATGGTTTTCTTCCTTAACAAGCTGATTGTCCTTGAATGCCTTTATGTTTACTTTTAAAATGTCTGCTTCTGTTGAATTGGAAGTTCGTTTGAGATATGTGACTGCTAGATGGAAATCGTAGACGAAGTATTTATAATCTCTTTCAAATACAATCTTTTGTTTATAGAAATCGTGAGAATCTGATTGAAACAGTCCGTTATTCACGGTTGTTGTGTCTCCGTCGGATATGTATTTGAAACTACCATTGTCTTCAGTGTAAATTGAAAAACGTGCCCATGGTGAAATGTTGTCCATTTCACCTGTAAATGTCAGTTCGATGCGTTTTGTAACGTTTTTACCGTGTGACGAATTGTTCTCTTCTGTGCATGAGTTTATGCATAGAGTGCAGATTAAGGCTAACAGTAAACTAATAACTGAATGTTTCATTGTTGTAAACTTTAATGTAATATGGCAAAGATATTATTTAATTTATTTGTCACAATACATTGTATGTAAATTAAATGTTAGTTACATCTGGATTTGCTAATTTTGTATCACATCTCAAGTCTGCAATGACAAGAAAAGCAGACGGGATTATGATGGAACATTTTTATGTATTACGAAACAGAGCAAAATTGAGTATAAGATGAAACGAATACTTGTAATCGGTGGTGCCAATGGAATAGGTTTATCTATCGCAAAGAGCATGGCAGGCAGAAATGATTGTGAAATTGTCTACGTCGTGGATAAGGTTGAATTGGCAGATGAATATAAGGAAGACAAAATCAAGAGTTTTGTATTTGATCTCGCATCTGATGATTATTCATTCTTCGACAGATTTACAGATATTGATTCCTTGATGATTACGGCCGGTTTTGGAAAGCTTGCGCTTTTCAGGGATGTCGATGAACAGCACATTATAAACTCATTCAACGTGAATACTGTTGCCACTATCCGCATTATAAAACATTTCTACGACAGATTGCAGTCTTCTGAAGACTTCTGGTGCGGAGTGATGGTCAGCATAGCCGGTTTCATGTCGTCGCCTTTCTTTTCTGTGTACGGGGCAACAAAGGCCGCTTTGAAAATATTCATTGAAAGTCTGAATGTAGAACTCGAAAAACTTGGTTCGAAAAACAGAATACTTAATGTTTCTCCAGGAAGCATCAAGGGTACAAGCTTCAATAACGGCAAGACAGATTTGGAGCAGACAAGACAACTTGCAGAAGATATTATAGGACATCTTGAAAATAAGGACGATTTGTTTATACCTCAATATGAGGAGGTGTTCAAGGGTGTACTCGAAAGATATCACAACGACTTCAGATTATATGGCCTTCAGTCGTTCGATTATAAGGTTGCGAGCGGAAGAGTTAATCGTGAAATGCTTGATTCCGCAGTTAAGAACAAGAAATAGTTTTATTTTTGCTTGATGATTATATGGCTAAATGCTTGTAGCATTTGGTTTTATGGAATATAAGTTGCTGCATGGCATAACTTCATTCAGAAGTGGCCATGCGGCATTTTTTTCTTCTACGTTGCGTATTACAATTTCTTTAGTATCGCTGAATCCATACACGCCTGTTAAACAGAATGTGCTTAAGCAATTTGAAATTTCCGAGCGTCCGTAGCATAAATTGTGAGCGCTCGAAATTTATTTTCTGGGCGCTCGCAATTAAACGGTTTGCAATTTAAAAATTGTTTCCAACTTCTATTAGAAAAGTCATAAAACGGGCTGTTTGTTCATCTTGCAGATATTTTGTGGTATGTCCGCAAAAAGTGCATAAGCATGCAATGACATGTCATTCCATTATTTTTTTAGAAATTCCGTAGGCGACATTCCTGTTATCTGTTTGAACACTCTGTTGAAATTGGCCGGGACGCTGAAGCCAACTTCATACGAAACCTGTTTAAGAGTCTTTTCACCGTCAGAGGCCAGTTCTATAGCCCGCATTATGCGTTGGTTGTTGATGTAATTACAGAAATGTATTCCTGATGCATTGAACAGACGGCTGAGATTGCGCACAGAAAGTCCAAAGATTTCTGCCACCTGCCCTATCTGCAGATTTTCATGTAGATGCAGCGATATGTATTCAAGAATCGGGCGAAGACGTGCATCGTTCGGGATGATTATCATTTTAAGCAACTTTTCGGTGTTGGGGCACATCGATGGTAGAAGTTTGAAGAAGCTTACAGCATAATCGAACAAGTCTGGAGACTCTGCAGAACGTATGCTTGTGCCGGATGAAGCCAGAAATCTTATGTTTTCGCCTATCAGTGCATTGACCTTGTATATGGAAAATTGCGTTTTGGGGTCGTCGCCGGTGGCCTCGTTGAATTTTACATAGAATATGACCAGCGATACCTGTCGGTTGCTGCTGCTCAGCTCGTGATCGGTGTTTTCGGGAATCCAAGCTATGTGTTTTTCGGGTACGAAATATGCTGTCGTGCCAATCCTTACATGCAGTGTACCCGACAATGTGTAGATTATTTGGCACTTCGGATGAGTGTGGTTTTGAAGTTGTATTTCCTCCCACCCTGTCTTTTTTATCAGAATTTCGTTGTCAGTCGAACGCCCTATTATGCGGATATATTCTTCTTGTTCTGCATTCATTGTTTGGCCTTATATGATAATATTATTGCAGAATTTACAAATCAGGTACAAATTTAAAGTATTAATTTTGCACTGCAAATCCGGATTGGCAAAGATTTTGATTGTACGAGGGATATCATCTGGTTTGCATCGCATTACAAGATTGTTTTTTATTTGAGAATGTTGTTTCCGGCATTATGGCTTCATGTCGCAATGTGTCGGGAATGAATCTGTTTTGCACTTGTGCATTGACGGACTGCTGGTCTTGTGTGTGGAATTTTCGCACTGAGTATTGGAAAATATTTGAGAATAATGGTAAAAAGAACGATTGCAGGTTTATTTTTTCTAGGGTTTGTTTGCGTCAGTCATGCGCAGCCTATGCTTATGACGATTGAGCAGCTGTTTGAGCTTGCAGACAAAAACAGCAAGGACATACAGTTGCACAACCTCATGATAAACGAGGCCGATCAGGCTGTCAAGGTTGCAAAAAACAAGCTGTTGCCGACGATAGACGCAAAGGCCGACTTTAGCTATATCGGCGACGGTGTCATGACGGACAGAGATTTTTCCAACGGCATCCATGCCGATATGCCCCATTTCGGTAACAGTTTTGTGCTCAAGGCTTCGCAGGTTGTCTATTCAGGCGGTGCAATATCAGGAAATATCGAGAGAAGCAAGCTGGAGGCTGTAAAGGCCAGACATGAGTACGACATAAGTCGTCAGGATTTGCGTTTTCTTTTGCTCGGATACTATCTCGATTTGTTTCAGTTGAACAATCAGAAAATTGTTTACGAAAGGAATGTCGAGCAAACTCAGATTCTTGTGAAAGACATGCGTGTGGCATACGACCAGGGCACGGCACTTAAGAGCGACATCACGAGATATGAACTGCAGCTTCAGAATCTGCAGTTGGGATTGACGGCTACCAAAAACAAGATAAATGTAATCAATTACAAGTTGGCAACAACTCTTGGGCTTGACTCCGATGCTGTCATTTTGCCTGATACAACGGCGCTTTTCAATATGACCGTTGAACGCAAGATGGAGAATGACTGGATGGAGGAATCAAAATTTACACCCCAGATGGAGCTTGCAAATACGGAGATAGAAATCTGCAGGAACAATGAAAGACTTGTCAGAGCCGATAAATTGCCGAAGGTAAGCATCTCGGTTACAAATGATTTCAACGGACCTATATTGGTGGAAGTTCCGCCATTGGACAACAATTTCAACTACTGGTTTGCCGGTGTAAGTCTCAGTTACAGTTTCGATGCCTTGTTCAAGACAGGTAAGAAAATGAAGCAGGCAAAGCTTGCAACCCTTCAGTCACAGACACGCCGTGAGCTGACGGAAGAGCATATCAGCAATGCCATACATGAAGCTTTTGTGAATCTGAACGAGGCTTATGTGCGTTTGGAAACGCAGCAGAAGAGTGTGCAGCTCGCTCATGAAAACTACGGCATAGTGAGACAAAGATATATAAACGGGCTTGCACTGATAACGGACATGCTCGATGCAAGTACCACTCAGCTGGATATGGAACTGCAGCTGGCAAATTATCAGATAGGCATTCTGTACCAATATTATCTGCTGAAAAAAATTACAGGAACACTTTAATATAAATCATATTTTTGACACATGATCCGCAATAAAAGAAGAGCAATACCCAATTTCTTTATTTTTCTGGTTATAGTCGCAGGTATAAGTTGGATATGCGGCAAGTTCATACATCTGGGCAATGTGGAATTTACAGACAATGCGCAGGTCAAGCAGCATCTGTCACCGGTAAGTACACGTGTTCAGGGATTCATAAAGGAAATCTGTTTTGAGGAATATCAGCGTGTGAAGAAGGGAGATACGCTTGTTATTCTCGAGGATACGGAATATAGACTGAAACTTGCGCAGGCTGTTGCAGACTATAAGAATGCATTGGCCGGAAAAAGTGCTATGCACACTACTATAAATACGACGCAAAACAATATTCTCGTTACTGAGGCTGCTATAGATGAGCAGAGGGTTCGTCTGCAAAATGCCGAGACCGACTACAAAAGATATCAGGAACTGCTTAAGGAGAACGCTGTCACTCTGCAGCAATTTGACAGGGTAAAGGCTGATTATGAGGCAACGCAGGCACGATATGAACAGCTTTTGAGACAGAAGGAATCGACCAATCTGCTTAAGCAAGAGCAGACGCAGAGGCTTGACCAGAACGAGGCTGACATAAAGCTGGCCGAGGCCGCTCTCGACTTGGCAAAGTTGAATCTCTCCTACACTATCATTGTTGCTACCACTGACGGAGTGACTGGACGTAAGAACATTCATGAAGGTGAACTGGTGCAGCCTGGTCAGACATTGGTTACGCTGGTTGACGGTACGGACAAGTGGATTATTGCCAATTACAAGGAGACGCAGACCACTGACATGAAAACAGGGCAACTGGTTGATGTGAGGGTTGATGCAATTCCAGACGTCAAGTTTGAGGGAATGATTGCTTCCATCTCTGATGCAACAGGAGCTTCGTATTCTTTGATTCCGCAGGACAACGCGGCCGGAAACTTTGTAAAGGTGGAACAGAGAATTCCTGTGCGTATTGAATTTACAGAAAACAACAGCAAGGAGAATCTGGACAGGCTGCGAGCTGGAATGAATGTTGAATGTTCAGTGAATTTATAGTTGCATGAGAAGATTGAGATTGTCCGGCAGACCTAAAGTAATATACTTCAAGGACAATGTTCCGTTAGGTGTATGCATGTTCCTGTCGTTGTTCTTTGCAATGGTTTTTCAGTTTAATGGCGGTGTGTTTCTGCCTGCATCGGTACAGATGTCTAGTGCGCTAGGGTGCATTCAGGAAGATATAACAATGGCGGGCTATGCTTCGTTCATAGGCATGACAATTATTTTCCCGATATTGTTTCGTCTTAAAACGCGATTTACAACGCGTTCAATCTTCATGACAGTATGCCCGATATTGATTCTGTGCAACATAATAAACCTTCATACTGAGAATATTTATATCCTGATTGCAGTCTGCTTTGTTTCTGGATTTTTCCGTATGTGGGGCACTTTCGAGTGTTTTTCGAATGTCCGATAGAGTGTTACTCCATCTGGAAACTTTTCGGTTTTCTACCCCATCATATACATTATCGTTCTGGAGAGCATTCAGCTTTCGGGTTTGGTCACAATTCAGATAAGTGATTGGGCGAATTGGCGCTACATGCATTGGTTTGTCATCGGCATGCTTGCTGTTGTTTGGCTTCTTGTCTTTCTGCTGACAAAATCTGCACGCATTCAGCGCAAGACCCCTTTGTACGGCATAGACTGGCTAGGCGGGGCCATGTGGTGCGCTATGCTTTTCTGTATTGTCTTCATTTGCATATATGGCGACTACTATGATTGGTTTGACAGTATATGGATTCGTATATGCACTGTGGGTGCCGTGGTTCTGCTTATGCTGAATATCAATAGAATGAATTCGGTGCGTCGTCCGTACATATCTCCGAAGGTTTTCAGATACAGGCACTTCCCTACAATCTTGGTGTTGTTTCTGATGCTGTGTCTTCTCCTTACTACTTCTTCGGTATTGCAGGAACGTTTTATGCGCTCTATATTGAATTTCGACATGTTGAATGCCATTTCAATAAATTGGTATGTGTTTGTTGGAATATTGGCCGGTTCTGGCATTGTGTTCTACAGAAGAGGCGTTTTGAAAAAAGGATTTAAATTCTTGATATCAATAGGTTTTATACTTATGGTGGTGTATCAGTATTATATGTACTTCCTCATAGATCCGAACCTTAATATCGAAAGTTTGTACTTCCCTAACTTTTTGAAAGGCGTCGGGCATGGAATCCTTTATATAGCTCTGACAATTTATGTGGCCAAGGCAGTGCCGTTTGAGCACTTCTTTCAGGGTCTATGTGTTTTGAGTTTCATTCGTACCAGTACTGCTACACCATTGGGTACTGCGATTCTGAACAGATGGCTTCGCATATTGCAGACTGACAATATCGGGATGCTGGGACGTAAAATAGACCAATCTGAAAATGTTTCTGTTCACGATTTTTATGCGGAGGTGGTGAGGCAGACAACACTTACCAGTTTGAAGGAACTGTTCGGATATGTTTGTATTGTCGGCACAGTTTTTCTGGTAATCGTTTTGAGTTACAGAATGTGGCGAAAGATTCATTTTCATGAAGAATGAAAAGTACACTTCATTACCGGATGAGGTGACTTATTTCGAAAAATCTAACAGCAACTTGGTATCGTAATTGTAATTCGCAAAGGGAAAAGTGAATTACTGTTCTCTTGAAGTTAAAATAAAAGGTGTCAGCACAATAGAATCTAATTGAAGATTCTGTACAGACACCTTTATTTTATAGAATGAAATGGTTGTTGTTGCTATTGATATTATTTCGATACTTTATCGGAAAAATCGTAGTACCACCAATATGTATTCCCAAATTTCCTTCTTGTCCTGTTTATTCTTTCTGTCGGATTAGAATATTCACTCTTCAAGAGGTTGTATTCCTTGTATTGGGAAATCAGCGCTGTGTCTGCCATAATTCTCAAAGAGTCGCAACTGTCGGGCAGTAAGAGTACAGCTTCACCATACGCCTTTGGCAATGAATCACTGTTATGATAGTATTTAAGCAACGTTGAAGCAAAAGCTTTCAAATCTTTCTTAAGAAGCAGAGTACAAAGGTAATAGTCTCCTAGTGGCTGCGAGCAGGCTGTATCGTTGTCAATCATCAGATTGAGGTATTCATCGGTTGTTTTTATGGATTTACCGCAGTAGGCTCCCAATGAACGGCATATTTCCTGTACAGACAACCTGTAGTGTGAAAGTGTATCATTGATGTCAAGCAAACCTGCCGAGCCGTAATATTGTGGGTACTCGAATAGCGATTCGCCCAACTGGCCGTTCTTTGCCATTGCAAAGGCTCTAAGTTCTGTCAATCTTCTGCTTGAAGAAAGTGATTTCTTGCCCACAGTCAAAGCTTCTTCGTATTTGCCGTCAAGAATGAGACGTTCGGTACGAAGTTCGTAATGATATACGTCAGGAGCGCCCTGAAGGCTTCCTGTTCCCACGCACATAGCCAAGAATATGAGATAATTAGGCCATAGAAGGGCATAAATATTCCCGTGCTCCTTGTCGCTGTTGCTTTCAGGTATTTTTTTTAGCCAATATATTGCCAGAATATAAACTGCGAGCAATACAGGAACTATCCATATCCATGCGCCGAAGGTGAAATCATCAAATACTTTTCTGTTGATGTCTGTCAGTATAGTTAAGATGAGAAAAGATGGAAAAAATGAAAGTGAGTACCATCTTGTCGGAATTTTTGCAATCAGCTGTACAACAAATTGCAGTAAAGATAGGATAAGTGTTATTACTATTGCTCCTATGAGTATGGAATAGGTCGTAACTCCTTTAGAAAATACAAATTGAGCTTCGGCCAGCATTTCACCTTGTATCTTGTAGAGATATAAGAATGAAAAAAGAACAAATAGAACACCGCAAGAAACGGAAAGTATTCTTGCGGCATTCTCAAATAAAGGTTTTGAATTATTTATCATCAGTTTCTTTTGCTTTTCTTAGAACTACAGCACTTCTGGCTGGAATGTATATCTTCAGCCATCCTTTGTTGTCTTTCTCGTATAGAGGGTCATAGTTGGTGAAATGTCTTACGCTGTCATCAGCCAGATCGTTACCTCCGAAAATCTTAGCATCAGTGTTGAGTACAACGTCGTAGACACCCTGAGGAACAATGAATCCATAGTCAACGTATGATTTTGTAGGGCTGAAATTAAAAATGAACAACAGGTCGTTTCTTGAGAATGCAAGAATCTGGTCGCCGTCGTTATGCCAAACTTCAACAACTGGGCTCTTCTGGAAATTCTTTTCAGAACCGATCAACTTGATCATTGCTTCATCAAAATCGCCAAGGTAATGGTAGCACAGCTCATGGTTGTCGACAAGATTCCACTGTCTTCTTGCGTATTTGTAGCTCCATCCGTTTCCTTCGCGTGGGAAATCTATCCACTCTGGATGTCCGAATTCATTTCCCATAAAGTTCAGATATCCTCCGTTGATGGTTGAAGCTGTGAGCAGTCTTATCATCTTGTGGAGAGCGATACCTCTGGTTACAGTAAGATTTTCATCACCTTTCTTGAAGTGCCAATACATGTCGGCATCAATAAGTCTGAATATGATGGTCTTGTCGCCTACCAGCGCCTGGTCATGACTCTCTGCATAGCTGATGGTCTTTTCATCTGCTCTTCTGTTTGTTGTCTCCCAGAACATTGAGCTAGGCTTCCAATTTTCGTCCTGCTGCTCTTTTATGGTCTTGATCCAATAGTCTGGTATATTCATAGCCATTCTGTAGTCGAATCCGTATCCGCCGCTCTTGAATGGAGCCGCAAGTCCTGGCATGCCGGATACTTCTTCTGCTATCGTGATGGCCTTAGGCTTTACTTCATGTATAAGAATGTTGGCAAGAGTGAGATAGCATATAGCATTGTCGTCTTCATGGCCGTTATAGTAGTCACCGTAACTTCCGAAGCTCTCGCCCAAACCGTGGCTGTAATAAAGCATTGAGGTAACACCGTCAAATCTGAAGCCGTCGAAATTGAATTCTTCAAGCCAATATTTGCAGTTGCTCAGGAGATAATGTAGCACTTCATTCTTTCCATAATCGAAGCAGAGAGAGTCCCAAGCCGGATGTTCTCTTCTGTCGCCTTGATAGAAATACTGGCATTTGTCGCCGGCAAAGTTTCCAAGTCCTTCAATCTCATTCTTTACAGCGTGTGAATGAACAATGTCCATTATTACTGCAATGCCGTTCTTGTGAGCTTCGTCAATGAGTTCTTTCAATTCATCAGGAGTTCCGAATCGGCTCGATGGTGCGAAGAAATTGCTTACGTGGTATCCGAAGCTTCCGTAATAAGGATGTTCTGCTACGGCCATGATCTGGATGCAGTTGTATCCATCCTTAATGATTCTAGGCAGAATGTTGTCTTTGAATTCTGTGTATGTACCGACTTTTTCTGCATCCTGAGCCATACCGATGTGGCACTCGTAGATCAGCAGTGGAGAAGTGTTAGGCTTGAAGTTTTTCTTTTTGAACTGATACGGATTTTCTGGTGCCCACACTTGAGCTGAAAATATTTTTGTTGTATCATCCTGTACAACTCTGTTGCACCATGCAGGAATGCGTTCGCCTTCTCCACCGTACCAGTGAACCTTAAGCTTGTAAAGGTCGCCGTGTTTGATAGCGTTCGGCTTCAGCTTTATTTCCCATATTCCGTTGTCGAGTTTGTACATGCGATAGTCCTTAACTTCTCTCCAATCGTTGAAGTCGCCTATCATGTATATTTCAGTAGCGTTAGGTGCCCATTCACGAAGCACCCATCCTTTGTCTGTCTTGTGAAGTCCAAAATAAAGATATCCGGAAGCAAAATCAGTCAGTGTCTGCTTTCCTCCGTTTGTCAGTTCGTTGATCTTGTCCAATACATGCTGATGACGTCCATTTATAGCCCCCTCGTAAGGTTCAAGCCACTTGTCATTCTTGATGAGGTCAAGCTGCTTGCTCTTTGCCTGTGTTTTTCTTGCTGTTGATGCAGTTGCTGTTCTGCTTTTTCTAACAGTAGTCTTTGCTTCTTCTTTTTTTGAAGCTTCGGCCTTTGATACAGTTTTCTTTGCCATATTATTAATTTTATGCCAATACTTTAAAAATAACCTTCTTTATTTCTTTTTCATCAGATATGCATGGAGCATGTCCGTCTTCAGGAAAGAATATAGCGAACATACCTGGCTCAACTTTGATATATTGCTCTGCCGGTCCATTATAAAAAGTTATGTCCTTGACCGGGTTGTAGGTCTCTGCAGGAAGTTTTGTTCTAGGAGTATAACCCATGATTTCCGTACAGTTCAGAGGAATCTGAATGTCAATCATTTTGTCATGGGTCTCAAGTCGTGCTTCATTTTCCTTTTTTCCTGAAGCTGTTGAGAAGTTGACTAAAAGTTCGTTTTCTTTCAGGACAACTTTTCCTTGTTCATGTTCTGCTATATTATTTTTTTTCAGAAAATCTACCACATCAGCAAATAAAGGGTTCAGCGATGCGTATCTTTCAAGATTTTCGAGCGTGTCAAGAACCATATGTTATTAGCTTTTAAGTTAAACAATATCACAAATATATAATAAAATGCTGAAATCTTTGCAAGTGCGCTCAATATTTCATTGCTTTTCACCTTGCAATATGTCTTCAACTATACTCTTAATATGTGTGTGAAGTTTTCCGTTGCTGGCCAGAACTTCTTTTCCATCGCAATATATGTCATTGCCGTGGAAATCTGTAACCTTTCCGCCAGCTTGTTTCAGAATTAGAGCACCTGCGGCTATGTCCCATGCACCTAACGAAGGTTCAATTCTTGCTTCGAATCTTCCGCAGGCTATGTAGCATAGTTCGCTTGCTGCTGATCCCTGCAGACGGATTCCGCCTACGTTGCCATATAAGCGCTTGGCTAATTCCGGCATCATCTTTCCTGTGTTTTCTGAGTCGTATGGGAATCCTAATTCAATGAATGCATTATCCATTTCTGCAATTTCTGATACCTTTATAGGCTTGTCGTTCAGGTATGATTCACTGTATTTATTGGCCCAAAACAGTTCTTTTCTGCAACATTCGTATACGACACCAAGTAGAGCTTCGGATTTGTCGCATAGTGCAATGCTGACGCAGTACGGTGCATTATCATGTATGAAATTGGTTGTACCGTCCAGTGGGTCAACAGTCCAGAATAGGTCCTCTCCGTTGCGTCCTTGTGTCCCCTCTTCTGCAATGAATCCTGCTTCCGGCAGAAGCTCTTTCAAGCGTGATACAATCATTTTTTCTGATTCTTTGTCGACGTAGCTCACATAATCGTGGCTTCGTTTGTTCTCTACTTTGCTTCTATCGAATGACTTTCTTTGTTCAACAAGAAAGTTGCCGGCCTCGATTGCAAGTTTTTTGACCTCTTCTGTGAGATGTTCTATTGTCGTCTTATCCATAATATTCTGTAAAACTAAAAAAGAGATGACACATCAATGTGCCACCTCTACAATTCCGTGTTTATAATAACCTTTTCTTATTATACTTCCATTGCTGTCCTTTTCAACGAATGGCCCGTCTTTAATATCGTTGACATAGCTGCCTTCAAATCGCACACCGTCTTTTTCCTCGATACCTTTTCCGTTTCTCATGCCGTTCTTGAATGTTCCTTTGAATTTTGTGCCGTCGCTCATTCTCAGAACACCTTCGCCATTCATCTCTCCTTCAGCCCATTCGCCATCATATACATCTCCGCTTTCGGAAACATATTTTCCGCGACCGTTCTGTTTGTTTTCCTTCCAATATCCTTCGTATTTTGAGCCGTCGAGCCAGTTGTATGTGCCGAACCCGTCCATAAGGCCGTTTTTGAAGAATCCTACGTATTTTCTTCCGTCTGCATATGTGAATATGCCTTGTCCGGTTCTTTCTCCGCTTTCGTAATCACCTTCATACTTGTCGCCATTCTTGAAATAGTATATGCCTTTTCCGTCCATGAGATTGTCTTTCCAGTTGCCTACATACTTATCTCCGTTGGCATATATATAGGTTCCGAATCCGTTGCGCATGTCGTTGTCCATTTCGCCGTTGTATGAAGAACCGTCTTTCCAGTCGAAGAAACCTTTGCCGGATTTCTTGTCATCTTTCCATTCCCCGTCATACATTACGCCATTAGCCCAAATATATTTGCCTTTGCCGTTTCGCTTATCTTGTGACCAATTGCCAATATATCTGTCGCCGTTGTAGTATTCCATCACACCTTCGCCTTCCTGATAGTCGCAATACCACAATCCGTCATATTTGTTGTTGTTGGCAAAATAATATATACCGCGCCCATGCTGGTGGTCCTGGAACCATTGGCCTTCATATTTCTCACCGTCAGTAAATGTATATGTACCAAAACCCTGACGCTTGCCTTTTACGTATTCGCCTTCATATTGGTCTCCGTTGGCAAATTTTGTCTTGCCCTTACCGTTGGGCTTACCGCCTTCCAGTTCACCGTAATAAGCGGCCTTGTCTTTAAAAGTATAATTGCCAATTACTATTTTTTGCGCACTGATTTCTGCTGCAGATGTAATTAATAACAATCCTACAAGCAGCTTTCTATATATGTGTTTCATTATTTTCAAAATTTCAATTTATCATACAAAAGTAGCTATAACTGTCAACCCAAACAAATTGATTAAATTTTATTATGTTTTTGAACAAGGCATTAGCATTTACGTCATTGTTTCGCTGTCAAACCTGTAATTACATTTACAAAATTAAATTTCGCTTGTTTCGGCTTTCCCAAATCTTAAAATCTTATTTCCAGAAGAGATTATCAGTGAGTCGTTCGAAAGCTTTTTTATCATGAAGTCGACTTTGCTTTTATCGGCTTTTTTAAGCTGAAGTTTTCCGTTCATCAATTCCCAAGAAACATATAATGATTGTCCTCCGATCTTGTAGTCGAGCTTTCTGTCTTCAGAAAACTTTACATAACCATTTTCAATTCCTGCAGTGTCCGAACTTGTCCATTTATGGCATAAGTCTGATATGTCTATGACATTTTCAGCAACATATTCGGATTTAAGGGTTACGGCAACACTATCTCCTGTTTGAATGTTGCCGTACAATGATGCTCCTGACAAATCGATTCCGAACGTATCTATATCCTCGTATGCGGTTATGTACAACATGTTTGCTGACGAGCGCTCGAGGACGATGCCATACAGAGATATGTCAACGTCCTCTACAATTGTGTCTGTCGCAATGGTGTCGTATATCTTTGCGCTGCTGTTGTTCTGGCCACAGTTGATCAAACTCATAGATGCCAGAAAAAATACAGGAAAATATATCAGGCGCTTCATTTCGATTCCTCCTCTAATATTTGTGCAATAAATCCTGATGTGAAACCTACATTGCTATTTGCAACTTCTTCAGGAGTACCTGCTGTCAGCAATTGTCCTCCACCCTGTCCGCCTTCTGGACCCATGTCGATGATATAGTCTGCCATTTTAATGACATCAAGATTATGTTCTATTACTATGACAGTGTTGCCTTTCTCTACCAGTCTGTTGAGTACGTTCATAAGTACCCTGATGTCTTCGAAGTGCAGACCGGTTGTAGGCTCATCCAAGATATAGAGAGTTCGTCCGGTATCGCGTTTGCTTAGTTCTGTAGCCAGTTTGACTCTCTGGCTTTCGCCTCCAGACAGTGTAGTTGACGGTTGACCCAGTTTAATATATCCGAGTCCTACGTCCTGCAACACTTTTATCTTGTTAATAATTGAAGGCTGATTTTCAAAAAATTCTACAGCCTGATTGATTGTCATGTCGAGAACATCGGATATTGATTTTCCTTTGAAACGCACTTCGAGTGTCTCTCTGTTGTAGCGTTTGCCGTGGCATGCTTCACACGGCACGAGCACATCAGGTAGGAAATTCATTTCAATGGTCTTATAACCGTTTCCTCCACAAATTTCGCATCTGCCGCCAGAAACGTTAAAAGAGAATCTACCCGGGCCGTATCCGCGGACTTTAGCTTCCGGCATTTCTGCAAACAGAGCACGTATGTCATTGAAAACTCCTGTATAAGTAGCTGGATTCGATCTTGGAGTTCTTCCTAATGGAGACTGGTCAACATTCACCACTTTGTCGATATTCTCCAGTCCTTCAATACTTTCGTATTTAAGTGGTTCACGCAGTGCCCTATAAAAATGTTTTGCCAAAATTGGCTGAAGTGTGTCGTTTATCAAAGTAGATTTTCCACTTCCGCTGACACCCGTAACGCATATAAGCACACCTAACGGAAAATCTACATCGACATTCTTGAGATTGTTTCCGCATGCACCTTTTATGCTGATTTTCTTACCGTTACCGGTTCTTCTGACTTTAGGAATTTCGATGCGCGATTTACCGTTGAGATATCTTGATGTCATGGTGTCAGTCTTCAGCATCTCCTCCGGAGTACCTTGAAAAACAACTTCACCGCCAAGTCTTCCTGCTTTAGGACCCATGTCTACAATGTAGTCTGCGTTGAGCATCATGTCCTTGTCGTGTTCTACGACAATTACTGTATTGCCTTCATCTCTAAGCGTTTTCAGCGAATTAATCAGACGTACATTATCGCGTTGGTGTAGTCCGATACTAGGTTCATCAAGAATGTATATTACATTTACAAGCTGTGATCCTATTTGAGTGGCTAGCCTGATTCTCTGGCTTTCACCTCCTGAAAGGCTTACAGATGTTCTGTTGAGCGAGAGATAATCCAGTCCAACATCGAGCAGAAATTTCAATCTTGATTTTATCTCCTTGAATATCTCAGCCGATATGACACGTTGCTTTTCAGAAAGTTCTGGCACGACATTGTTGACCCATTTGTAAAGGTCGCATATATCCATTTCTGCCAGTTCGTAAATGTTTTTGCCTGCAATCTTGAACTGCAAAGCCTCACGATTGAGTTTCTGACCGTGACATTCTGGACATACAGCAATCTTGTCGAATGATTCTGCCCATTTTTGTGCGGAAGCCGATGCCTCACTGTCGCGAAGCTGCTGTATGTATTTTACAATGCCGTCGTATGTCGTATAGAAATCACTTGTTGTATGTACGAGCTTGGCTTCAATTCTTATTCTTTCGTCTGAACCGTATATTATGTCGTGAAGAGCCTCTTCGGGCAAATCTTCGACCGGAGTCTTAAGTGTACAGTCGTAGTTCTCTAGCAGTGAAGCTATTTGCCAGAATATCATAGTGTTTCTGAACTTTCCTAATGGAGCCAGAGCGCCTTCATGTATGGACAATTTTCTGTCCACAATCATTTTGTCTTCATCGACAAGTGTAACATATCCAAGTCCTTTGCATCGTGGACATGCACCTTGCGGAGAATTGAAGGAAAAAGAATTTGGAGCTGGTTCCTTGTAGCTTATGCCTGTGGTTGGACACATGAGCCTTTTGGAGTAATATTTTGCCTTTCCGCTTTCCTTGTCAAGCAACAGAATCATGCCTTCGCCTTGGACCATTGCTGTTGATACACTTTTTCTCAACCGCTCACAATCCTTCGCACTGACTGCCAGCTTGTCTATTACTACTTCAATATCGTGATTCTTGTATCTGTCCACCTTCATTCCAGGCATAACTTCTGTCACTTCGCCATCAATGCGCACATACAGATACCCTTTTCTGCGTACTGTTTCAAATAGTTCCTTGTAGTGTCCTTTTCTTGATTTAACCATAGGTGCAAGAATAAGAACACGTCGTCCCTCGTATTCCTTGACAATGAGTTCCACAATCTGCTCTTCGGTATACTTGACCATCTTTTCACCTGTTTTGTAGGAATAGGCTTCGGATGCCCTGGCGAAAAGCAAACGCAAGTAGTCATATATTTCAGTAGTTGTGCCTACTGTAGATCGTGGATTCTTGTTTGTTGTTTTCTGTTCAATGCTTATGACTGGTCCGAGTCCGGTAATCTTGTCAACGTCCGGTCTTTCAAGACCGCCAAGGAAATTCCTTACATATGCAGAAAACGTTTCAACATATCGTCTCTGTCCCTCGGCAAATACAGTGTCGAAGGCAAGCGATGATTTGCCGCTTCCGCTCAGTCCGGTAATGACAGTCAAGCTATTTCTAGGGATGCTTACATCTACGTCCTTTAGATTGTGAACTCTGGCACCCAGTACATTTATATTATCAGTTTCATTCATATCAAAATCCTAAAACATCCACAACAGTTTACGTATCATAATATATCTGAAAAAACATCGGTATCTTATCCGATGCACATCTTCCAAGCAGTATTATTCTGAAGATGACGATTCGCCCGATTCGCTGAATCCTTTCAGCACGTTTATGGCTTTCTTTATGTTATACTTCACTCCGTCAGAGCCTACAGCATTAAGCTGAATGAAGTATACACCGTCCTTGACGTACTTGCCGTGTACTTTTCCGTCCCATCCGTTGTCTACATTCTGCAGATTGAACGAATATAGCTTTTGTCCCCATCTGTTGAAGATGATGCCGTCAAGCTTGACAATCGACTTGTATGTTATTTCGAAAATGTCGTTTATTCCGTCACCGTTGGGCGAGAATGCATTCGGGCATGTAAGAGACGATTCGCTGATCACTATTGTAATTGATTCAGATTCATATTCCACAGTCTTTCCGTCTTCTCCGGTAAATGTCACATATAGTTTTATCATGAAAGAGCCGGAAGATGTAAGAGTGTATGATGTATTTTCCTCGAATCGTGTCAGTATAGGTGATTCATCGCCAGAATTGGCATCATATATTCTCCATTCGCATACATAATTATATCCGTCTGCTTCGGATATTCCTGCATCCATACGTATTTCCAATGGAGCTTCGCAGGTCTGAGATTCACCTTCAGACATGACAACATCAGCTTCATCTTCTTGTGAATAGTATGTGACAGTTGGAGCCGCTTTCTGACAAAATGCCGTGCAGCTTACTATAAATGCTGATACTGTAAGAAATGATTTAAATTTATAACCCATATTTATGCATAGTTTCTGCAAATTTAAACAATCGTCATGACAAGCGTGAACAAAACACATTATAAATAACATTGATTTGCAATAAAGAATAAGTTCAAACATATTTTTTTACTAATTTTGTATCATGAAAAAATATTCAGAACAAATGCACATATTCAAAAGATTTCTAGTTTTCTGTCTTGTGGCAATCATTTCCTTAAGGATTTCTGCACAGATATCTGACAACTTCTTTACACATGAGGTAAAAGCAGGAGAAACACTGTATTCCATTTCGACTATGTATGGAGTTCCGGTAGAGCGTATAAAGGAACTCAATCCCTCAATATCAGAATCCATAATGGCGGGACAAAGCATAAAGATTCCTAGAAAAAATAAGGTATCTGCAGTCCGCCATATTATTCAGCCTGGCGAGACTCTTTATAGGCTTACGAAGACATACAACGTTTCTGCACAAGCTATATGCGATGCAAATCCTGGTCTTAATGCAGACAATTTCAAGTCTGGTACAGCAATAATTATTCCTGTATCTACACCTGAAAATTCTCCAGCAAAAGATAAAGTGCCTGAGTGCCGTCAAATGTATTTGGTAGAAAAGAAAGAAACTGTATATAGTATATCCAAGAAATTTGGAATTACAGAAGAAGAGCTGTTGGCCGCTAATCCGAAGATAACATCGAAGAAGAAAATAAAGAAAGGTGAATATGTATGTATTCCTTACAGCAAGGACTACGTTAAACCAGAACCTGAAAACAAAGTTCTTTTTAATAAGACAGAACCAAAGACTGAAAAATATGCTACAATCAAGGTCGCTGTAATCCTGCCTTTCAATCTCAGTGAGTCGAAACCGTCGGCTGAGAGCATGAAAATGATAGAATTCTACGAAGGTCTCCTCCTTGCAGTAGATTCCCTTAAGTCGCAAGGTGTATCGACAGACGTATATGCATACGACGAAGCTCGCCACATAGATGATATATTGGCACATCCAATGATGAAGTATGTGAATGTTATTTTCGGTCCTGCAAAACCTGACAACATAAATGCACTTGCTGATTTTGCCGACCGTAACAACATACAGCTTGTTATACCTTTCACTTCAAAAGAAGGTGTTGTCAATAACAAGCAAAATGTTTATCAGATCAATCCTCCTCAGACATTTGTTTATGAGAAGGTATACGAACAGTTCATCGCAGACCATTCAGATGACAACATCGTCATGATAGGAATGAATTCTAAGAACGATAATGAAGAATTTATAATCGGTCTTAAAAAAGCACTCGAAGCAAAGAACGTCAAATACTCTAGAATCAGTTTCATAGATTTTGATAATCTGCCTTCACTCCTCAAAAGAGACGGAAGACGAAATATTATCATACCTTCAGCTGGTGATCAGCACACTTTTGAAATGCTGAACTACAAGATGGCAACGATGGATACTCTGCGTAATTATACCATAAACATGTTCGGCTATCCTGAGTGGCAGACTTTCTCTGCACGTAACACAAAGAACATACATCGTTATGGCAGTACGTTTTTTACAACATTCTATAATCTCCAGCAGAATCATGCAACCGATGCATTTAACCGTAAGTTCAAAAATGCATTCAAACGTGATCAGATAAAGAGTTATCCGCGATATGCGATGCTTGGATTTGATGCCGGCTATTATTTCATAAAAGGAATTCACCTTTACGGCAACAAGTTTGCGGACAATCAGGATAAGATAACTTACCAGTCTTTGCAGAACCCACTCAAGTTTGTCCGTCCAAACAATTGGAGCGGTTTTCTCAATACAAGTATCATGTTTGTGAATTACAAGGAGAATCAAACGATATCCAAAAGAGTTTTTTGAAAATAGAATATAATCAGCAATGATGCACAAGATAAAAATCCTAGCTTTAACCTCTATGTTGTCCATACCTTTGTGTTTGCATGCACAGGTAGGCGACAAACGCAACGACTTTTCGCTAGGAGTCAGTGGAGGTGCCACAATAACGCGAATGGATTTCTCCCCTAAGATAAAACAGAGCTATAAGATCAATCCAACCTTTGGAGTAACGATGCGTTACGTCTGCGAGAAATATTTTTCGAGCATTTGTGCCGTGCAAGTTGAAGTAAACTATGCCCAACTCGGATGGAAAGAGCTCATAGAGGATGGGACGGGAAATACTTATGTTCGTGATTTGAGTTATATACAGATACCTCTTTTCATGCAGATGGGTTGGGGACGCGAAGAACGTGGCGTGAAGTTCTTCCTCAATGCCGGACCTCAAATAGGAGTATACCTTGGTGGAAAGGAAACAAAAGGTGGAGGAGAATGGAATCCCGACAATAGACCAAATGGCGTAAATTACCAGTATGGAATGGAACTCGATAATGCTTTCGACTACGGAATAGCTGCTGGACTAGGTTTGGAACTTTCCACTTCCGTTGGCCATTTCATGTTGGAAGGTAGATACTATTATGGTTTAGGTGATGTTTTCGACAACAGTAAGCGAGGAAAGTTTTCGCGTTCAGCAAATCAGACAATATATGCTAAGCTTACATATCTGTTCGATATAACCAAGACCAAGCGCTGAAGTATAAAATTCAGTTGTAGTAGATAAAAATACAGCGGTTCTGATAGTACAATAAATAGTGCTTCAGAACCGCTTTTTATTTTCAATGTTGGTAACGCTTAATCAGAATGGTATAGTGTATCCGATGTTTATTGACCATCCCTGGTTTCTGATATCAATGACTTTTATCTTCGATATATTCACAAGACCATATTCATATCTGAAATTAAGTTTTAGTCTCTTGTAACTCACTCCGACACTTCCTATAAGTCCGGAATCAAATTTTTTAATGAAATCTGCAAAATACAAAGGGGCAGAATCGCCATCATATACCCACGAATAGTCATCATTAACAAACGTGTCCCCAATGAATTCAAAAGGATTTCCGTCAATGCCGAAAGCTACATAAGGTCCAAATGCCAAATCAACATTAAATTTTTTTTCTGGGAAAAATCTGTATGATGCCAATGCAGGAATTTGTATGTAGACTAAGTCACGTCTTTCACCGTCGTATTCATCGTCAATACTTCCCTTGTGTTCAATTCCGACACCTGTTGTTATGCCTACTTTATTATTTAGAGGAATATTTAGCTCAAATCTTAGATTTATACCGGTCCTGTTCTTTTCGCCTGCAGAACTGTGGCCGACGCTAAACTTATTTACGTTGACACCAAAACTGATACTTCCTTCTATAGTCCTTTTGTACTCTGTCGAATCAAGTTCTTCCGCAGACAATGTATTATAAGAAAACAGGCAGAGGAGAATAAATGAAAAATATTTCATAATCGCATGTTTCAATTGCATCCTGTCGCAAAGTTATATTTAGTTATTTTAACATGCAAGAAATGGAGTCCCCAATATTTATACAGGCATACAAATATCCACATAAAAAATATGCCAACTGAATCCTTCTGGACAGTCGGCATATATACTTTTATATTATTTTATATTATTGTTTTCAGCAACGTATGTTAAGTTCCTGAACTATTGATCTTATCTTTTCAAGTGTTGTGATGCGCGTAGGTACGAGAGGCAGACGGAGCTCATTCTCTATAAGTCCCATACTATGGAGCATTGCCTTGACTCCTGCAGGGTTGCCGTCAACAAACAGCAGTTTGAATAGTTCTGTGAACTTATGGTGTATGGTGCGTGCACTTTCGTTTTCTCCGTTGAGTGCAAGACGTACCATGCGTCCGAACTCTAGAGGGAGCGCATTGCCGATAACACTGATTACACCTACTGCACCGAGATTAATGAGTGGGAATGTGATACCGTCGTCTCCGCTTATCACGTCGAATGTATCAGGCTTGTTCTTTATGATGTCATCAATCTGTGTAAAGTTTCCGCTCGCCTCCTTTATGGCTACAATATTTTCACAATCACGGGCAAGGCGAAGTGTAGTTTCTGCCTCCATGTTGACCCCTACTCTTCCTGGTACGTTATAAAGAACAACCGGCAGATTTGTAGCCCCAGCTATAGCTTTGAAATGCTGGTACAGGCCCTCCTGTGAAGGTTTGTTGTAGTATGGACAAACACTGAGAATGCCGTCGACTCCAGTGAAGTCATCATGTTTCAGAGAATCTATTATAGCAGCGGTGTTGTTGCCACCACATCCCATGAGTATAGGTATTCTTCCTGCAACCTTCTCAACTACGAGGTCTTTTATATTTTGTTTTTCCTCTTTAGACAAGCATGGTGTTTCACCTGTTGTTGCAAGTATGCAGAGAAAATCTGCTCCATTGGAAAGTTGGTAATCCAGAAGTCGGCGTAGGGCTGTATAGTCGACCTCGCCTTCATGTGTGAAGGGGGTCACGAGTGCTATTCCGAGCCCCTTGAACTTGTTTCGTGCCATATATCTATATGTTGTATTTTTTTTAGTTATTCAATCTATCTGAAATGCAAAAATAATGATTTATTGTTTTCTGTCTTTATTTTTCGCCTATTATTTGCAGGAAGTCTTCTTCATTTATTATTTCAACACCTAGCTTATTGGCCTTTTCAAGCTTTGCAGGACCCATATTGTCGCCTGCAAGTATGAAGCTGGTCTTTGATGAGATGCTTCCTGAGTTTTTTCCTCCGTGGCGTTCAATAAGTGCTTTGTATTCATCGCGTGAATGGCGGGTAAATACTCCGCTTATGACGATGGTCTTTCCTGTAAGCTTGTCAGACTGTGGCTGAGCCTCCTCGCCTGTTTCCATTTTCACTCCGGCTTCAGCAAGACGATGTATTATGTCGAGGTTTTTCTCGTCTTTGAAGAATCGTACTATACTTCCTGCTATTGCAGGTCCAATACCTTCCGTGTCGGTCAGCTCTGCAAGTGTTGCTGTGCTCAGCGCCTCCATTGAGCGAAAACGGCGTGCAATGAGTTTTGCTGTAGTTTCTCCTACAAAGCGTATGCCTATTGCAAAGACGACACGTTCGAAAGGTACATTGAGTGAACTTTGTATACCGTCGATTATCTTACGCGCAGATTTTTCGCGTGTACCGTCCTGTCCGTTTATGTCTTCCACGCGTAGGCGGTAAAGGTCAGCACAGTCGTGTATGAGTCCACGGCTGTAGTAGTCGTCCACGGTTTCAGGTCCCAAACTGTCAATGTTCATCGCCTTTCTGCTTATGAAGTGCTCTATGCGCCCTTTTATCTGAGGCGCGCACGATGTGTCATTTGGACAGTAGTGGGCTGCTTCGCCCTCGTAGCGTATGAGTTCTGCTCCGCATTCAGGGCAGTGAGTTATGAATTGTACTTTCTCCGCACCCTCGGGACGTTGCGATTTGTCAACTCCTACAACCTTAGGTATTATTTCACCGCCTTTTTCTACATATACCATGTCGCCAATATGGAGGTCAAGTTCGGCTATTATGTCTGCATTGTGGAGCGAAGCACGTCTCACGGTTGTACCTGCTAGTTGCACTGGTTGCATGTTTGCTACAGGAGTTATTGCTCCCGTACGTCCTACTTGATAAGTTACACTGTCTAGGCGAGTGCAAGCACGTTCAGCTTTGAATTTGTATGCTATTGCCCACCGTGGACTTTTTGCCGTATATCCAAGATGAGTCTGCTGACGCAGTGAATTGACCTTAAGGACGATGCCGTCTGTTGCTACCGGCAGATTTTTCCTTTCTGTGTCCCAGTAATCTATGAATTCATATATGTCATCCAGTGTTTTGCAAAGGCGCATGTTGTCCGACACCTTGAAACCCCATTCACGGCAAAGTTGCATATTGCCGTAATGAGTTCCGTCGGTCGGAACTTGGTCACCTAGAAGATAATATAGGTAAGCATCGAGCTTGCGCGATGCAACCAATTCAGATTTCTGTGATTTGAGTGTGCCTGACGCGGCATTGCGCGGGTTTGCAAATAGTGGTTCTTCTCTTGCCTCGCGTTCTGCGTTCAATGCTTCGAATGATGTCCAAGGCATAAGTACTTCGCCACGTATTTCAAATTCGTGCGGGTAACCTGCGCCTTCACGCAGTTTCAACGGTATGCTCCTGATGGTACGTATGTTTGCTGTTACGTCGTCACCCACATTACCGTCACCTCGTGTGACAGCTTGTGTAAGTTCGCCATCGATGTACGTGAGTGATATGCTGAGTCCATCGAACTTGAGTTCCGCACATATTTCAAAATTTTCTCCGTCAAGTCCGGCGCTTACACGTTCGTAGAAATCGCGAACTTCTTCTTTATTGTATGTATTTGCCAGTGATAGCATCGGATAACGATGTGCTACCTGACGAAACTCCTGATTTATATCGCTTCCAACGCGTTGTGTTGGAGAATTTGGTGAACGAAACTCCGGATATGCATCTTCGAGGCTCTGGAGTTCCTTGAGCTTCATGTCGAATTCATAGTCGCTGATGGTAGGACTGTTGAGAACATAATAGTTGTAGTTGTGCTGATGAAGCTCTTCGCTGAGCGCATTTATGCGCTTCTTTATATCGGATTTGTCTGGATTCATGTTATCCATATCAAGTTGGATTTAATATATATATTGGTCAGACTGTGACTTATTATATTTCTCTGTACATACTGACTGGCTGTGAGCATAGCCAAAAGACTGCGCGTTAGTCAGTAGTTTCAGCATCAGGTGTTTCGTCGTCCGGCACATCATCCTGAAGCAGCTGATGCGGAATATTTTTTGCTGATGTCATGCCTTTCTTTTTCCACTGTTCGAGTTGGCGGACTATGTTGCCTCTACCAGTTGTGAGTTGCCCGCCGGCAGTTGCATAAAGTTTCTGTAGCGCGTCTATAGATGTACCTATCTTCATGAAGTTTTCGGAGAATCCTACAAACTTGTCATACAGTTTTGATGCAGAATTGTAAATACTCTCCACGTTCTTCGACTGGCGTTCACTTTGCCATAGATGGTACACCAGTTGGAGAGCCATCATCAGATTTGTTGGATTAAGTATGATGATATGTTCACGATATGCATCTGTTGCCAGACGTGCATCATTTTCCATTGCCAAAATATAACTTCCTTCGTTCGGAATGAACATCAAGACGTATCCTGCAGAGTTGCGCACAACCTTCTGATAGTCTTTTGATGCCAGTTCTTTTACATGTTTCCTTACCGAATTTAGATGTTCCCTGAGCAGACGTTCACGCTCAGAAGGTTCGTCTGTCGTCATATAGTTTGTGTATGCGGTAAGCGACACTTTTGAGTCTATAATGACGTTTCTGCCTTCAGGCAGGTGAACGACAACATCCGGTATCAGGCGTCTGCCTTCTTCGTCAGTTTCCTGCTGTTGAGTCGTAAATTCTCTTCCTTCTTCCATTCCAGATGATTCCAGAATGTTCTTTAGGACTGCTTCACCCCAATTGCCTTGTTTCTTAGGATCTGCCTTGAGAGCACGTGTGAGCTCAGCCGCATTTTTGCCAATCAGCTCCGTACGTTCCATAAGGCTCTTTATGATGGTTTCTATGCTGGCCTTGTTTGCTACTTGCTGTTCCTTGTTGTGTTTGAATTCTTCGCTGAATCCGTGTATTGTTTCTTTCAGAGGAGCCAAAAGCATTTCGACGTTTTCACGATTCGAAGCTTTTAATTTTTCCTGCTGTTCCTTGAGGTGACGTTCAGAAAGGTTTTCAAATTCCTGCCTGAGTGTCTGAAGCTTCAGTTCCCACTGTTTCTCCATTTCAGCAATGTTGCGTTCATATTGCAATTCCGAAGCCTTACGGTTTTCTTCGTGCTGCCTGTTGAGTTGTTCAACTATCTTTGCACAAGAATTTTCGCTTGCTTCAAGTTTTGCCTGTAATGCGGCAATTTTTTCCTTGAGTGCTGTCTGTTCATTGTTGTTGGAAACAGAAAGTTCCTCAAATTTATTCTTCCATGAATTGCCGTTTTTCCAGAGTCTTATTATTATGACAGCAAGGATTGCAATTATTACGATTATATATATTTCCATTGTTTTATTACAACTTTTAAGCTGATATCTGCCTATTGTAATGGAATGTATATTGATTTGTTGATACGTGTGAGAACGTTACGCCTGTCTAATGATGCTGTTGCTATGCATCACCCATAATGGCAAAATAGTCTACAATTCCTATTAGATGCTTGTCTGCATCTACTACAAGAAGAGAATGTATCTTGTGTTTTCGGAACATGGCCTGTATCTGAGTAAGTTTTGCGTCTGGTCCGATTGTCTTCGGATTGACAGTCATGATGTCCTTTACGCTTAGATTGAAGAAGTTCGACTGCGCTCCTTCAACAGCTCGTCTGATGTCTCCGTCGGTTATTATACCTTTTATCTTTTCGTCTTCAATAACGACTCCAAGTCCTAATTTTCCGTTGCTTATATGAATCAGTGCTTCGCTCAGCTTCATGTCCATAGGCAGTATAGGAAAATTATCAGTATACATTACGTCACGTACTCGCGTAACGAGTTTTCTGCCAAGACTGCCACCTGGATGGAATTTTGCGAAGTCGTTGGCTTTGAAATGCCTTACTTCCATCAATGCACAGGCAATAGCATCGCCCATTGCGAGAGCCGCTGTTGTTGAAGATGTAGGTGCAAGGTTGAGCGGACATGCTTCACGCTTTATCTGCACCGGTATATGTATATCAGAGTTTCGCGCAATGAGGGAGTTGGGATTTCCGGTCATGCTGATGATGGGAACTTTCAGATATTGCAGTGATGCCACAAGGCGCAGCAGTTCATCTGTATTTCCCGAATTGGATATCATAAGGAAAATATCTTCCTCCGTAATCATGCCCAAGTCTCCGTGCATCGCATCAAGCGGATTGATGAAGAACGACGGAGTTCCTGTACTGGCCAGTGTAGCAGCTATCTTTGCTCCAACATGTCCTGACTTTCCGACACCTGTAACAATAAGATGTCCTTTGCAGTGGAATATCATATCGACAGCCTTGTCGAATTCCTCATCCAATTGCGGTATGAGGTCAAGCAATGCCTGTGCTTCGTCTTTGATGCATTTTACGGCGTATTCTCTAACATTTTCCATGACTGTTTACGAATAATCTCTTTTGTGCCATTCTAGTAGTTCTGATGGCATATGATGATTTATTTTTCCTTTTTTCCCTTTGGTTGGGCTGATATACTTCTATATTAGAGCAGAGAACCTATTACATTATCCAAATCGGAAAGCTTAAGCATGTTTGGACCATCGCTCAGAGCATTGTCCGGATCCGGATGTACCTCGAAGAAATATCCATTGGCGCCAAAGGCTTTCGCTGCAAGTGCCATTGCCGGTACGTATTCACGATTACCGCCTGTCTTACCTCCTGCTCCACCTGGGCGCTGTACAGAATGGGTACAGTCCATGATGACGCGTGGTGTAATGGTTTTCATAACAGGTATGTTACGGAAATCTACAACCAGATTATTATAACCGTACATGTTTCCGCGTTCTGTGAGCCAAACGTTATCGTTTCCGCATTCACGCACCTTTTCTACAGGATATTTCATGTCTTCACCGGAAAGGAACTGCGCCTTTTTGATGTTTACAGTTTTTCCTGTACGCGCGGCACCAACCAAAAGGTCTGTCTGACGGCAGAGGAACGCCGGTATCTGGAGTACGTCTACAACGCTTCCTGCAGGTTCTGCTTGATATGATTCATGTATGTCTGTAAGAAGCTTCAGACCGAATTTTGATTTGATATCCGAAAGCATCTGCAATCCTTTTTCCATGCCGGGGCCTCGGAAAGAAGTTATAGATGTTCTGTTAGCCTTGTCGAAAGACGATTTAAAGTAAATCTCTATGTTGTATTTCTTTTGCAGGCGCACCAGTTCTGATGCAACTGTTTCGAGTACGTCCATATTTTCTATGACGCATGGACCTGCTATGAATATAGTGTCGTTAACCATTTGATTTTCAGTTGAATTGTTATGCTTAATTTAAGGTCTCGTTTACTTGAATTCGCTGCCTCACATAAATGCTATGGCATGTCTTGAGCTTTTGCAAATGTCAGAACTGTGTCATCCAATATTATGTAGTGGATTTCTATGACATTCTTTTTCCTTGTTGCTGTTTCGTGCAGCGTCATTGTTCCTACACCGTTCTTGCATACACAGAATGGGTCGACTGTAAGATTTCTGGTAAAATCAACACCTTCAGTATCAATGATTTTGAATGCTGTTTCTTTAGCTGACCAGTGAAGTGTTATTTCCAGCTCGTTTTCTGCTGTTTCACTCTGTCCGCATATCCGGCTCTTGAGCTTGCAGATATTGGGAGTTACTTGCTCCACGTCCACTCCAACCATGCTTGATGAAGACAGTGCAACAGCAACATATCCCTTTGTATGTGAGATGCTGAGATACAGAGGCAAATCCTCAAAGTACGGTGCTCCTGATGCTTTATACTTTATTGTGAACGGCCGATTCAGAATGGTTCTCAGTAAAACTCTGGCTGTCAACCATTCTTTGCGACGTTTTTCTGATTTGAATAGTCTGATTGCCTCAGTTGCCAGTGCATCGCCTTCCGGTATGGATTGCCTAAGCGTTTCGAAGTCTTCTTCTGACTTCCATACAGCAAATCTGATGCCGTCAATCTCTTTATCCAATACAAGCATTAGAATGGCATTTCATCGTTGTCGGATTTCTGGAATGTCGGACGCACTGTAGCTGGTTGCTGCATCTGCTGTTGAGGTGCACTTGTTTGACGGCTCGAAAGCATTTCCATATTATCAGCCATGATTTCAACTACAGTACGGTGAACTCCCATCTTGTCATCATAGCTGCGGCTTCTGATTTTTCCTTCTATATACAATTTATCGCCTTTATGTACGTATTTTTCAACTGTTTCAGCGAGCTTGTTCCATAGAATGATATTGTGCCATTCCGTTCTGTCAGGAACCTGTGTGCCGTTCTGCAATGTGTATCCTCTTTCTGTTGTTGCCAGCGAAAGAGTTGCTACACATACTCCTGTATCCAAATATCTTACGTTCGGCTCTTGACCGACATTACCCAATAATATTACTTTGTTGACTGACATAATATTGTTGTTTTAATGCAGATTTTCTGTTTTTCAGGAATGTATTTCCCTATGATGGTCACGGATGTTTACTGCTATTTCACGCATTTGTTGAGAAGATAGCTGTCGAGTACAGTCATTGCGGCCATAGCTTCAACAATTGGTACTGCTCTTGGGAGTACGCATGGGTCATGACGTCCTTTCACTTGAAGAATGGTTTCATTGCCTTCTTTGTCAACCGTAGGTTGTGGACGAAGCAGCGTTGCAACAGGTTTGAAAGCCACACGGAAATATATATCCTGTCCGTTGCTGATGCCTCCCTGTATTCCACCGCTGTTGTTTGTTGCAGTGCTTATTCTTCCATTGTCATTGATGAAAATGTCGTTCTGCTGCGAACCTCGCATTTCGGTTCCTTTGAATCCCATACCGTATTCAAATCCCTTGACGGCATTGATTGACATCATTGCATAAGCCAAACGTGCATGCAGTTTGTCGAAAGCTGGATCGCCTAGACCGATAGGGCATCCTTTAATTACGCATGTGATGACACCTCCAATAGTGTCACCGTCAGCTTTGACATCAAGAATCAGTTTTTCCATTTCTTCGGCCTTCTGCGCATCAGGACATCTTACGTTGTTCTTTTCAATTTCAGAAAAGTCATATTTGCTGTAGTCTTCGTCAATGCATATATTTCCCACCTGCGAGGTGTATGCAGTGATATTGATGCCCATTTCTTTGAGAGCAAGTTTGGCCAATGCTCCTCCGACGCATCTGGAGATTGTTTCTCTTGCTGAGGAACGCCCTCCTCCGCGATGATCGCGCAAACCATATTTTTCTGTATATGTGAAGTCTGCGTGTGATGGACGGAATACGTTCTTTACATTGTCGTAGTCACTGGAGTGCTGATTGTTGTTTCTTACAATAAAACCAATAGGACAGCCTGTAGACATTCCTTCGAAAACTCCAGATAAAAGCTCTACTTTATCACCTTCATTTCGAGATGTGGTAATTCTGCTCTGGCCGGGTTTGCGTCTGTCAAGTTCTTTCTGTATGAAATCAGTGTCGATTTTTATGCCTGCCGGCAAACCGTCAACAACCCCTCCTACTCCAGGACCATGACTTTCACCGAAAGTTGTCAGTGTAAATATGTTTCCGAATGTATTTCTCATCCTTAATTGCGTATAGTAGCGGAGAACCGTGGAAATTTTCTGCTCCATGGATCTCCGCGTAAAAGTTCTAAAATATTAGTTTTTAATCAGTGGCAGTGTCCGCATCCGCAGTCGTGGTCGTGATGATGTCCGCCACAACCTCCACCGCAGTCACCTCCGCAATCGCCGCATCCGCAACCGCATCCTTCACCGCTGAGCATATTGAGCATGCCGGTAATCTCATCGTTGGTTGCCTCTCTGTGCTCTACTACTTCGCCTACAAAATGAAGATCCTGTCCGGCTCTCGGGTGATTGAGGTCTATAGTTACTGAGTTTTCTTTTATTTCAATAACGGTTCCATTGAAGCGCTCACCGTTCTCGTTAGCCAAAGGTATTACGTTGCCTTCAAAGATATTTTCCTTGTCGAAACGTCCGTTGATTTCGAAAACGTTCTTTGGAACATCAATCATAAGTTCATCTCTGAATTCGCCGTAAGCATCTTTTGCTGGTATTGTGAAGTCGAATTTGTCGCCTTTAGACAGCGGGTCTATCACCTTCTCAAATGAGTCAAGTGCTGTGCCCATATTGCTAATGAACTGAAACGGATGTTCAGTTGTAGCCTCTTCAATTACGTCTTCAACTCCGCTCTCTTCATCTGCTACATAAAGTTTGTATGCAACTGTTATGTAATTGTTTTTTGCTGCCATAATGAAATTTATCCTTGAATTTTTAATGTTTTATTTGAATGCAAATATATAAATAATTTATGGATTTTCTTATGCCAGCCTGTTCAAATGATAGCTTGCAAACCTGCCGAACTATGGTAAAAAGTCTGAATTTTGTACATCAATGCTGTATACTTGTAAATAAAGATTTATTTTTGCACAATGGGATTTGTATATGAATATTGACTTAAATATAATTTCATACATGAAAAAATACGTTTTGTATACATCAGTTGCCTGTGCGGCTTTTGCATTTGTTTCATGTCAAGGAACAAGTGATGGCAAACAGACATCTGAGAATATTGATTCAGAAAGAAAAGTTGTCATAAAACAGGAACGCCCGTATTCTGGGAATTTTGAGCAGATAACTATTTTGGGCAGCACTGATGTAATCTATCGTCAGGATGAACATTACAGCATAGTCGTTGAATGCGATTCCATATATGCGCCTCTTGTTGTAACATCTGTAGAGTCTGGAACTTTGACAATAAATCTGAAAGGCGAAGATCAAGAAGATGTCAAGCTGTTCGCAGAGAGTCCTGAAGTGACAGTTTATGTTACAAGTCCTGTAATGCGTATTGTTTCTGTATGTGGTTCGGGGTCCTTTAAGGCTGAAGGTCCTATTTCAGCAAATGATTTTCATACAGGTGTAATCGGAAGCGGAGATATGAGTTTTGATTCGCTTATGTGCAAAAAATTCAACTATCAATCCACAGGCAGTGGTGATGCTGAATTTGGGTACATAAAGGCTTCTTCGATAGACCTTCTTTCAAACGGAAGCGGTGACCTTAAGGTTGGAGGATTGATGTCCGATTCGACTGTAACCATTGGCATGACAAGCTCCGGCGACATGGAAATAGAATCCGCAAAAGCCGAAAATGTCAATATAGTGGCAACGTCCTCTGGAAACGGTCTTTTCTCTTTCGACTGCATGAATCTGGATATGGCAGCATCAGGCTCCGGACATCATATTCTTGAAGGCCGTTCGAAACACGGCAGTGTGAGAAGTTACGGCAGTGCAAAAGTTGAAAATAATTTGGAACGCAAATAATATAGAAAAACAGCTTGGAACAAATGGACTTTTATACTTTCCTGTTCCAAGCTGTTTTTCTATTTATTCTTGTCTTTTAAGTTCCAAATCTTTAGGCAGTTTTACATATTTGCGTCCTTCAATGCCTTTTATGCAGACATCGTCAATCTGACGCATGCTTAATCCGTCTTCTGTAATGCTGAATTCGAGGTCTACGGCTTCAGAACCGTTTTCAGAAGCAGCTCTTACTACCGCCTTCTTTTTCCCTATGTCTTTTACTTTGAGAATTATCCATACTCCATTTATGCGTCCTTGCACAAATCCATAACACGAATCCAGCTCGAATCCAGGTACTGGTATGCTTTGATTGTAGAAATCTATGTTGGCCTGAATTCTAAGATCTTTGTTCATGAATTTCCCTTTGTATGCATTAGTGGCAGATTCCTGTCCGTACATGCTTGCGAAAGCAAATGTCAGCACTGCAAGCATTGAAAAAAATCGCTTCATGGTTAAATGTAATAATGTTTTAATGATAAATCCTATATATAAAAATAACGCCATCAGCCTTTAAATCATAGCCGGCTGATGGCGCAAATTAAATATAATTTATCGAACAACACAAGTGTGCTATAGCCCAATTTCTTCTTTTCGGCAAATTATTTCAATACTGCCACCCTCCTCCGAGTGCCTTATAGAGATTGACCATCGCCAGTCTCTTGTCACGTGCCGAATTGCTTAATGAAATCTGAGCATCAAGATAATTTCGCTGTGCGTCAAGAAGGTCGAGATAACCAATCACACCGTTGATATACTGAAGCTGTGCCAATTCAACAGTTGTTTTAGATGATTCGGCCAGAAGTCTTCTTGACTCATATATCTCTTTTATCTTGTTGAAATTGACGATGGCATTGTGAACCTCCTTGAATGCTGTAAGAACAGTTTTCTCGTACGATGCTTTAGCTTCTTCGTATGCTTCGTGCTTGGCTTTCAGTTCTGCTCTTTTTTTGCCCATTCCGAAAATTGGCGTTAAAACGCTTCCTGAAATAAACGTGTAGGGCGATTTAAGCAGTTCCGAGAATACATCGCTTTCCGCACCGAGATTGGCTGTCAGACTTATTCGAGGAAACAGATTGGTGTATGCAACACCTATGGCTGCATTTGCAGCTATGAGTTCCTGCTCGGCTTTTCTGATGTCCGGACGTCGTTCCATGAGAGAAGATGGCAATCCCACAGGAAGTGTATCCGGCAGGTTTACGTTTTCTGGTTGTATGCCTCTGTTTATATGGCTCGGAAAACCACCTGCAAGCAGCGATATTTCGCTTTCTTTAAGGTCTATCTTTCTCTCAAGTTCCGGCACCATCGTTTCAGCTTTAGCAAGTTCCACTTGCGCCTGCTGGTACACTATTTCGGATGTAAGACCTCCCTTGAATCTTATTTCGGCAAGACGGACAGACTCTTTTCTTGCGCCAAGAGTCTGTTTTACGATTGAAAGTTCGTTGTCGAGCGCCACAAGTTCGAAGTATGCCTGAGCCACTTCCGATACAAGCGACATTTTAACAGCTCTCTGGTTCTCCACCGATGCAAGGAACTGTGCTGTACTCTTGTCCTTAGCCCATCTCAGATTTCCCCATAAGTCCAGTTCCCATGAAATTTTTGCCATCAGGCTGTGTTCATAGTCGGCTTTTCTGTTGTCGCCTCCATAGTTCGTTTCTTCTCTTTCATTGTAGAAGCTGGCATTTACTTCCGGAAACAATTTGGCGAAATCTATTCTTTTCATGGCGGCAAGTTCTTTCATTCTTGATGTCGCCATAGCCAGATCCTTATTGTATACCAGTGCCTTTGTAATCAGTTCCTGCAGTGCCGTATCATTGTAAATGGTCCACCACTCCATGTCGGCAACAGATGTTGTATCTGCCGTAGTGTCCTGCTTGGTCAGCTTGTCCGGCAGATTCAATTCCGGTCTTTCATATTGCCTGCCCAGCTGGCATGAAGACATGATTAATGCGAATGCCAGCATAAAGGCTGATGCATATTTATATCTTAATCTTTTTTCCATGTATCTGCAGATTAAAGCGTTTAAATTTCATCTTTGACTTGAATTTGTAAATCAGTACGAAAAAGAATGGAACCATCATCATTCCGATTGTTACAGCTGCAAGCATACCGAAGAATACTCCAGTACCTATTGCCTGACGGCTTGCCGAGCCAGGACCGCTGGCTGTAACCATTGGAACCATTCCGAGTATAAATGCCAGTGAAGTCATAAGGATTGGTCTGAATCGCAGACGTGAGGCATTTATTGCCGCTGTAGTAAGGTCTCCGCCCTTGTCCACTTCATCTTTTGCAAATTCCACAATAAGTATGGCATTCTTTGCGGCAAGACCTACGAGCATTACAAGTCCAATCTGGAAATAGACGTCATTTTCAAGTCCGCATATTGCTATTCCTATGTATGCTCCGAGTGCCGCAACAGGTACTGACAGCAGTACGGCCATTGGAACAAGCCAGCTTTCATAAAGCGCCGCGAGGAACAGGAATACAAACAGGAATACCAGGAATATGACTGTTCCCGTCTGTCCTCCGGCCTGTTTTTCCTGATATGAAAGACCGCTCCATTCCAAGCCTATATTGTCCGGCAAATGTTCCCGCACAATTTCTTCCATAGCCTCCATGGCCTGTCCGGAACTGTATCCGTCGCCTGCATCGCCACGTATTACGGCTGTGTTGAACATGTTGAATCGCTTTATGCTTCCCGGACCAGTAGTGTATGAAGCTGTACCGAGTGATGTGAGCGGAATCATCGAACCGTTGCTTCCTCTGACGAAGAAGAGGTTTATGTTGTCGGCATGCTGTCTGTATACTGATTCTGCCTGTATGTATACACGGTATATTCTGTTGAACATGTTGAAGTCGTTGACATACACTGAACCTGTATAAGCCTTCATCGTTGAGAATACGTCGGCCATCGGAACTCCCGAAAGTTTCACCTTGTCGCGGTCAACATCGAAGTAAAGCTGCGGTATTTCGGCCTGCAGCGATGACGACAGTCCTGTTACCTCCTTTCTCATAGATGCGTAGTGCATAAGTGTGTCTGTTGCCTGCTTGAGGCTTTCGAATGTGGCATCTCCTCTTGCCTCCAACTGCATTTCAAATCCACCGGAAGAACCCAATCCAGGGATTACAGGCGGTGTTGACAGATATGTCTTGCACTCAGGGTATTCGTCGAGATGTTTTTTTACATCGGCCATAATCTCGTTTATGGTCGTGTTGTCACGCTCTTTCCACGGCTTTAGAATGACGGTCAGTTCGCTTCTTGCCTGACTGGTTCCTACTCTAGGGCTGCTTCCTGTCACATTCTGCACATACTCTATGTAAGGGTTCTTCATCAGATACTCTATGGCTCTGTCAGTCACCTTGCGTGTACGCTCCAGTGTTGCACCTTCCGGCAATTCAAGTTCTACCTTGAAATATCCCTGATCTTCGGTCGGAAGGAAACTTGTTGGAACCAGCTTGTTGAATATCAGTATAAGACCCAGCACCACGAGGAAACCGATGAGCATCCTTTTGGTGTGGCACATGAAGGTCTTTATGACAGATATGTATTTGTCATTGCCTACAGCAAGCCAGCTGTTGATTTTTCTGAATATGAAATTTTTAGGCTTGTTCGGATCTGACGGCTTAAGTATGAGTGAGCACATCACAGGGCTTAAGGTCAGTGCCACGACAGTTGAAATCAGCACCGATACAACAATCGTAACTGTGAATTGGCGATAGAGCTGTCCTGTTATGCCTGGAAGGAAGCTTACCGGCACAAATACGGCCGCCAATACGAGAGACGTCGCTATGAGGGCGCCTGCCAGATTCTCCATTGCCTTCTTTGTCGCTTCGTAGGCATTCAGTTTTTCTTCTTCCATGATGCGCTCCACATTTTCTACTACCACGATGGCGTCATCCACCACAATACCGATTGCAAGGATGAGTCCGAGCAGCGTAAGCATGTTTAGCGAGAATCCGAAGATAAGCATTATTCCGAACGTTCCGATGAGAGAGATAGGCACGGCAACTACAGGTATGACTGTTGCGCGCCAGCTCTGGAGCGAAAGGAATACTACAGCTATGACGAGAATCAGCGCTTCGAAAAGAGTCTTATATACTTCGTGTATGGATTCCGAAATATATGTTGTCATGTCGAAAGGCACTTCATAGGAAAGGCCGTCAGGAAAGTTCTTGCTGATTTCTTCCATTGTTTCCTTAACCTTCTGTCCTACTTCCATCGCGTTGGCTCCGGGAAGCATATATATGCCGAGCACAGCTGCGTTTCCACCGTTTATACCGCTCTCGGTGTTATAGGATTGCGCCTCGAGAGAGATGCGTGCCACATCGCGGAGTCTGATGAGCGAACCGTCGGCATCGGCGCGAAGCACAATTTCTTCAAACTGTGAGACTGAGTTGAGACGGCCTTTGGTTGAGATAGGTATAGTAATGTCGAGTCCGCTTACAGGCTGCTGTCCCAGTACACCTGCGGCCGACTCACGGTTCTGGTCTTTCAGAGCATTCTGTACGTCCTGCACTGTCAAGCCGAAATTGGCCAGCTTGTCAGGCTGCACCCATATCTGCATGGCATAGTATCGGCTTCCGATGTTCGAAACACGTCCTACTCCAGGAATACGCCTGAGCACATCGACCACGTTGATTGTGGCAAAGTTGCTGAGGTATATCTCATCAAACTTCGGGTCGTCCGATGTGATGCACAGTGTCATCAGCTGACTCGGAGCCTGCTTTTCCACCGAAATACCATTCTGTATTACTTCGGCCGGCAGACGAGATTCTGCCAACTTTATTCTGTTCTGAATCTCTACAGCCGCAAGGTCGGCATCAGCTGTGATGTCGAACGTCACTGTCGCAGAAAATCCTCCTGAATTGGAACTGTTCGATTCCATATAGAGCATTCCCGGCGTACCGTTGAGTTCCTGTTCGATAGGAGTTGCCACAGCCTGTGATACGGTCAGTGCACTTGCACCTGGATAGGATGCGCTGATTTTCACTACCGGCGGAGTTATCTGCGGATACTGGTCGATAGGCAACATCATGAGCCCGATGACACCTACGATTACTATAAGTATTGATATGACAGCCGAGAATATCGGTCTGTCAATGAAATATGTTACTTTCATCGGCGTTTCGGGTTATTTCTTGTTTGTGCTGTTGTTGGCTTCCTTGTTGTTCTTTCTTCCTGTTTCAGGCATGGCATTGACCTTCATTCCCGGCATAAGCTTGTGGAAACCTTCTGTGACAATCATTTCTTTCGGAGCAAGTCCGCGTTCCACTACAACATTGTTGCCGAATTCAGGACCGAGTTCAATGAAGCGTCTTTCAACTGTAGAGTCCTTGCGCATAACGAAGATGTATGCACCTCCCTTTTCTATTGTAAGGGCCTTCTGAGGAACAACCGTGGCGTGTTCGCGCACATCAAGAAGCACCTTTACCTTTGTGAATTGTCCGGGCAGGAGGTCGTGGCCTGGATTAGGCATTTCTGCACGTACGGAGAATGTACCTGTACGCGGGTCAACCTGAGGCTCTGCGAAATCCACGGCACCGCGATATGGATAAACCGAGTTGTCAGGCAGAGTGATGCTTACAGTCGGTTGCCATGAACGGGTTGAATCCCTCTGGCCGATTATGACATTTCTTTCCTTGCTCTTGAGATAGTCGAGAGCTGTCATGCTGAAATCTACCAGAACGGTATCGCTCTTCACGATGGTGGCAAGGAGCGACTTTCCTTCTGTGCCGACAATCGTACCCAGGTCCACATGTCTCTCGCTTATCTGACCGGAAATTGGCGAACGCACAATCGTGTAGCTCAATTCCTGCTCCGCCTGATCGACATCAGCCTTGCTCATGTTCACGCTGGCCTTGGCAGTTTCGTATGCCGCAACAGCATTGTCGAGGTCAAGACGGCTGGCTGCGTTCTGTTCGTAAAGCGGACGTATTCTTTCAAGGTCGCGTTCGGCCTTTTTTGCCTGAGCCTCGTCCTTATGGAGCTGTGCCCTTGCCTTTTCTGCACGGGCTTTATATACACGCGGGTCGATTACGAACAGAACCTGTCCCTTCTCTACATGCGTACCCTCCTCGAAAAGCATGTTTTCAAGGAAACCTTCCACACGCGCACGCACTTCGACAAACTGCTGTGCTCTGATTCTGCCGACATATTCGCCGTATATCTCCACGTTCTGCACGCCGGCCGGCATTACACAGACAGCCGGAGCATCTGCAGGCTTCTTCTTGCCTGAGTTTATCCACACGATTGCACCGCCTATTGCAAGTATCAATACGGCAGACAATCCAATAATTCTCGTACGTTTCTTGTAGTTGAATCTTTTGGAAAATAAAGTCATAATGGGATTGTTGATTGGTTTCTTATAATTGTCCATTTGCATTTTTCAGAATTTAGTGTTTTCAATAAAACATATCTGTCAATGCCCGTACAGCCGAAATGCGGCATATATACGTTCAAACACTCCGATATGCTTACCGGTAACTATTGCTTTTGTGAAATATTAAAATGCTTAGACTGAAATTTCAAGCAAAAATAATATTTTAACCGATAGGTATGCATAATGATTGCAAAAAAATGCAGCGGCACCGTGTTCTTGAATTGTCATAGGGCCCATTATGCACCTTTTTGCAAAGTAAACTTTACTCTGCCGTGTTGTCCTGAACTATTGTTACGCACCTGCTGCCTCTGTAACTGATGGAGCTGTGGCGCTTCAGAAAATTCATCAATACGTCAGTCGTCTGTATGAAAAGATTGCGCCCTGCATCCTTTCTGTCATATCCGGTAACCGACGCAACGTACGAACTCATCATTACCTTATATGTCTGTCCGCGGTCGATTATTCTGCCGTCGGGCAGCGTCGCTCTTATGTCTTTTACGTCTTTATGGTCCTTGCCAAGCCGTATGCTGTAGTTTATGCCCGACACGTATGCAGGCCCATAACCGTCTGCACGGCAGATGGCGCCTAACATCCCGATTACTTCCTCGCCCGTAAGGGAACACTCATACACTTCATTCCCGAACGGGTCGAGCATATATACGTCATTCACCGTGAAGTCCCCCTCCTGCTTGTTTTCAAGGCGCACACCTCCGCTGTTCTGCACGGCTATGTCCGCCTCGAACTCCGAGCGAAGTGCATCGGCCATGAGGCATCCCAGTTCTTCCTTCGTCTCAAATCCGCCGTCGGCATAGGTCAGCACGCGCGAGAGTGACGGGTCGTTGCGGAAGGAGTCGACGAGAGCTTGCACAGCTTCATCCTTAGCTGGATGTCCGGCCACATCGATGAGTTCGGCCTTTCGGCTGACCACTCTTCCGCTGTCCACAATCAGAGTCGTGAATGTTGCATATTTCAGCAAACGTTCTGTCTGGGTAATCATAACTCCGTTTTCCATCAGGCACGGGTCGAGCTTCGTGTGGCTGTGACCTCCCACGATCAGGTCTATACACGGCAGGCGTCCGACCAGCTTCTTGTCTTCGTCCACTCCTAAATGTGTGAGCAGAATGAAGACATCGCACACGCTGTCTATCCATGCATACTTCATTGCCGCATCAGTCGCCTTGCTGAACGAGACATCCCGAAACAGCCTCGGCGCCGCGTCGGGGCGTCCGGTCTCCTCGTTTGTTTGTGTGAGGCCCAATATGCCTATGCGCACCCCACCACGCTCCGTCACAGCAAATGGCTCTACATGCAGGCGTATTGAGTCGGGAATATGGATATTCGCACACAGGTAGCGGTTGTTTGACGAATTCACAACGTTGCGGAAATTATCTATTCCGCCGTCAAACTCATGGTTGCCTACGGCCGAGTAGTCGAAGCCCACCCTGTTCATCAGTTCCACAAGCGGACGCGACGGTTCGGCGTGCATGTCGCTTGCAGGGTTGCCTGTCCGGTTGTCACCGGCAGAAAGCACCAGCATCTCCGGGTAAAGCCTGCGCAGGCTGTCAGCAATAGATACAAGCTGCGGAAATCTTCCTATTTCGGCATGCATGTCGTTCACCGACAGAATGTGCACCTCCTTCTGTTGTGCATATACGGCTGTCTGCAAAGACAGCATCGCCATCAAAATAAATGAAAGTACCTTCACGTTTATGAGCCTTTTTCTGTTTGTCTGCAAAAGTATGCAATTTTTTGAGTCGTAGAAGCGGGTCGCAAATTTTTTGAGTTTCAGATAAGGGTTTATATCCACTGCTTCT
>OOCM01000075.1_pt1 | contig 100907 bp, 67 predicted proteins | sample 1671111 | NCBI WGS metagenome assembly OOCM01 (sample SAMN06348123, study PRJEB24527) | human gut metagenome | biome: human gut; feature: ankylosing spondylitis patient; material: feces | host: Homo sapiens | place: China | collected 2015-10 | reverse complement strand
TCAAGAGTTCTCCACGTTCATTGCATATCAGATGCAATTTGAATCCGAAGAACCATCCCATGGAGCATTTCCCCTTTTGCGCTATTCCCTTGAACGTCTTATGAATAAGGATTCTCTGATTCCTGCATACCCGTAATGGAGTGCTGTCAACAAAGCTGATGCCTGTACATTTGCCCAAAAGCACCTTCTTGGTGAACAGTGCCAATGGGACGGCAATTTCCTTTTCCAACTCAACAAAACGGTTATATGAAACGACCTTCGGGAAGAGATGACGCATATGCCTGCAGACCTTTTCCTGATAGAAAAGCTTCAGGCAACGGTATCCCGAGTCGTGAAAAAGTATCATGATCAGCATGATTTCTGCCTTTGACATGGTTGAAGCATGATGATACTTGCACTTTCTGGTGGATTTAAGTGTATATTTTGCAGTCATGGCATCAAAAAACCTGCAGAAGTCATCTGCCATACAAAATAATTCTATAACTTTGCTTTCGGTGATCATAGCGATTGTTGTTTGTAATTCTTTGTAATTCAGTACTATAAAGATAAAACAATTTTCGACAATCACCAATTTTTCAAGTATTTACAATTCATCGAACTCACGTTAATTTACATGTCTTACATAATAAAATAGCATAAAGGCCATGAGGACAAATCATTATCACATAAAAATAACATTTTCTAAACGAAATTCACTTGTTTGCAGAATAGGTAATGTTCCATATAAAAATTCAGGGACATTTGGAGATCCTTTTATTTTCCAACCTAAAGAGATTAATATAGTTGCATCTCGTTCCTCTATCTATGATAAAGATGCTATACTTAACAATCCATCAAATAGTATTTACCAACAAATTGCTAAGTCTTTACTCTATTGTTACGCTATAAATTTGTCTAATTTGCGACTTCGCTCTATCAACATAGTAAGAAAAACAGCAAGAAAAGAAGAACAGGTAGTAACTTTGTTATATGACAAGAAGACACAGCCAATACATGGTATTATCACAAGTCCTATAAGTTTTAATGATGGAGATTTATCTATTCTCTTACAAGAAGATGATAAAGCTGAAAAATTAAGAAACATCTTATCTCATTGGCTTAAAGGTATGTCCTCAACAGAGAGATATTATAAATTTGAAAGGTTATGGAGGACATTCGAACAACTTTCTTTTTACGGCAATAGAACTGATGCAGACAATAAAGAAATTAATGCTTTGAGAAAAATGAGAAGTTTTTTAATTGCTAATCCACAATACTTCACCAATACAGAGCATCTACTATCTGCAATGACGTATGATGATTTACGAAAGTTTCACTGGAGAGAGCTAATCCTAAACAATTATCCTAAAGGAGGGAAAATAGGTGTTTATGAGGGTTATAAGAACTACTTTGTTTTAGCAAACACGGACAATAGAATCATCAAATTATTAGACAAGACCTTGGTGTTTCGCCAAAATGAATTAAATAATTATGGTTTTATAGAAGATATTAGAAATCATATAACACATTACATGCAAGCGGAATATTCCCAAACCAACAATATGCAATTAGCTGCGTTATTATGTTGTAAATATGCTTATTTTTTACGCAATAAAATATTTCATGGAGAAGTAGTAGATAAAACATTTAGTTTTATTCCTAATAATAATGATGATGTTTTAATTGACAACTTGAATGCTATATTAGGAATTATCACCACAGAATTAATTAGTTCTTATAATAATTTATAAAAAATGCGACACTATAAAATATTTTGTGTAATCGGAAATACGGGATTCAAATTAGAGTCTCGTATTTTTTATTTTATAGATTTGCAAAATGAAGAAGATTATGAAAGAAAAAGAATCAAGTAGTGCCTGATGAGGTGTTGAGCAAGGAGTTCCTTAGCCAGTTCAAGACAGAAGCCGATGTAAGCAAGTTCCTGAAGCAGTTGCATGCCCAGGTATTGGAAAAAATGCTTGAAGGTGAAATGGATGCCTATTTGGGTTATGAAAAGAATTCCGTTGCCGGCAATAACAGCGGCAATTCACGCAATGGCAGCTATCCAAAGAAAATCCAGACCGAACATGGAGAAGCCGTCACCTCTATTCCTCGTGACCGCTATGGCCAATTTGAGCCTATAGACGTGCCTAAACATGAAAGTCGTGGACTTCGATAGAAAAGCTTGTTATCCCCTATATGCCAAAGGAATGAGAGTTTCTGACATAGAGGTAGAGATGCGTAAAATTTACGAAATAGAGCTCTCTACATCTGCCATTTCCATCATTACCAACAAAGTCAATCAGGCAGCCCAGGAGTGGCAGAACCGCCCTCTGGATCCTGTTTATCTGATAGTCAGGATGGACGGTATTGTCTTCAAGGTACGGGATAACGGTAAGATCATAAACAAGACCGTCTATCTTTGTGTCGGCCTGAAACAGAACGTCCTGAAGGAAGTTCTTGGCATGTGGGTCGGCAAATCGGAAAGTTCATCTTTCTGGATGGGCGTTCTGACCGATTTAAAAGCCCGTGGAGTGCAGGATATACTGATTACCTGTACCGACAATCTGAATGGATTTACGGATACCATCCGTACCATATTCCCTAATTCATCCACCCAAGTCTGTGTGGCACATCAGATAAGAAACTCCTGTAAATATGTCGTTTATAAGGACAAGAAAGAGTTTACAGCTGATATGAAGAATATCTATAATGCACCCAACAAGGAAGTTGCAGCTACAGAACTTGACAATCTGGAAAAGAAATGGGGAGGAAAGTATCCTTATGCCATACTTTCATGGAGACACAACTGGGATGATCTGACTGTTTTCTTCCAGTTCCCGCTGGAAATCAGAAAATAATCTATACTACAAATCTCATTGAGAACCCGAACGGAAAAATCAGAAAGTACACAAAATCAAAGCTTTCATTTCCTTCGGACGATGCCGTCAAAAAAGACCGTATATCTTTCACTTATGGAGATTGAGAAGAAATGGACACAGCCTATTCACAACTGGGGATTGATTATGAACCAATTTATGCTTATTTTTGAAAACAGAATCCAGATATAAGAATAAACTTACAACTGAATCCTGTTTCCATTTACACAAAATTTTGGACAGTGTCCAGTGTCATGTGATAATACAGCAAAGCCGTTCTGCTCATTTCATGCGGGGCAGAACGGCTTTGTTTTGTTTGTAGTGCGATTCAGCTTTTATTTGTTGTCTATTTCTTTCAGCAGTTCGTCAACAGCAGCCTTAAGCTGTGTATCTTCACCTTTTACAATGGTTTCTGGTGAGTTGAGGACATATATGTCTGGTTCGAGCTGTTTGTTTTCAAGATAGCTTCCATCCGGCAGCTGGTAACCTACGACTGGTATTCCATATACCAGTGATGGATCCTGCAGTGTTTCCCAGTTGACGCTTGTCATTGTTCCCGGAACGGGAGCACCGACAAGCTTTCCTATCTTCTGATGGCTGTATACCCAAGGTGTACCGTGTGCGTTGGAGTAGTTGGCTTCGCACTGAAGCATGATAGATGGTTTGTTCCATCTTCTGCTAGGCATGTCGCATGATTCGCGTCCGCGTATAACCTGTGTCAGATATTTCTTTCCGCTGAAGAGCACCTCGATATCTTCGTGCAGACGGCCGCCGCCGTTGAATCTTGTGTCTATGACTATACCCTCACATTTGTTGTATTTGCCGAGAATGTCAGAATATACGGTGCGGAAGCTTCCGTCATCCATTGACTCTATGTGGACATAGCCCAGACGTCCGTTTGACCATTTCTCCACATCTGCTGCACGCTGTTTCACCCAGCGCTTGTACATCAGATAACTTATTGTACCGTTGCTGACAGGTTTTACAACTTCGTCCCATCTCTTTCCGTTGTCAGGATTGTATATAGATACAAGAATCTTCTTTCCTGTCTTTCCGTTGAGATACTCCGCATAATCCTTGTCAGCTTCGATTTCCTGGCCGTCGATCTTTTCTATGATGCATCCGGCCTTCATGTCTGTACTCTTTCTGTCGAACGGTCCTTTTTCAATTATTTCAGCAACCTTTATTCCCTTGCCCGTGTAGCTCCAGTCGTAGAGCAGTCCCAGCTGAGCAGTGCTTTCGCCTCCGGAAGCACCTCTGTAGCGTCCTCCAGTGTGCGAAACATTGAGTTCGCCGAGCCATTCGCTGAGCAGTTCTGCAAAGTCGTAGTTGTTATTGATGTGAGGCAAGAATTTTCTGTATGCTTCAGTCATCTTGTCCCAGTCTACTCCGTGCATGTTTACATCGTAGAAGCGTTTCTTTTCCTCTCTGTAGACATGGTCGAACATGTATTCGCGTTCTTTAGCACGATCCATCTTCATTTGTGCCCAGAACGATATACCCTTGAGGCTTTCGGAACCGGTGTCCATCTTCTGCATGTTGCTTCCGCCGAGTATGAAGATATTCTTTCCGTCCTTGTCCATTTCCATGCTGGCCCATCCGCTGTCCATCTTGTGGAGCAGTTTGGTGTCATGCTTGCGCAGATCCATCTTCCACATGTCGTATCCACCTTCGAACGCAGAGAGGTAATACAGGCTTTCACCGTTCTTTGAGATGAGCGCCGAAGCTATCTGAGATGAGTTTGGAGTGAGACGGATAATTCTGTCTTCTATGCCGTCAAGTTCAACAACGATATCCTTCTTCTTATCGGCATCCTTGTCGTCCTTTTTGTCATCCTTCTTATCATCTTTTTTCTTTTTCTTATCGTCCTTCTTTTTGTTCTCCTCGTCTTTCTTCTTCTGCTGTTCTTCCTCTAGTGCCTTCTGCAGTTCATAGTCTTCCTTGCTCAGGCGGAACTTGTCGTAAGAATCCTTGTTGAGGAATGCAATCATCACGTCGTCCTGCGAACCCCATGAAGCATGGTTGCGCATTCCGTAGCGTTCTGTCGTGAATATGATGGCATTTCCGTCCATCACCCATTTGGGCTGTCCGCTTGTATATCCGCTGCTTGTGATGTTCACCGGTTTGCCCTTTCCGTCAGCGCTTACTATCGCTATGTCGGTGTAAGGGTCATGCTGCTGGCTGATGAATTCCATTGTAAACCATTTGCCGTCAGGCGACCATGAATAGTTGAATCCTCCGTTTGTCTCGTACCATGTCGAGCCGTCGGTTATCTGGCGGATTTTCTTTGTCTTTACGTCGGCAACCATGAGCTTGATGCGGTTTTCAATGAAAGCAACCTCCTTGCCGTCAGGTGAGAACTGCGGATAGGTCATCTCTGCATCGTTCGAAGGGAACAGTCTCTCTTCCTCGATGAGTGTCGCGTTAGGGAAGTTCTGGTCCTCTTCGCGTGCAATCTTTGCTGTGTACAGTTTCCACTGTCCATCGCGTTCGCTGGCATATACCAGACTCCTGTTGTCTGCACCGAACGAAAGTCCCTCCTCGGCTTCCGGTGTGTTTGTAATCTGCTTGGTTGTGCCGTATTCCACAGATGTCACGAATACGTCTCCGCGCACAATGAATGCCACCTGTTTGCCGTCTGGCGATACAACAGCCTCGCTTGCGCCTCTTGAGTAGCCGAGCGATGCCGGTATGTCCTCCTCGTCGAGTGTCAGGTCTATGTCAACCTTTGCAGGCTGTCCGCCCTTCATGGTGTATATTTCTCCATCGTAAGTGAAGCACAGCTGTCCGTCGTTGCTCATCGACAAGAAGCGTACTGGGTGTGTCTTGAAGTCTGTTACAGCATTTGCCGTTTCAGGAGCCGACAGCGGGAATGTGTACACGTTGAATGAGCCACCGTTGCGTTCGCTCAGGAAATATACCTGTTTGCCGTCAGGCGAGAATACCGGATTGCGGTCTTCGCCGGCACGTGCCGTAAGGTTCGTGTGCTTGCCTGTTGCCTGGTCGTACATCCAGATGTCGCGCGTGATTGACGACGTGTGGTGCTTGCGCCATTCGTCTTCGAATCCCTTGCGGTCCTGATACAGGAAGGCCGAACCCGAAGGTGCGTAGCATACCATTTCTGCCGGTGTACTCAGTATCTGTTCTGTTCTTCCTCCTGTTGCCGGAACCTTGTACAGTTCTGTCATTGCCGATGTCGGAAACATTGCGCTTGTCGCCACATCCTGTATGCTTGCCGAGAATACCACGAACTTGCCGTCAGGCGTGAATGCTGACGGCACTTCCGAAGCAGAATTGAAAGTCAGACGTTTTGCTGTACCCCCATCTGCCGACATGATGAATATGTCCGAATTGCCGTAGCGGTCGCTTGCGAAAGCTATCTGACTGCCGTCAGGCGACCATACTGGTGATGATTCGTATGAATCCTGTGTCGTAAGCCTCACTGCCTTTCCGCCTGAGGCATTCACTTTGAATATATCTCCCTTGTAGCAGAACAGTATGCTTTTGCCGTCGGGCGATATGCGTACATCGCGCATCCAAAGCGGCTTTACGGCACTTGCCGAGACCGCACTGGCTCCGATGACCAATGTGATAAATAATTTTTTCATAATGTGGAATTTAAATGTCTTGGCAAAGGTAACGATTATGCTTCATATTTTGAAGATGCCGCAAAGCTCTCTGTCCGTTTTTTTTGATGCGTATATGCATGTTGCATGACATAAAAAAAGAAAGTGCATCGCCCGGAAATCACGGGTAATGCAATTTCTTCTGTTATGCTGCTGTTCGATATGTCTGTTCCGCTTATTTCTTCGATTTCTTCTTGCCCTTTTTCTCTCCCATTACAATCTTGTTGTTTATTGCTGCAGGAGTATTGTCGTTCAGGGCCTTCACAAGGTCGAAATCAAGCTGTTTCTTATAGAGGTTGGCCTTGACCACTTTGATTCTCACAGGGTCGCCGAGCGAGAATCTTCTGTGGGTCTTGCGTCCTACGAGGCAGAAGTTGCGATCGTCGAAATCGAATACCTCATCGCCGAGGAAACGTACGCCGATAAGTCCTTCGCATTTGTTCTCATTGATTTCTGCATATATGCCGAACTCCGTAACGCCCGATATTGTTGCGTCGAACTCTTCGCCTATTTTGTCCGACAGGAATTCCACCTGCTTGTATTTTATACTTGCACGTTCTGCGCTCGAAGCCAGAAGCTCCATCTCGGAACTGTGCTCGCACAGATCCTCATATTTCTGCTGGCTGGCGCTTTTGCCTCCTTCGGCGTAGCGTGTGAGCAGGCGGTGCACCATGAGGTCGGGGTAGCGCCTGATGGGCGATGTGAAGTGGGTATAGTAGTCGAATGCCAGTCCGTAGTGGCCTATGTTGAACGTGCTGTAGCGTGCTTTCATCATTGCCCTAAGCGACACGTTCTCCACCAGTTCCTGCATCTTTTGTCCTTTCACGTCGTTGAGCAGCTTGTTGAGGCTCTGTGCCACTTCCTTCTTCGAACCGACAGTCTTCAGGCGCAGTCCGAATCGTGAAACGAATGTGCTGAGGTTTTCCAGTTTGTTTGGGTCTGGAGTGTCGTGTATTCTGTATGGCAGCACCTTGGCCTTCTTTCCCGGACGCACCTTGCCGACACTTTCTGCCACTGTTCTGTTGGCCAGGAGCATGAATTCCTCCACCAGCTTGTTGGCATCCTTGGCCTGCTTGAAGTATACGCTGAGCGGTTTACCCTTGTCGTCTATCTCGAAGCGGACCTCAACTCTGTCGAAACCGATGGCTCCGTTTTTGAATCGCTGTTCGCGGAGCCGGTGTGCCAGACGGTTGAGCGTAATCAGTTCGTTGCAGTATTCGCCCTTGCGCATGTTTTCCGGTACAGGTGTGCGATTCGGTATGTCGTCAGCTTCGCCGTTCTCTTCCAGTATGGCCTGAACCTCCTCGTAGGCAAATCGTCTGTTGCTCTTGATTACCGTATGCACAATGCGGTGTTTTCTTACCGTTGCGTTCTCGTCCATTTCGAATATCACCGAGTAAGTCAGTTTCTCCTCGTCAGGACGGAGTGAGCATACGAAGTTGCACAATCTTTCAGGGAGCATCGGTATCGTGCGGTCCACGAGATATATTGATGTGGCTCTCTTTACGGCCTCCTTGTCGATAATGGAATTCTCCGTCACGTAGTGCGACACGTCTGCAATGTGCACTCCGACTTCCCACACTCCGTTGCCGATCTTGCGTATTGACAGAGCGTCGTCGAAGTCCTTGGCGTCCTTAGGGTCGATGGTGAATGTGGTAACATTTCTGAAGTCCTCGCGTTTGGCAATTTCCTCGGCAGTTATCTCGCCGCTGATCTTGTTTGCCTCGTCTTCCACTTCCTTCGGATAAGAATACGGCAATCCGAATTCAGCCAGTATGGCGTGCATCTCCGTGTTGTTCTCGCCACTCTTTCCAAGTATTTCCACAACTTCGCCTATCGGGTTCTTTGCTCTTTCCGGCCAGTCAGTGATTCTTACGATAGCCTTGTCGCCGTCGCGTCCGCCCTTCAGCTTGTCGTTAGGTATGAGTATGTCCTGCGCCAGCGTGCCGTCGGGTCTTGTCAGCATGGCAACTTTCTTTGTAATCTGCAGTGTTCCGATGATAGGCTTTTCGTTGCGTTTGATGATTTCCGTCACCTGTCCGCGCAGCTTGCAGCTTCCCTTTTTCTTTGCCAGCAGGCTTACGCGCACGATGTCGCCGTTGAGCGCATGGAGCGAATCTTCGTCGTATATGCGCACCTCCTGACCGTCCTTCGTTGTGACGTAGTTCTTTCCGCTGTGCTTGTGGATGAACTCGCCGTCCACGGTTTTCGGCTGTGCCTTGAGGAAAAATTCTCCGTCCTCGTTGCGGGTGATGAAGTTTGTGTCAAGCAGTTTGTTGAGCACGTCCACCGCAAGCATCTTGAGAGGGTGGGTGTTGAGCTTCAGATTTCTGAAGAACTGCTTCAGCGTGAAATTCTTTCCCGGATTCTTGGAAAGATGGTTGACAATCTGCGAAGTCAGCCCTTTCCGGTCTATTCTTGATTTTGATGCAGATTTCTTTGATTTTGACATAGTGATACCTGTTTGAATAAATTGGTTTGTATGTATATATTGCATTCCAGACGTGCATGAATGACTGAAACACGTTGTCAACTGCTTGTTCTGCAACCGTATATGTAAGGGCTCAGATACAATTTACCATTATCCTGTACCTGGAATGCACAATATATTCCAATATCGGGAATGAAAATAGCAATAAAAAATGAGAGCACCGCCCTGTTGAAACATTTTTTTGTATCGGTCGCCATCTTTTTATCTGTTTTTTACGCGTTTCCCACACCGTTGCACAGCCTGTGCGGCATTCGAGTCATGCGTGTTCGTACCATCAATTGACATGCTTCGCCGGAGGCGCCAGTACTTCTTAGAGAGTACTGGACTATATGTTAGGAAGTATTGGAGTCTTTGTTAGGCAGTATCGGAGTACTTCTTAAGCAGTATTTACGTTGTTAGCCCCATGCCGATTCGGCGTAAAGAACCAAAAGGTCGCGTTTCCTTACTTATAAGTTATCATTGCATTGTAAAAAAATGCTATATTTGCCAGTCTGTCTGGTGTACGCCGTACGTTGTTTGATTCATTTATATATATATAGTATTGTAAAAGTAGAGCGGATATGATTTGTGCTTATAATTCGAGGGAGAAGAAGATTTACCGTGTGACTGTCATCGGTGCTGTGGTCAACCTTTTTCTCATCATTTTCAAGTTCATTGCCGGTTTTATAGGCAACAGCGGTGCTATGATTGCGGATGCAGTGCATTCATTTTCAGATTTCGTAACTGATGTGATAGTCATTGTTTTTGTCCGCATATCGAACAAGCCTAAAGATGAAGACCACAATTACGGACACGGGAAATACGAAACTTTGGCTACCGCAGTTGTGGGAGTCTGCCTCATTGCCGCAGGCATACTTATCTTTGTCAACGGTGCAGGCACGATTATTGACATTGTTTCCGGTGAAAACATTGCCAAGCCCGGCGGTTTGGCTCTTCTGGCCGCATTGCTTTCCATTGCCTTCAAGGAAATGATATATCAGTATACCTATAAGGTAGGCAAGGCCGTCGATTCGCAGGCCGTAATAGCCAATGCCTGGCACCACCGCAGCGATGCTCTCTCTTCCATAGGTACGGCTCTCGGTATAGGCGGTGCCATTCTGCTGGGGGGCAAGTGGACTGTTCTTGACCCTATAGCAGCCATTGTTGTCAGCTTCTTCATCGTGAAGGTTGCTGTCAAGCTTCTCCGCCCGTGCATAAACGAGCTTACCGACGAGGCGCTTCCCAAGGATGTCGACGACGAGATTGTGCGCATCGTAGAGGAAGAAGACGGCGTGAGCCATCCGCACCACATAATGACACGCCGGATAGGCAACAATATAGCAGTGGAGATGCACGTGAGGGTGGACGGAAACATGCCTCTTTATCTGGCACATCAGAAAGTCTCGAACATAGAGAACAGGCTGAAGGAACGCTTCGGGCGCGACTCGCATTTCGGCATACATGTAGAGCCGCTCAAGGCTTCCGACAAGGCTTGACTATTCATTAACTCATTTAATCTGTATATTCATTTGGAAACGACAAAAGGAATAAAGGTGCTTGTCACAGGAGCGAGCGGTTTTATAGGAAGCTTCTTGTGCGAGGAGGGGCTGAAACAAGGATGCACCGTATGGGCCGGAATGCGCAGGCGCAGCAGCAGACGTTACCTTCAGAATGAATGGCTTCAGTTCGTTGAACTCGACATGACGGATAAGTCGGTTCTCAAGGCGCAGCTCTCCGATTTCAAGAATAAGTACGGAGCATGGGACGTTGTCATACATGCCGCGGGTGCAACAAAATGTCTGAAACGCGAAGATTTCGAATTGAACAATTATGTATGCACGCGCAATCTTGCCGATGCTCTTGTAGAGCTCGACATGGTTCCAAAGCAGTTCATATTCGTGAGCAGTCTTTCTGTACTGGGTCCCGTACGTGAGAGTGAATGCGCACCTCACGCAGTACGCACGTTCTTCGACGACGCCATGTGTTCACCGCATTTCAAAGATACGTACACTGTCGGCAGGTCTGTCTACGAACCTATTACGGCATCCGACACCCCGGTGCCAAATACGGCCTACGGGCTCAGCAAGCTGCGTGCCGAAGATTATCTTCGTTCGCTTGAAGGGTTCCCGTTCGTTATATTCCGTCCTACGGGCGTCTACGGTCCGCGCGAGAAGGATTATTTCCTTGTGGCAAAATCGGTGAAGAGCCACGTAGATTTCTCCGTAGGCTTCAAGCCTCAGGAAATAACGTTTGTCTATGTGCGCGACCTCGTCGGTGCAATCTGGCGTGCCGTAGAAAAAGGCGTGTGCGGACGGACTTATATTGTCAGCGACGGATATGTCTACAACAGCCGCGCTTTCAGCGACCTCATACAGAAGAACCTGCGCATATCGGGCGTTCTCCACGTGAAAGCTCCTTTATGGCTTCTGCGCGCCGTGTCGGCCGTGTCGGAAGCAATATCCGGCATCACAGGCAAGGCCGGTACGCTGAACGGCGACAAGTACAATATCATCAAGCAGCGCAATTGGCAGTGCGATATCTCGCCGATGGTCGATGAGCTCGGCTATACTCCGCAGTGGAATCTTGAGCGCGGAGTTGAAGAAACTATTAACTGGTATAAGAAAGAAAGATGGATTTGAGTTTTTTGATAGAGAGAAAGAAAGAAGGCGGTCTGCTTAGTGTCGAACTGCTCACATTGGCGTATATGCTCATTACAACGGTAATGATTGCCCTGTATTACGGCAGTCTGCCGTCGCCTGACACGATGTTGGGCAATCGTGTGATGATGCTTTGCATAATGGCCGCAACGAATGTGGTTTACCGCATTTACCCTTGTCGTCTGTCCGTAGTACTCAGGGTAGTACCGATAATCCTCGGACTTATAATATGGTATCCCGAAACGTATGATTTCAGTGCTGTTTATGCCAATAAAGACCATATTTTCGCTACGGCCGATGAGGTGCTGTTCGGATGCCAGCCTTCGCTGGAGTTTTCAAGAATCTTCTCAGGGGTCTTCTGGAGCGAAATTTTCTGCATGGGCTATTATGCCTATTACTATATGATGGCGCTGATGGTTTTCTTCTATCTGCTTTTCAGGTACGACCAGTTCGAACGTGCCACATTTGTCTTCCTCAGCGTATTTTTTGTCTATTATCTGATATTTGATTTTTTGCCGGTTGCCGGTCCGCAGTACTACTTCAAGGCCATCGGCATAGACAATGCGCTTGCTGGCCATTTCCCTGAGATGGGCCACTATTTCCAAACTCATCTCGAAGCATTGCGCCTGCCTTCGCACGGCATCTTCAGCGACCTTGTCGCAGGAGCACAGGAAGTGGGCGAGCGTCCTACTGCCGCTTTCCCGAGCAGTCATGTAGGCATGAGTACAGTCACTATGATTCTTGTTTGGAAGACGCGCAACCGCTGGCTTTTCTGGTGTCTCATGCCGTTCTTCATTCTGCTCTGCTGTGCAACGGTATACATAAAGGCCCACTATCTTGTTGATTCGATAGCAGGCCTTATAACAGCTTTCATATTCTATTACCTTGCAGACTGGTGCTACAGCCGTTTCAGCAAATCAATGCCTCTACTTCATCGAGCACGCTGAACAGTTCTTCTACCGTGTCGGCTCTGAGCATCTTTATCCTGGTCTGTCTGAAATCGGGAATACCCTTGAACAGCGGTGACGATGCCAGATGCCTTCTCACGTGGATGATGCCTCCAAGTTCGCCCTTAGGTGCAAGCTCCACGCTCTTAAGTATTTCCCTTCTCAGCACATCGAGCTTCCATTTCGTTGTCAGACCGCAGTCTTCCTCGCCTGTGTCGAGGTAGTGGCGTATCTCCTTGAATATCCATGGACGTCCGAATGTTGCTCTTCCCACCATCACAGCATCTACTCCGTAGCGGTCGAAGCATTCCTTTGCACGCTGAGGCGTTGCCACATCTCCGTTGCCGATGATTGGAATCTTTATACGCGGATTGTTCTTCACCTCGCCTATGAGTGTCCAGTCGGCTTCGCCTGTATACATCTGACTTCGTGTGCGTCCGTGTATTGTCAGAGCCTCAATGCCGCAGTCCTGAAGCTGTTCTGCAAGGGTGGTTATGATTTTGTTCTCCTCGTTCCATCCGAGTCTTGTCTTGACCGTCACCGGCAGTTTGACGGCATCGACTACTGCACGTGTAATCTCCAGCATAAGCGGAATGTTCTGGAGCATGCCGGCTCCGGCGCCCTTTCCTGCCACCTTCTTCACCGGACATCCGAAGTTTATGTCGAGCACATCGGGCTTTGCCTCAGATTCGACAATCCGTGCCGCCTCGACCATCGAGGCCACATCTCTTCCGTATATCTGTATGGCTACAGGTCTTTCCTCCTCGCAGATGGATATCTTCTGCAGCGAGCGGTTGACGGAGCGTATCAGCGCATCGGCGCTTACAAATTCAGAATATGTCATCGAAGCACCGAACTCTTTGCACAGCATGCGGAATGCCTGGTCGGTGACGTCTTCCATCGGGGCCAGCACTACGGGGCGTTCGCCCAAGTCCAAATCTCTTATCTTCATGTGCAGTTTCTATGTTATGTAGTGATTTTTTCCAGTGTATCGCTTTCTTGTTCTCAACAATGTGCCGATACATAAGGATTTATGCAAAGATACAATAAATTGCCGTTCCTGCCAACGGTGGCATTTTCTAGTTGCAGGCTTTGAAGGAGCGGGTTAAAAGAATGCATCCGCATCATATCTCGTCTGGCGGATATGTGCGGATGCTGTACGTATGCTGCTTTTCAAATGTCGGTGTGTGCGTATGCTGTATTATTGCACCAGTGCAACCTTGCCCACAGTAGCCACATCGTCTGCTTCTATGGACAATGCCTTGGTTGCATTTCCTGTTTCCGGATCAATCTTGTAGAATGTAGGTTTAGCGTTGCTTTCTGTTGTCAGGATAGGAATGTAGAAGTGATGTCCTTCGAGATAAGGCGAGCTGCCGATGGATGATATTATAGACTCGTCAGGCAGACCGTTTATCTTTATAAGCTTCTTTTCTGATGCCTTGAAGATTACCAGCTCGTTCTTCGGTGCTTTTGTTCCGAGTGATGCCACATCTTCTATGCTGCATCCGTAGTTGTTGAGAAGGAAGTAGTCGCCTCCAACGTGCCAGCATCTGAAGAGCGGATGCCCGCTTGCACCTTCAAGCGTGGCTGCATCTTCGAGGTTGCAGTAGTAGTCGTCGAAAGTTGTTGCTCCTTTCGGAATTCTCACTACGCCCGACGGCAGGGTTCCCTGTGCTTTCTTCAGTTCGGATGTAGAAGTCTGTGTCCTTCCGTAACCTCCAGAAAATACATACAGATTGCCGTCGTCGTCACTCCAGATTGTCTGATAGTACTGTGAGCGCATTCTGCCGCATGCGAAACCTATCTTTCCTGTCTTGGCAATTACCGGCTTTTCATCTTCGAAATTGCTTCCGCTGTATATGGCTACGAATGCCGAGTCTGGAAACTGTGTTGCAGGTATTGATCCGGCAGTGTACTTTCCGGAACCGCTTCCACCGTCAGCCTTGGCCACATAGTCCTGATTTTTTACGCATTCAGGCCATGTGTTTACGCCGTAGTTGCTCATTCCCATCGGTATGATGGACGTGTATAGTTTGCCGTTGGCTTCCACAATGCCTGCCATTGTTACTTTCTCTCCGTTGCCGAGATAATTCTCTGCAAGAATGTTTTCCTGGTTTGAAGAGTTGGTGCCTGTTTTGGAATTCAGATAATTTATCAGGAATCCCTGAGCCTTGTTGCCTTCATTGTCCTCTATGTCTGTGCTTCCTGTCGAGATGGTGATGACGTTGTCGCCCCATATACCGTATGTCGTAATGCGGTTGAATGTGTAGGAATACTTTTTGGTAGGAGCATTTTTGCTGTTTAGATAGTAGCATCCTCCTGTTCCGGCACTTCCGTCATTGTACTTAAGGCCGAAGAAATAGTTCTCATTATAGAAAACCCAGTATGTGATGTCTTCTCTGAATTCAGCCCCCGACTTTGTTGTGACAGTAGAGTCTATATCGAGCTTGTCTGTCACAATGAGGTATGTGGTTCCTCCTGCACTTGCAGGTATCACGTAGTTGCCCTTGAAATCATTGTAGTCCTCGAATGAAGGTCCGTTGTCATCGTCTGAGCATGATGTCATTCCGATGGTCGTTGCCGTCATGGCCAGCAGGCCGAATGCGATGTCTTTTTTTCTCATAACCTTTAGTTTTTATATTGTTTTTATTCTTTATCTTCCGAAATAGACTCTGAACTTTCCGTAGAACGCTCTTCCGGCCTTCTGCAGGCTGAAGTTGTCGTAAAGTTTTTCGTCAGTGATGTTCCTGCACTCCAACGACACGTTGTACCTGCCGTTCTTGATGCTGTATCCTATTGTAAGGTTGTGCGAAAACTGTTCCGGGACGTACAGCTTGTAGTTGGCGTTTCCGTTGCCTTCCCAATAGAGAGGGAACTCGTGCTGGTAGTAGCTGTCCCATGTCACGGTGAGCATATTGCCTTTGCAGAAGAGGTCGTGCCAGTAGAAGTTTATGTCGAAGTTGGCGTAAGTGTACGGCTGGTTAGGAATTCTCTGCCCATAGGTCGTTGAGTTCTGTCCTGTTCCTTCGGCACGTTTGCGCTCCTTGTCCCTCGCGTTGAGGTTCGTGAACGTTCCTCCAGCGTTCAGCCATTTGCTGTAGCTGTATCTTAAGGATACGTTGAATCCCTGCGTGACCACTCTTCCGTGGTTTTCGTAGTAACCGTAGCTGTTTCCGCCGACAGTCGACAATCCGCGCTTGATGTAGTCCTTCGTGTTGCGGTATATCAGGCTTCCTTCGGCATAGAGTCCGTGTTTGCCGAATTGGTGCGAATAGCTCAGATTCAGATTGAAGTTGTCGCTTTTCTCCGGACGCAGCGACGATGAACCTGCCTCGAGGTCGCCGTCGCCGAACAGCTCGTCGGTGCTTGGAAGTCTCAATGCTTTCTCGTACGACAGTTTTGCCTGTAGTCCCTTTATGATGTGGTAAGTTCCTGCCGCTCCGTATCCTCCGGCATTGATGTTCTGTACGCATATTGTGTCGCTGCCTACGTTGTTGTCGCTCAGGAGCACCGGACCTCTGCTGTGCGAGTGGTAGTATTTGCCGAATGCCGTCACGTTCCATTTTTCCGAGGGCATGAATCTGTATGACAGTCCGCTTATGTTTTTGTCCGTTGTGCTCGGAACATAGTAGTTCTCCAGTTTGTTGTTTGCCTTGATGAGGCTTCTGCTTGTTCTTTCAAACGAGCTGTACACATTGTTGAACGTAAACATGTGCTTGTGGCCGATTCTGTATGATGCGGTAAAGGTTGCATTCCAGTTCGTATTCTTCTGTTCGCTGTATTGGTGCGATTGTTCTCCGGCTGTTTTTTCCGGTATACGGTCGCCCATCCAGTTGTATTTGTACATGGATGTGTCCACATTTGTCGTTAGGTTGTAGTTGTAGTTCACTGCCAGACTCACGTCAAGCCCCTTTGTGAAAAGGTCCTTCTTGGTGTATTCGAGCGACGGTACCAGCGAATGGCCGTGTCTGTGCTTCTCTCCGAACACAATGTCCTGATACACTCCGTTCTGTATTTCCTTGTAGAAGTGTGAGTAGGAGAACCCGATAAGCAGTCTGTCAGCCCATGATTTCCCAGTGAATCCTATCTTTGCTATTGCCGCCTCGTTGTGGAAGGTGTCGTTGAATCTTTTCACGTGATATATCTTTCCTTCGTTCGGCAGTATGGTGTTGTTCGAGTGGTCGAATATTTCCGAGTTCTCGTCTATGTAGTAGTCGTTGTCCGAATAGTTCTGATATGCATTGATTTCGTATGTCAGTCCGTTGTCGAATCTCTGTCCGAAGTTTACGTACGACTTGTGTGTGTTGAACGAACCGTATGAGTATGAAGCGTCGGCAAACCATTTTCTCTGCTGTTTGCCTGTGACTATGTTAATCACTCCGCCAAGTGCGTCAGTACCGAATCCTACAGGTACCACGCCTTTGTACACTTCAATTCTCTCTGCAAAGTTCACCGGCATGTTGTTCAGGTCGAACGATGTTCCTGCACCTTCCTGTGGAATACCGTCTATGAATATCTTTACGTGCTTGCCTGTAAATCCGTCGAGGCTTATCTGCATGTCGGAGCCTACACCTCCAGACTCTCTCACCCGCATTCCTGGAAGCTTCTGCAGGGCATCGCTCAGATTCTTGGTCGTGTTCTGCAACTCTTTCGTATCTATTGCAACAACGTTGTATGCCGAGCGTTTCACTCTTGTCAGTCCTGTTGAAGCTACTGTCAGTTCGTCAAGATTTGTAACCGACGGCTTCAGGATGATCACTTCCTTCTGTTTCTCGCCCTTCTTTATCTGTATTGTTTTCTCTTTTGTCTCAAAGCCTATGGCAGATACCACCAGCGTATATGTTCCGGCAGGAGCATCGAAGCGGTAGTGTCCCTCCATGTCTGCCGCACATCCGTATCCGGTGCCTTTCAACTGCACTGTGGCAAATTCCACGGCTGTCTTTTCTGTCGATAATACTTTTCCGAATAAATGTCCGTCATTGCTTGCATAAGCCATCTGTGAGCATATCAGCACGATTGCCGTAAGCAGATTCAGTTTTACAAGTCTTGTTCCCAATTTTTTACCTCTTTAAGTGTGAATTACGTATTTTCCGTCGCATTTACGAGAGTGCCTCTAATGCATTATTTTTTATGCTGCAAAGTTACTTTCACCCGTTTTCTGCATCAATACCTAAAATTATGTATTCTCTTTATCGCGTAACTGTCGCATTTCTAATGGTTTTTCGGTATTATATACCTCCAGAAGACTGAAAAGAATAAAAAATAATTAATTTCTATTGGAAAATTTGCATGAAAGAAATAAAAGCTATATACTTGCACTTGCAATTCCGATAGAATATATTTCCATTGGAAAATGAGCAACAGTAAAACAGTAAACTTATATATACTTGAATAATATGAAGCATATAGTTGTTGGAGGAGTAGCAGGAGGAGCTACAGCGGCCGCACGAATCAGACGTGCAGACGAGAAGGCAGAAATCATAATCTTTGAGCGCGGACATTACATTTCCTATGCCAATTGCGGACTTCCGTATTATATAGGAGGAACAATTTCCGACCGTGAACGTCTTTTTGTTCATACGCCTGAAACATTCTCCCGTCAGTTCAATATTGACGTACGTGTCGACAGTGAAGTTCTCTCCATCGATACGGCAGGACATAGCGTAGAAGTGCGCGGTGCAGATGGAAAAGTATATCGTGAGAGCTACAACCGTCTTCTTCTTTCTCCTGGAGCTTCGCCTGTGCGTCCGCCTCTTGAAGGAATCGACCTCGACGGAGTGTTCACTCTCCGCAACGTCAACGATACAGATAAGATTAAGGAATATATCGGCAGTCACTGTGTCAAGCGTGCCGTTGTTGTAGGTGGAGGCTTCATCGGACTTGAGATGGCCGAGAATCTGCATCATGCCGGAGCCTCTGTTTCCGTTGTAGAGATGGGCAATCAGGTAATGGCGCCTGTAGATTTCTCCACAGCTTCGCTTGTACACCAGCATCTTATTCAGAAAGGTGTAGCCCTTTATCTGGAGCATGCCGTAGAGAAATTCGTACGCAGTGCCTCAGGTATTGAAGTACATTTCAAGAACGGCGGTTCTATCAGTGCCGACATCGTAATTCTTTCCATAGGTGTACGTCCGGAAACCTCACTCGCTGTAGCGGCAGGTCTGCGCATAGGTGAGACAAAAGGTATCTGGGTCGACGAGTATCTCCAGACATCGGCCGAAGACGTCTATGCAGTAGGCGATGCCATAGAGTTTCCTCATCCTATCACCGGCAAGCCATGGCTCAACTATCTGGCAGGTCCTGCCAACCGTCAGGGACGTATCGTCGCCGACAACATGGTTTTCGGCAATAAGACCAAGTATGAAGGGGCAATCGGTACATCCATTGCTAAGGTGTTCGACATGACGGTAGCTTCAGCCGGACTGTCGGCAAAGAGACTCAAGCAGATGGGCATCAGCTATGCAAGTTCTGTTACGCATTCGTCTTCACACGCCGGCTACTATCCTGGTGCTCTTCCGCTTACCGTCAAGCTGACGTTCGATCCCGTTTCGGGTCGTCTCTACGGAGCACAGTGCGTAGGTTTCGATGGCGTAGACAAGCGCATAGACCAGTTGGCGCTGTTCATCAAGAATGGGGCGACTGTAGCTGACCTGACGCGCCTTGAACACGCCTATGCACCGCCTTATTCTTCAGCCAAGGACCCTGTTGCCATTGCCGGATATGCCGCTTCCAACATTGTCAGTGGAGCGATGAAGATAGTTACATGGCGCGATGTTGTTTCAGCAGACAAGTCTAAGGTTGCGCTCATCGACGTGCGCACTCCTGATGAATTTGCATTCGGCACAATCGATGGGGCGGTCAACATTCCGCTCCAGCAGTTGCGCGAGCGTCTTTCCGAGATTCCGTCCGACCGTACAGTCTATCTCTTCTGTGCTGTAGGTCTGCGCGGTTATCTTGCACAGCGCATTCTGTTTGCCAACGGTTTCACCGATGTGTGGAACCTTTCAGGAGGCTACCGCACATATTCTGTAGCTGCTGCACCTGTTTGTCCGCAGTCAGAGTCATGCTGTACCCCTGATGCCAAGCAATCAGCATGTTCGGCACCGTCTTCGCCTTCGGTTGCAGTTGAGACAGTCAAGATAGATGCCTGCGGGCTCCAGTGTCCTGGTCCGGTTATGAAGGTTCGTCAGGCTATAGACAAGATTTCCGATGGTCAGCGTGTGGAGGTTGTTGCCACAGACCCCGGTTTCTCGCGCGATGCAGAGGCATGGTGCAAGTCTACAGGCAACAGACTGATTTCCATTACAGACGACCACGGACGTTTCAAGGTGCTCATTGAAAAAGGTACCGGCAATGAATGCCGTTCTGTTGAGAAGAATGGAGGCGGACACGGAAAGACATTCATAATGTTCAGCGACGACCTCGACAAGGCACTGGCCACATTCGTGCTTGCCAACGGTGCGGCAGCCACAGGACAGAAAGTCACAGTGTTCTTCACCTTCTGGGGACTCAATGTCATAAAGAAAAAAGTTAAGCCGGCAGTAAAGAAGGACTTCTTCGGACGCATGTTCGACATGATGCTTCCGTCGAGCTCGCTCAAGCTGCGCCTGTCCAAATTCAGCATGTTCGGGCTCGGAGGCCTGATGATGAGGCACATAATGGACCGCAAGGGCATCGATTCGCTTGAAAACCTGCGTCGTCAGGCTCTCAACAACGGTGTTGAATTCATAGCCTGCCAGATGTCTATGGATGTCATGGGCATCAGTCGTGAAGAACTGCTCGATGAAGTAGAAGTCGGCGGCGTTGCAACTTATATGGAACGTGCAGAGAATGCAGATGTCAATCTTTTCATCTGATGTTCAGTGCATATACGAAAATAGATTTAAATTTAACCGCATAAAAAAGAATTAAAGGAGATTTTGAGTTATGAAAGCAATGGAATTGACAAAAGAGGATTTTTTGAATAAAGTAGCAGACTTCGAGTCTGAGCCGGGAAATTGGATATTCAAGGGTGAAAGACCGGTAGTTGTAGACTTCTACGCTACATGGTGCGGACCTTGCAAGATGCTTTCGCCTATCATTGAGGAACTTGCCGACGAGTATGCCGGACGTGTAGATTTCTACAAGGTCAATACGGAAGAAGCTGAAGACCTGTCTGCCGCATTCAATATCCGTTCCATCCCGTCGCTTCTCTTCGTTCCGAAGGAAGGAAAGCCTCAGATGGCTGTAGGTGCGCTTCCTAAGTCAGAACTTAAGAAAGCTATAGATTCAGTACTTCTCGGACTTTGATTCCGTGTAGATTAAGTTACGTGTGTTCAGGTTCTGGCTCATAGCGGTGCAGGACCTGAACATTCTTTTTTGCATGTTATAAAACTGATAAGTGTTGTTATGGAGAAATTATGCAGAATTCGTGATATTCAGCGTGCGGTAAATCATTTTGAACTGGAGTTTGAAGCCAGGTACGGCATCTGCCTAAATGAAGGAATGGTGCTGTGTAGCCTTTCTGGTGCAGAAAGTCTTACGTCAGGCGAGCTAAGCTCGCTCTTGGGGCTTACATGTTCAAACACGTCGAAGGTAATTTCCTCGGTCGAGCGCAAAGGATTTGTGAAGCGTCTTCTCGGCACAAAGGACAAGCGCCAGATGTATTTCTCGCTTACTCCAGAGGGTAGAGAACTGATCGGCAGCATTCATTGCACAGAACTGGAGGTACCCGAGATTATCCGTCCGCTGGTCGATTGAGACCGGTGGTCGGTTTCCGCCAGGTCATTGCAGTGCAGTACCGAGTGATGCCACGGATAGTCTAACATTGCCTGCTTTCAGCAGCTCGTTGCCGAGCGATATGACCGTCGAGCCGGTTGTCACCACATCGTCGACAATCAATACATGTTTGCCGGTTATTAGTTCTGGCTTTGTCAGGCGGAAAATGTTCTCAACATTTTCCCATCTTTCTGCATGTCTCATGCGCGTCTGCGTCTTGTTGTCGACAACTCTTCTTACCGCATTATCTGTTATCTCTATGCCGGTAATGCGCCTTATCCCCTTGGCAATCCATAAGCTCTGGTTATATCCTCTCGACATGTGCTTGCGTCTTGACAGCGGTACAGGGACAATGCAGTCTATATCCTCGAAAAATCCTGAATCCTTTATCTCGTCTGCCATGACTTCTGCCAGATATTCACCTATGTACGGATTGTCGAAATATTTCAGCCTGTGCACTGCAGTTCGAGTCTTCTCACCGTTGTAGAACATCAGTGCCGTCGCCTTTTCTATAGGCATACGTCCCCAGAACAGCATTTCCAGTGCATTGTCTTTTTTCAGATGATAATTTGTGCGTGGAATACCTCGCAGACACACTGTACATACCTGTTTTTCATGGTTGTGCAATCTGTTTCCGCACATTCCGCAGCATCGCGGAAACATAAGACTTCCTATGCTTCCTGCAACCTGAAATATAGCCTTTTTCAGTTCGGATGCATTCATAATCAATATATTTGCTGTTCGCCGTTTGGCGTCCTTTTTTACTCCTCCCAAATATCTCCGCAGTCAAGGCAACGTGAAATCTCAGCAGGTTCGAAACCGCGTCCTGCGGCAAATCTCATCAGTTTCATCTTTACCTCGTATGGCGTTTTTCCCTTGACCGTTTTTTTCTTGCTTTCTATAAGCTGTTTGAGCATTGAAGTATATTCTTCTTCGTCAATCTCTTCCAGTGCATCCAGACATACATTCTTGTCAATACCCTTCATGCCCAGTTCCATGCCTATGCGTTTTCTTCCCCAGTGGTTGTATCTGAATTTGTCGCGTACGAAAGCTCTGGCATATCTCTGTTCGTCTATGAACTTTTCTGCCTTGAGCCTGTCCATAATTCTTTCTTCTGCCCCTTCGGGAAGCTCCCATTTTCCCATCTTTTTCAGCATGTCTGCCGTGCAGTACTCAGCCACGGCGCACAATGCCGACAGGCGTGTGTAGGCTTCGCTCTCACTAAGTTTTTTCTTTGCGTTTCCTCCTGCTCTGCTTATGTATGCCATAAATCTAAAGTTTTGCATGCACCATGCGCGGGTTGCCGAACATGTCGTTTCTGTATTCTGTCTCCGAATATCCAAGCGAGTTTATCAGTGCAGTCATCTCGTCTGGAAATCGTCTGTTTATCTCGAAGTATATGCTTCCGCCTTCTTTCAGCATGCTTTTTCCGGCAACGGCTATGGCACGGTAGAACATCAGCGGGTCGTTGTCAGGTACGAACAAGGCAGAGTGGGGCTCATGTTCCAATACATTCTTCTCCATATCCTTCTTTTCGTCTTCGCATACGTATGGCGGATTGCTGACTATGATATCGTATTTCTTTCCGCGTCCAGCCATGCTTTCTGTATCGAGTGCATCGGCCAGAAAGAAATCCACTTCGACCTTCAGTCTTTCTGCATTTTCTTTTGCCGTTTTCAGTGCTGCTTCTGATATGTCGCATGCCGAGATGCCGGCCTCGGGAAATCTTCTGGCCAGGGCTATAGGTATACATCCCGAACCGGTGCCGATGTCGAGTATTGACGGACATATATTTCCCGAACGCTTTATGTCGTCGGCTATCCATTCCACAAGCTCCTCCGTTTCCGGACGTGGAATCAGTACCGCAGGCGACACTCTGAGGTCGAATCCGTCGAATTCTGCAATGCCCAGCACATATTGTATAGGTTCCATTCCTGCCAGGCGGTCCAGCATTGTTTCAAATTCCCTTTGTCCCTCGTCTGTCAGTTCAGGCCTTTTGCCGGTAAGGATATCAACCTTGCTGAGGCCGTATTTCTTTTCCATCAGCAGGTAGGCTATGGCTGTTGCTTCCCCTGCTTCGTATGCAGGAGTCAGTCGTTTTCGTATGTGCTGTATGATTTGTTCCATGATGATATTGCGGAGCTCTACTGTATATTTTCTTCAAAGTTAAAACTAAAAAATCGTTTTGTTTCTATCTGCGGTCTTAAAGTTCTCTTTCGGAACTTATGTGCATCATGACTGATGCAGAGGCTCGTCGCTGAATTTACAAGGGCTCGCAGATGTTGTTCCGAGGGCTCGCGATATGTTTTGCGAGCCCTCGGAATTTCTATTGCAGGCCTTTGTAGTGTGTATCGATGTATTGTTGAATAGATGTTTTGATACTGGCAGATATCGCCGGATGTGGATTTTTTTGTCAATAAATTCATTCAAATGTGGAGCTTTTTGTCAATAATGTAAGTTAAAAGGATATTTTTATAACATTTTTTTCGGTGCTTATCAGATTTTCATATATTTAAATCCATAAAACCTTTGTTGGTCTGAATCGGTGGGCTGGCTGTCAGCACTAAGAATAGTGACAGCATGTTCTGTATTATTACTGATAAGGCATGTGCATCCCTTCTCTCCTTCATTAAAATCTAGTCTATGTTTATGAATAGGGTGATATCATCTGTGTTTTTTGCATTGTTGCCGTTATTGTCTTTCAGTCAAAACGACAGCCTGTCCCTTCTGCGCTATCCTTCTATGATAGACGCCTTCAACCGTGCCTATCCCCAGGAGAAGGCATATCTTCATTTCGACAATACTGGATATTTCATAGGCGAGACCGTGCGCTTCAAGGCCTATGTGGTCGACTGTTCTCTCGACAGTCTCAGTCGTCTGAGCAGTGTCCTCTACGTTGAGCTTGTAAGTCCTGGAGGTGATGTGCTTGAAACACGCAAGGTCCGTCTGGAGAACGGCCTCGGTGCCGGCGATATAAAGCTGGACAATGTCCTTACTAGCGGTTTTTATGAAATCCGTGCGTACACCAGATGGATGGTTAACTGGGGCAGCGAGGCCTGTTTCTCAAGAGTATTTCCGGTTTTCCGCCGTCCAGAGAAGGAGGGCGACTACTCCCGCAAAGTCATCGACGAGAAGAGCGGCGTATGGCGCCTTCCCGACTACCGCGATACTCCGAAAGAACCACTCTTCTCCTCTCCTGTCAAGGTCGGCTTCTATCCCGAGGGCGGCCGTCTAATTGACGGTGTTGAGACCACAGTTGCCGTGGACATAACAGGCAAGGAGTTCACCGACAGCATCCGCGGCAGCGTCCTTTCGTCCGACGGCGACACCCTTACCACCTTTGTATGCGGTCCCGACGGACGCGGTCTTTTCCGGATCACCCCTCCAAGCGACGGCATGCGCCTCGTCCTCTCCGAAGGCAGGCGCAGGGGCTACGAGCTTCCTGCTTCAGAGCCCGAAGGCTGTGCTCTTTCGGTCGATGCGGTTTCTTCTCCAGAACGCATAATCGGCGGAATCACCGGTACGGAATCCTATATAGGTAAAACAGTAGGCATGAATGTCCTCCACGGCGGCTACGTGGTAGGTTCCGGCATCTACAGGTTGGGCAGACGTCCGAGCCTTTTCACGCTCAGGCGTTCAGACCTTCCCGAAGGCGTGAGCGAGATAGTTGTCTACGACGCCTCCGGCCGAATCCTCTCCAGCCGTATGATATTCGTAATCCACGAACAGTCCGCGTCCGACAGCATATCGATAGTCCCTTCAACCTCAGTTCTGTCTCCCTGCGGCAAGGTCCGTCTTGACATAACCACCCGCCCCGATACAGAACTTTCCCTTACGGCCTGCGACGTCTCGACGATGTGCACCGGTCCTTCCGGCGGTGTCCGCAGCTGGCTCCTTCTTTCTTCCGACCTCCGCGGATATATTCCAAATGCCGACTACTACGTTGAGAGCTCGGATCTTCCCCACCGTGCGGCCTCGGATCTTCTGATGCTCGTCCAGGGCTGGAGGCGCTACAGCTGGCGCGAGATGTGCGGTCTCGACAGCTTCGACATCCGCCATCCGCAGGAAGACGGCCTCTACCTTTCCGGCAGGGTCTATCCGTCGAAGAAACGTGCGACGACCGACGGCGTGTCCCTTCGTGCAGTCCTCTACGACAGCCTCGGACACCATCTCGACGGAAGCCAGATGCTCGACAGTACGGGTTCCTACAGCTTCAGCCTTCCCGACATGAACGGTCCCTGGACGCTCATCTACAATGCCTCTAAGGGTTCTTCCGACTTCGGATGCCGTGTGAGCATAGACCGCCACTTCAGTCCTCCTGCTCTTCCTCTTTCCCCGAAGGAATGCACTGAACGTGCTCTTCCTGAAGGCAATCTCCGTCCCGTATGGCGCGATGCAGATACGGTCTATCATGTTGACGGCAAGGCCAGGCTGATTCCTGAAGTAAAGGTTAAAGGGCACCGTGTCTACGACAACGCCCGTGCCGCCTGGGAGAGCGAAAGCGTAGGTCGTAGTCAGGCAGTGCTTTACTACGACTGTGACAGCGAGGTGGACCGCATAGCCGACTCCGGTGAGGAAATGCCGAGTTTCCTTTCATGGCTGAAAGGCAAGAACGACCTTTTTGAAGGTGAACCTTTCGTAAATCACAGCTGGAGCCCTGAAGATACAGATGAAAGAAGGCCTGCGCATGGTTTTGTTGAATTGGCAGTACTTAAAAAAATTGTTCCAAAAGAAGAATATAAACGTCCGGAGTCTTTGGATATAGGTGTTTTCGACTCCAAGTATCGTGTTTATACAGACGGCTTGTCGTACAAGGGACGTCCGATAATATGGATGATAGACAACAATTACTGCTGCATTACGGGTTTTATGGACTTTGATCCTACACACCGTCAATTTACAGTTGCTAATAGTGTTATGCTGAGTGAGGCCGTTTCAATACCGGAAGTTCTGGATGAGGCAAAATCAGTTTATATTTCAGAAGATGTTTATGCGTACAAGGAACATATAAATGTTTTGGATTTGGAAGTTTACCGCCCTGTTTCTGTATATGTCTATACGCATCATAATAGTAAATTTAAGGCCAAAGGTGCCCGCCGTACGTACTTCCAAGGCTACAACGTTCCTGAAACATTCAAGATGGAAGATTATTCTGTCCTTCCTCCGATGGACGATTTCCGCCGCACCATCTTCTGGGCTCCTTCTGTCAAGACTGATAAGAACGGTCGTGCAACAGTTGAGTTCTACAATAATTCCACCTGTCGTGAGATGTACATATCTGCCGAGTGCATAACTGATGACGGGTGTGCTTTGAGCAATTAAATTTTTGGATTGATGGTAATTAAAATTAGTTCTATGTTGAGAACACTATTTTCTATTTTGTCGGTATTATTTTTGTCATTGCCGTCTTTCAGTCAGAGTGATAGTCTTACTGTTCATCGTTATCCTTCGATGATAGACGCCTTCAACCGTGCCTATCCCCAGGAGAAGGCATATCTTCATTTCGACAACACTGGCTACTTCATAGGCGAGACCGTGCATTTCAAAGCCTATGTGGTAGACTGCTCCATCGATAGTCTAAGCCGTTTGAGCCGTATTCTATATGTAGAACTTGTAAGTCCGGGTGGAGATGTGCTTGAGACACGCAAGGTTCGTCTGGAGAACGGTCTTGGTGCCGGCGATATAAAACTGGACAATGTCCTCACGAGCGGTTTCTATGAGATCCGTGCATACACAAGATGGATGACCAATTGGGGAGAAGAGGCCTGTTTCTCCAGGGTATTCCCGATTTTCGGACGTCCTAGACATGAAGGTGATTATTCCAATAGAAGTATGGACGATAATACTGGTCTGAAACGTTTGCCAGACATGCGCGATACTAAGGAAGATAAATCGTCTGATTATAATATAGGTATTTATCCGGAAGGAGGACATTTTGTTGAAGGACTGGTGAACCGTGTGGCTTTTCAGGTTACAGATGAATACGGTCGACCTCTTGCTTGTTCCGGAGTTTTGCTTTCTGCAGAAGGTGATACGGTCTGTCGGGTGGAGACTGTTCATTCCGGTAGGGGAGTATTTGTATGCAACTGCATAGCAGGGCTTAGTCTTGAAATGCAGGACAGCAGTGGTGTTTCCTTCAGCAGGTCTCTTCCTGAGCCTGAGAAAAGCGGTTGTGCTTTTCGTGTCGTGTCGACAAATACGGAGATGGTAAATGTCGAAGCTTCGTTCAGCAGTGACATGTATGGAAAAGATTTGGGTTTTACCATAATGCATAATGGCGGCATTATCGCCTTCCATAGCTTTACGGCCGGCAAAGAACCGTCGCGCTTCCGTTTCAGCAGACAGTCTATGCCCGAAGGTGTAAGCGAACTGATGGTCTACGATGCCTCTGGACGTATACTTGCAGACCGCCTTTTGTTTGTGCTGCATGAATTGTCTGAACATGACAGTATACGTGTTGTGTCGTCTTCATCCAATCTTCAGCCTTGCGGACTTGTGTCTCTGGATGTGTTTGCCAGACCTGATACGGAGATTTCGCTGTCGGCAATAGATGCGGAGACGATGACTTGCGGAAATGCTCTTGGGGTGCGTCAATGGAAACTGTTATCCTCAGAGGTTAGAGGATATATAGAAAATGCCGGATATTACGTTGAAAGCGACGATGCCGAACATCGTGTTGCACAGGATCTTTTGATGATGGTTCAGGGCTGGCGCCGGTATGATTGGAAAGTCATGTCATGGCAGACTCCATTCAAAATATCAGAATTGTGTGAGGACGGCATGTATCTGAGCGGTTCTCTATATCCGACTTCCAAAAAGGCAAAAGTGGATGGTGTGAATATCGATGCTGTTCTGTACAACAGTGCCGGTCAGGTTCTGCGCGGACATGCCGTTTCAGACAGTACAGGATATTATTCTTTCAGTCTTCCTGATTGTTTCGGCAGATGGAATCTTATACTTCAAGCCGGCAAAGATAAGGACAGCAGATATAGTATAGGCATAGACCGCAGTTTCTCTCCAAAAGAGAAGCGGGCTTTCGCTTATTCGGAGACAGAACTCATTTCTCCGCCAGACGCTAATCTTCTAACAAAATCTGGAACTGTGCCTGAATATGACAGTATTAGTGTTCTTGTGGGCGATAGTTCCAAAATCTTGCCCGATTTGAGTGTTGAAGGCAGGCGTCCTTATGATGATGCCCGCAAATGGTGGGAGAGTGAGTCGTACGGACGTTCGACCTCAAAGCTTTATTATGACTGTGAGAAGGAGTGTGCTCAGATAGTTGATTCAGGAGGTGATGTTCCCGAGTTTCAGAAATGGCTTATGGAACGCAACGAGTTTTTTGACGGAATGCCCCGTCAGGTGTATTATGATACATTTATAGACGGCAAGAACAATCTGGACACTATCATAGATGCTATAAAGCTTGATGAACAGATAGAAGTGCTCATAAAGGATCTTCATAATTATGACAGACGAACAGGTGGCAGGCCAGTGGTCCGGGCAGAAAAGGAAAAATTCGGCAGTTCTCTTCATGATCCTATAGAGGATGAAAATATCATCAGCCGGCCTTATAAGATATACAATGACGGTCTGGGATATAAGAACAGGCCAGTAGTATGGGTAGTGGACAACAGGTATTTTGCTTTGACCAGTATGCCTTACTTCACAGACAAAATTGAGATTGTCTCTTGGAACATGGGGGCCAAGAATTCTACATCTGATATGCCTGTACTTCTTGACGAAGTGAAGAGTGTTTATATATCGGAGGATGTTTCTGAATGCAGGAAGTATGTGAACCTGAATGTACTAGACAGGGTGAAGCCTGTCACAGTATTTGTGTATACCAATCATGCAAGCCGTTATAAAAAGAAAGGTGTACGTAGAACTTATTTTCAAGGATATAACATCCCTAAAACCTTCGAAATGAAGGATTATTCGATTCTTCCTCCTATGGACGATTTCCGCCGTACCATCTTCTGGGCTCCTTCGGTCAAGACGGACAAGAACGGTCATGCAACTGTTGAGTTCTACAACAATTCCACCTGCCGTGAAATGTATATTTCTGCAGAGTGTATAACAGATGACGGATGTGCTTTGAGCAATTGAAATTTGCCAATGTGTATGCTTTATAAGGCTTTTAGTATGCCTTTTGTTATATATAATCGATTAGACGATTGTTCAATTGGTATGTTTTATGAACTTTTTGGTATCTATGAACGTGTAATGGCTTTTATGTTTTTGTACAATAGCTCGTTTTTTCTTAATTTTGCATCACAAATAGAGTTCTATTTATAAGTATTTAGAAAGAGGAATAAATATATAAGATTGTATTTACATAGTATTTCTTTTATAGAAAAATCGACCAATAAACTATCCGAAAGAAATTGCTTTGTGAATATATCCGTATAGGTGTATTCATAGATGTTTCTGTTCGGATAAGGGTTACTTGGTCGTACCTTCTATAAAACGGAAATGTTTATGGGTACGCCTTTGTTATTTTATCTTAAAAAACGAAATGCCTATGATATAAATATACCAATTAAGTGTTTTGTATGTTATATATTTAGATGATGGCTTGACGGCATTTCTTTTATAGAAAAACGACCAATGTTTCTATTTATCCGAGGAAATGCACAAGGCATTTGTGTATTTGTAAGCTGTACGTATATTGTTTTATGCGTATGGTAATTTGCAGTATGCAATGTCTAATTTGACTTTTCCATTATTGATGTGCCGTGTTATGTCCATTGGTTTTTTATTAATATTTTATAGTGGAAAAGATGAAATTTATTTTTGCTTTTATGCTCGTGGTTCTTGAAACTGTGGGTGGATGTTTACATGTTTATGGACAAACATGCGATACCTTGAATGTTGCTGATTCTGTTGTTTATGACACGGTTGCAATAGAAACAGGTACTTCTGAGATTTCGACAACAGATTATAAATTTAAGCCTAAACGTTTGATTCTTCCTGCGTCTCTCGTCGCTGTTGGAGCATTCGGAGTTTGCAACGGTTGGATGAATAATATAAAGGAAGATGTGAAGGACGGACTTGCAGATATGAGAAAGGACTGCTATTTCCATGCAGACGATTACATTCAGTATCTTCCCGTTGCCGCTCATCTCGGTTTAGGTAAATTGGGGGTAAAGGCAAAACATTCTTTTGGTGAACGTATTGCGGCCGCTGCAACTTCATATCTTGTCATGACAGCAATAGTCAACTCTGTCAAGTATACAGTTCGCGAAAAGCGTCCGGATTCTTCAGCGCGTAACTCATTTCCTTCAGGACACACTGCTACTGCATTTACAGGTGCAGAACTTGTTCGCATAGAATATGGCAATGCTTATGGAGCAGGTGCTTATGCTGTTGCTTGCGGTGTGGCTTTTTTGCGTCTTTATAATGACAGGCATTGGCTTAATGATGTAATTGCTGGTGCCGGAGTAGGAATTTTGAGTGCACGTATCGGTTACTGGTTGCTACCTCTGAATCGTAAGATATTCAAAATTAAAGGCAAAAATGCTCCTACTGTTGTATCTGCACCTTTCTATGATTACAGTAATAACGGCTTGGGGTATAGCATGGCCATAGTTTTTTGATATACCGGTGAAAAACAACTCTGAAAAGTTTTTTGTAATTTTGTATTTTCTATATATAAGGGTGTTTTTAGTAATTTAAACAAAAGATAGAGTTGCTTATGTATTGTAGAATTGTTTTAGCTTCTGCGTGCTTTGTGTTTTTTGGGGGAAGCACGTATGCTCAGGAAGACGACAACAAGATGTCATCTTCGTTTTTCGGTCCGAATGCCATGCCTGTTCCGGACATGCTTGACGGTACCGTGTCAAAAGATGTCTATGTTGAATTGGCGTACGATTATTATGCGGGACGTTATGGCGACAGCACGCATGATATATTTGTAAAGGCTAATATTCCGGTTTTTTCTCCTAGGCTTAACCTTTCTTTATGGATGCCGGTTATAGAATTTTACCGTAATACAAATAGGTCTTTAGACCATCAGCATCCGACAGAACGAAAAATGTCCGGTTGTGAGTTTGGTAATTTGTATATAACAACGGATATACACATTTTGAAGCAGAAAAAATTTATACCGGATATGACTCTTCGTGCTGGATTGATAACAGCCTCAGGTGACAGTGAACAATATGGACGGTATTTCGATTCTCCTGGCTATTTTTTTGATACTTCTGTTGCAAAATCTTGGTCTCTAGGTGAAACCTATGCTTCGAGTATACGTTTTATAGCAAATCTAGGTTTTCTTTGCTGGCAAGTAGGGAAGAGTACTCAGAATGATGCTTTCATGTATGGTCTGGAGGCAAAGTATGATGATACACGTTTTTCTGCTTCATTGGCCTGGCAAGGTTATTCCGGTTGGATTGACAATGGTGACAAACCTATGGTCTTAAAGGCTGTTTTTACGTATAAGTATAAGCATTTTCGTCCATTGGTGGCCTATCAGTATGGTATAAATGACTATCCCTTCCAGCAATTTCGAGTTGGTGTCGGATATGTGTTCTAATAACATTGTCTGACAAAGTTGGCATGTTCTTGTGCAATAAACCTCAGACAACAGTATTGCCGTATTGCTTTACATACCTATATTTGTAATGCAATATGGCATTTTTTGTATTTATGCCTTGGAATAATAATAGAACTGAATCACAAGTATATATATGAATCGTGATGAATTTTATATGAAGCGCTGCATTCAGCTTGCGCGAAATGGACAGAAAAATGCCCAGCCGAATCCGATGGTTGGAGCTGTAATTGTCTGTGATGGAAAGATAATAGGGGAGGGCTATCACGTCAGATGCGGTGAAGGACACGCAGAAGTGAATGCCATTGCGTCTGTTAAGGATCAGTCTCTGCTTGAGCGTTCTACTATTTATGTCAGCCTTGAACCCTGTTCGCATTACGGCAAGACGCCTCCTTGTGCCGATTTGATTGTGTCTAAGCATATCCCGCGTGTCGTTGTGGGGACCATAGACCCGTTTGCAAAGGTGAGCGGTCGAGGTATAGAAAAGCTTCGTCAGGCAGGTATAGATGTGACTGTCGGGGTATGTGAAAACGAGTGCAGACTTCTGAATAAGCGCTTTTTCACTTTCTATAGCAAAAAACGCCCTTTCGTCACATTGAAATGGGCACAGAGCGCAGACGGTTTCATATCAGCAGAACCATGTCACGGACGTACTGTCATTTCTGACTGGTATACTCAGATGCTGTGTCATAAAAGACGAACAGAACATCAGGCAATACTCGTTGGAAAACGAACTGCATTGGCCGACAATCCTTCTCTGAACGTGAGAGAATGGGTCGGTCCGAATCCTGTAAGGCTTGTGCTTGATAGAGCCAATGATCTACCGCGGAGCCTTAGTCTGTTTGACGGCTCAGTGCGTACTCTGGTTTTCACTTCAGCAGAATCGGCTGTAGAGTCGGATAATGTAGAACTTGTCCATATAGATTTCTCTGTCGATGTACTTCCTCAGATCATGGATTCTCTTTATGCTTTGGGAATACAGACATTGCTGGTTGAAGGTGGTAGAGAGCTTCTTCAGAGCTTTATTGATGCAGGATTGTGGGATGAAGCTTATGTTGAGAAAGGCACGGTTGTAATCGGCAGTGGAACCGAAGCGCCATCAATCTCTCATGTTCCTGCCAGGACAGTGTTGGTTGCTGATGGCCATGAAATAATAGAGTATCGTAATATTCAGCAGTAAAGATTTGCAAGAGTCTCTCTGTTGATAAACAATAATCCCTTTCCAGCCTCAAAACTGGAAAGGGATTGTTGTTTCTATTTGTATTTAATACTATCAGTCTACAGATCAATATACTGCAACTTTCTTGCCGTTTACAATATATATGCCTTTATTGAGTCCCTGGAATGTATATGTTCCGTCAACATGAACTTTTGCAACAAGCATTCCTGAAACTGTATAGAGACTGAATTCTGCCGGCGCATCTGTGCTTATGTTGATCTGTCCCTTACCTCCACGGATGCTGAATGCGGACTCGTCAGTTCTGTCTATTACTTCGTCGATGCCTGTAGGATCTTCAGTAGTGTTGGCGATGTAGGTCAGTCTGAAATCATCGGCTTTGTACCATCTGTTGTTGGCACGTACTCCTATTTCAAGCTTGCCGTCGTCTCCTACATGTACATTGTCTACAACTCCTTCCGACAAGTAGAAAGCTCCGAACTTGTGTCCTGGAACTTTTGTTTCCTTGTCTCCTGCAAACAGTGTCACGTCATATCCCGTATCAGTACCGAGCATTGCTGTCAGTCTGTAGTATCCCTTAGGCAGATTCTCTATAGTCTGGCTTATTGCTGTAGCTGTAGAGTCGCTGTATTCGATATTGTATAGCAGGTAGCTTCCGTCAACTCCTACGCCCATTGTGCTGAGAATCGAATTTGCTTTTATGTAAGCCTGGCTTTCTGTTTCCCAACCGGTTTTGTTCTTGCTCTCGAAAGACGGATTCTCAATTAAATATGTGCAATCTATTTCTACCAGAGTTTCCGGCTTGAGACTGAATCTGTAATTGTTGGTATAGTTGATAAGAGCTTCTGCGTAATCCTTTACCTGAGAAGATTTCTCGATGCTTCTTTCTGTAAAGATTTTCTCTGCTTTGGCTATAGAATCTGTAAGATCTGCGTTAGCCTGCTCCTCCGTGATTGCACCGTATCCGTTAAAGATTCCGTAGCATTCAGCTATAGCCTGTCCGAGCTGCAGATATGCCGGGTCAAGAATGTTAGAAGAATTGGCCTTGAATCTGTTTCTTGTACTTGTGTCGAGGAAATATCCATGCATGGCCATAACTTCTGTTCCCTCGTCAACCGGTTCGAAATACTGCGTCTCGTCAAAGTTTATAGTGAACGCTCCCTCTGGAGTTGTGGTGTTTACGAAAGTACCAATGAATGCATTGTCACCTGTGTTTGCGGCCTCAGTGTCGACTGTTACATTTTCTCCTGTCAGAATCATGTTGCCACTGTAGCTTGACATGATCAATGCTGGTGTGCCTGCAGTTATCTCGGTTATGTCTTCAGTCTTGTTCATGATGCCCAATGCGGCAGAGTGAGAATTTATCTTTTTAGCAATAATTCCGTCTGGTACTTTTGCGTTGAAAGGCAATGCAATAAGGTTCCACATATTTTCTTGCTGTTCCATCACGAACTCTGCCTTTTCAGCTTTGAATGAAGCTTTTGGAGTAAAGTCGTATCCTGGATAAAGAATAAGGTGGCTGCATGTAGCAGAACCGTCGCTGTTTATTTTTACGATGTTTTCGCCTTCAATGTCCGTTTCGGTATTGACATATACAAGTGCATTTTTCTTCTCGGTTTCAATTCTGCTGTTTATTCCGGTCACTTCTGTCAGGTCGTATGTAGTGGCATCAGTATATGAGAATCTGTTTGCCAGAGAAGTGAACATATTCTGATCCCAATGTCCTTTCAATTTCAGACAACCGTTTTCGTATGAAACAGCTTCCATGTCTGCATCTTTCAGAATAAAGCGTGCAATGGTGTCTTCTGTGTTGAAGCTTATTTCTGTTGTCTCGTTGAGAGTCTTGATTGTTTTTTCTACAGTTGCATAGTATGGAACTCCGGCTTTGATAGGGCATGTAGAAGTGTTTGAGATGTTGATGTCCATCTTTCCTTCCTGACCAGCACCGATGTTTATAGACGAACTCTTGTAGTTGACATACGCAAAAGTCTTGCCTCCGTCTTCGCTTGCATAAATTTTTATTCTTGGACGTCCTTCATAATTGGCATCGCTGTTGTTTGCAAGTGTAAGCTGGCATGTTGCCTTGTTGTTGTATACAACCGTGTACTCTTTGCCTTCTAACTCTTCGGTTTCGTTGCTTCCTGCAATTTCTATAGACTTGAATTCAAGTTCGTTTTCTGGAGCGACAGCATTGACTGTGTCTGTTCCTAGGATGTTGCAGTTCTTATCTGTCAGATAAATGTACAACGGTCCTTCGTCCGACGGTGTGATTTCGAATGCAAAATCCTTGTATGTGCCGTCGTTGCTCAATACCGATTCTGTATCTTCATCCTTCGCCTGTGAAATGTTGAGCGGCTTCGAACCATTTGAATTTGCAAAAATGTATACTCCGCTGTATGGAAGAGTACCGTCGTTTGCAACGCTTACATTTACAGTATTGGTTCTGTATGCATACATTGTACCGTTGTTTTCTATCTTACCCTTCAGGTTCTGCTTCTTCGGTGCAATGTTGTATACCATTCCCTGCCATTCTGTAAATCCGTTCATACCGGTTTCGTCGTCTACTGTATAGTAGCCGTCACCTTGTCCTCCCCATCCGAAATTGAAGTGGAACAGATTTGTTGAGGCCTGGTATCCGTCGACAACTACAGCATGACCGCCGCTAGTCTCGTTGTATCCCGTATATACCATAGGTCTTCCGGCTTCCAGTTCCTTGTATATCATGTTTTCCCATGTAGACTGTGAGATTCCGGACTTGTATTGGCATATACCTGTCAGGTTGAAGTATTTTGAGAATGTGTTTACCAGATCGCTGATTTGGCCAGATGTTGATGAACCGTATGTAAGTCCTGTAGCAGCACCTACACTTGCCATGAGCGTAGCCACAGCTTCGTTCATTTCTGCAGGCGTTGAGCTTCCGTATGACGGTTGCATGATGCCCCATTTCATAGGCGTACCTTTAGGGAAGACTGTTGTCACCGGTGCTCCGTAATCGTATGTTGGAGTTGTAGCCATAAGTGTGTCAGGATTGTCTTTCCTGTAATAGTATATGATCTGAGCTCCAGCAGTAGCAACACATCCTGTAACGGCACGGTTTTCAGTTCCTGGCAGGAATGGACAGAGATCGTTGTACGGAGCAGACTGATGCCAGTGTGTTGTCATTAAAACCGGAACATCTGTTCGTGAAGATGCTTTTGCATCGTATGCGCTGATTCTTGTTGATCTTGGCTTGGCTTTATTTACCTGAGCTTCCTCTATGATTCCAGCATAGTATTTCAGCCACCCCAAAAGTTGTTCCGGCATATTTTCTTCAACGAAATCTCCGCTTTCGGTATATCCGAGGATTTCCGGCAGACAGTCATCTCCGCTGACGATAATGAATCCCTTGTTTTCACCCCTGCTGAAAATGTAGTACGGTGCAGTGTTGAGGTATTCCTTTGAGAGCGTTCTCAATTTTGTTTCTGAGCGTGAAGCACTGGTGACCAGCTCTACTTCGCTGTCTGCTGCCAGCTTTGATGCAATGGTTTTTGCTTTTGCCAGGTCAATTGGATCAGCTGATACAGAGCTTACGGCGGCAAAAGCGATTGCAGTTAGTAAAAGTTCTTTCTTCATTAGGTATAATTTGTTAGGTTTGTTGGTTGGTCAATGTTGATTGGTTGTGGCAGCAAAGATCTGTTGTCACGCATGTATGACGGTTCGTCAAACAGCTTATAACTGCAAATTTATTTATTTTTCCGGTTGTGCGATGCAAACGCCGTGAATATTTGGTACTTATGTCATTTGTCAAATATGATTTCTACATGTCGGAAATGAAACTGAATGTGCTGTATTTTGTTTGCGTCATCCAGATTTGCATGTCAGAAATAGATGTTTTTTCGTTTTGCTTTTATAGCTTTGCAACTTAAAGAAAAATCATTAGCAGTTGATGGCACATTCCAATAGTTTTGATGCAATAAGATACTATTTGGCGTTCATAGTGGTATTTGCCCATTTCTCAATATTGACCGGGGCTGACAATTTCCGATGGTTCAACACCAGCGGCGAGGCTGTGTCAGGCTTTTTCATATTGAGCGGTTTTGTAGTATACCAGAGTTATATGAGAAATGCCGATACTTTACTTTTCTGTCGCAAACGGCTTGCCCGCATATTGCCTCCGTATGTATTCATAGTAATGCTTTGTGCGGTTCTAGGTTGCGTCATAAGCAATTTGCCGGTTTCTGAATATTTCAGTTCAAGCAAGCTGTACAGATACCTTGCAGCAAATCTATGTTTCCTTAATTTTCTTGGTCCTGAACTTCCAGGAGTATTTGTCGATCAGCCCATACATTCGGTCAACGGTTCGCTTTGGACACTCAAGGTGGAACTGCTTCTCTACGCTACAGTACCTTTGGTATATCATTTGTCGCAGAAGTTTGGTAAAAAGAAAACGCTGATAGCAGTTTTTATTTTTTCCATCATATATAAGGAAGGGTTTCTTTGGCTTTATGAGAACAGCGGAAAAGAAATCTATCGCATAATATCATATCAGTTTGGCGGACAGCTGATTTATTTCTATTCAGGTACGGCGCTTCTCCTTTATTTCGATTGGTTTGAGCGTCACATCAAGCCGATATTTGTTTCTGCGCTTCTGTTGTACGCAATGCGCTCTTGGATAGACGTGCTTGATCATATTTCTCCTTTCTGTTTCGCCGTTATTCTTGTAGGCATAGCTTTTCATACTCCAAAGTTGAATTTCATAGGACGTATTCCAAATGTATCATACGGCATATATCTGTTCCATTTCCCTGTAATACAGTGTATCGTGTACAGCGGAATGTATGACCGTATGCCGAATATATCTCTAGTTCTTTCAGTACTCATAACAGTTGCATTGTCATTCTTTTCATGGTATTTCATAGAAAAGAGGTTTATAGTCAAGAAACGTACGTAGGAAATAGGACCATAAATGTATACATGAAAAGGCGGGTATTTTCTTTCACTGTATATTCTTGGATGTTCTGAGCCCTCATAAGTGTAGTTGCGAGCCCTCGCGTATATATTTTTGAGCGCTCGTAATATGTGCGCTAGGCGCTTATATTGATGAATGTTTTTTACTGATTGATTTCTTGCTGTTTTTTGCGAATGTCGGAATAAATCTATATGTTTGTGGTATATAGAACTTTACATCGAATTATATATCTGATAAGGGTGTAGATGAGTTGTATGAAAAATCATTTTTGCAGTTGAATATTGTCGGTTAACCATTAAAATAGTTTGAGTATGATAAAACACTACGTATTTACAGCTTTGGCCATGATGTGTTGCGGTTCAGGCATGGCACAGATGAATCAGATGTTTTTTATAGAAGAGTTTGAACGTACACAGTATGACGAGTACGCAATGCCTCGTTTGAGAGTGTATGATGACGTTGTTTATGTACCGGGTGTTTCTGGCCTTTATTGCAGAAGCATTTCTGATACTGATGGGGCAGTAGCTCTGTATTTCAAAGGTGCTAAAGTTATTGATGCTGTTCGTTCGGGAAACAGCATTGTTGCTGCCGTTAAAGACAGAGAAGGAGAAAAAGACAGCCTTCTTTTGAAGTACGACGTGGAGAATGACGAATACACAAATCTGACATCTTCGCTTCCGGAAGGATTTGGAGAGAGCATCATTTGCTTGGAGCAGAATCCTAAAAATCCTAATTCGCTTGTTGCTGTATCCTTGTACGGCGTTTTCAGCTCAGACGATTTTGGTTCAAGCTGGACGGCACGACTGACAGACAAACTGAATGATTTGAGTATGGGGCATTTTGAGACTCATCCTTATGCCGACGATGTTTCCTTCATGTACGGCGAGGCATTTTCACAAAGCGGATTCATAACAAGAATATCTGACGATTGGACATCGGCTGAAACTTCTGTCGTCGCCGGCGGAGACGGAAACGTTCATGATTTGGCATTTCATCCCGGTAACCCAGATGTGATAATCTACAGCGGATGGCATATCGGAAAGTCTGTAGATGGTGGTAAGACATGGACGCAGAAATCCGATGATTTATATTGTGGCAGAGTCTTTTTCGATGAGGCCGAACCGGATCATGTATTTGCTGTAGGAGGCATGTTTAGTAGAGTTGAACCGTTGTGTATCTATAGTTCTGACGATATGGGAGAAACCTGGTCATTGCTGTCCTCTGTTGAATACTACGACGATGAATCGAAAGCTGGTATTGTAGATGTTGCAAAGTATGGCAATAAACTGCTGGTATATACTCTTCATTATGGCATACAGGAACTTGACCTCGGAAAAGTTGCTTCTATAGGACAGGCTGGAATGGATGATGCTCAGTTTGAGGCCTATTTCGATCAAAATACAGGTCGTCTTGTATTTAGAAGCAGTGAAACTGTCGGTGATGTAGAGATATTTGACATGTCAGGCAGGCTTGTATTTAGAGGAGAGTCCGACAGCAGCTCAGGCAGTATGTCATTGGTGAGCCTTGGCACTGGAACTTATGTTGCTTGTTTCCATATTGCAGACGGATGTGTTGATAGGAAAATATTCATAGGTGGAGGCGCAAAATAAGTTTGTTTCTCCGTACGTAGAGTGATAAAAGGTAAAGTTTCCGTTGTTTGCTGTAGGCTGAGAATGGAAGCTTTACCTTTTCTATTTATAAAATAAATACTTGTCTTTTGTTGTGGCGCATATATTTAACACGATAAAATGCTATAAAATTCATTAAAAGTATGTTGTTGAGTATTATATGGATAAAAATATCCGTATTTTTGTCGTGATTATCAAAAATTGCGCAAGATAAATGAAGAAATTATATCCGATCGTCTCGGCTGTTTTTGCCGGCAGTTTGTTTCTGACCTCATGTTTGGGAGATGAAACTGTCTATACAGACCCGGAGTGTTCCATAAAAAGTTTTTCAGTGTCAGATATTGTAAGCACTATAACCGTACAGAAGCCTGACGGTACAGACAGTTCTTACACCAAGACAATCAGTGGGGATCATATATATTTCAATATAGATCAGTTCAAAAATGAAATCTACACTGTAGATTCTCTTCCTTATTGGACCGATGTGACTCGTGTGGTTCCTTCCATCACATCCGATGGTGTCGTTTATTTTAAGTATCAAGGTGATGAAATGTACAATTATTTCAATAACGGAAACGACAGCATCGATTTTACAAATCCTGTAGACTTTTTGGTTGTTGCCTATAATGGTGCAGATGCAAAGAGATACTCTGTTTCTATTAACAAGAGCAGTGCAGAGATTGACTCTCTCGTTTGGACTCGTGTTGTAGGAACAGACCTTTCACTTGATGGAGTGCATCGCTCATTGTATCATGACGGACGTATATATGTGTTCTCCGACAATGGCGGACATCCAGCTGTAACATCATCATCTCTTCTTTCTGAAGGACGTTCATGGAGAGCAACGGCTGAAATTACGGGTGCAGATGGAATTATAGACTTCAGCTCTGTCGTATCGTTCAATGGCAATATGTATGCACTTGATTCTGAGGGTGGCATATATGAGTCTAATTCTGAACTCCGTGGAGAGACCTGGGTTCTTGCGTCTGAAAAGAAACTGAAAAAGATTCTTGCTGTTGACTCCCATTATCTTTACGGATATGACGGAACGTCGATTGTTGCAACGACAGATTTTGTAAACTGGACAGAGAACGGCAATTCGGACATGGAATATTTGCCTGATGGATGCCTGTCTTATGCCTATTATGACACAAAGACAAATCATTCGCTCCAGAATGTTGTTGTTCTTGGCAATTCCAGCAATGTTGACGATAAGGCTGTAGCATGGTTTAAGATATCATCTGCAAACGAAGATAATAATGAGCCTTGGGGCTACATACAGGTTACAGACGAAAATGAGTATCCTTGTCCTAAATTGGATAATCTGCAGATGTTCAGATACAACAGCGCTCTTTATGCTTTTGGTGGAAAAGCTGCTGACGGTTCTGGAAAATATGCTCCGTATGACTATTTCTATTGCTCGAATGACAATGGAATCACATGGCATAAGGTACTTGAAAAGGTGGCATTGCCGTCTGCTGTCAGAGGTGCAGACATACCGCTGTCTATAGTAAAGGTGGACAGTGAACTGTGGCTGTTCCAAAGCGGAGGAAATATATGGAGAGGTAAAATAAGCAATCTTTCTGAATGATGGGATTTCTTAGGGTAGCGTCGTTGTCTGTTCTCTTGTCTGTCGGAGCGTTCTCTGTGTCCGCTCAGGAGATGGAGTATAAGATGGAAATCGGTGCCATGGCCGGAGGGTGTTTCTACATGGGAGACGCCAATTATTCGGTGCCCTTCAAAAATCTCAATTTTGCCGGTGGTGCTATGGCGCGCTATAATTTGAATCCACGCATGTCGCTCAAGTTCGATCTGCTTTATGGAGGAATAAGCGGTGCAACAGCAGACCTCGGCAATAAATTTCCCGATGGGAAACAGTGGGAATTCAGTAATTCAGTTGTTGACCTTGGATGCCAGTACGAAATAAACTTCTGGGGATACGGTACGGGAACAGGTTACAAAGGAAACAGACGTTTCACTCCTTACATTACAGTAGGACTTGGTTTCACTTATGCTTCGGCATCGGAAAGTGTCTTCACAATGAACGTGCCTATTGGAGCTGGAGTCAAATACAAGATGGCCGAACGAGTTAATATTGGTATTGAATGGACAATGCGTTTTTCGTTCAGCGACAAGCTTGACGGCATTTCAGATCCTTACGGTATAAAAGGTACGTTCCTGAAGAATAAAGATTCATACTCTTTTACGATGTTCTATATATCGTATGACATAATGCCAAGACTGAGGAAATGTAATAATGACGGCTGATTTACGTTTATATACACATATAATGTTGTAAGTTTGAAAAGAATATCAATATAGTTTCGATATGGAAATCTCATACAAGGAACAGGTGGATCGGAAGAGATTGCCTCACAGCATTGCCATAATCATGGACGGTAATGGCAGATGGGCGCAGAAACGCGGACTAGAACGTACTATGGGACATCAGGCCGGTGCACAGACTGTGCATGATATAGTTGAGGCCGCTGTGAATCTCGGTATAGATTACCTGACATTATATACATTCTCTACGGAGAATTGGAACAGACCTGTTGATGAGGTGGCTGCTCTTATGGCACTCCTTCTTAGAAATCTTGAAGAAGAACTGTTCATGAAAAAGAATGCTCGCTTCAGGGTTATCGGTGATGTTTGCCGTTTGCCAAAGCCTGTTCAGGATGCTGTCAATTATCTGGTTGACAAGACAAAAAACAACACATCGACATGTCTGGTATTGGCTTTGAGCTATTCTTCCAAATGGGAAATCACAAATGCGGTCAAGAAAATTGCCGCAGAAGCTAAAGATGGCAAGATTGACATTGCCGATATCGACGATGCCATGATAAGCGCACATCTAGAGACTTCTTTTATGCCTGATCCGGAACTGATGATCAGAACCGGTGGTGAGGAGCGTTTGAGCAATTTCCTGTTGTGGCAGTCTGCATATACGGAATTCTATTTTACAGATGTGTATTGGCCGGACTTTGATGAAGAGGAGCTTTGCAAGGCTATTTGCAGCTATCAGAAAAGACAAAGACGATTCGGCAAAACAGGAGAACAGGTAGAGGAACAGAACAAGAACAGTTGAAGAATTGAAGAAATGAGAAGTTTAGTATTATCGGTATGTGCAGTTCTGGCATTTCTGACAAGTTTAGGTGTGAAAGCTCAGAATGTTCAGGAAAAGCCTGCTATAATCTACGGACAGACACGACAGATTGAAATCGGCGGAATAACGGTTGAGGGAGTTAAGAATTATGAAGATTATGTACTCATCGGCATTTCCGGTTTGTCGGTTGGACAATATATAACTCTTCCGGGAGATGAAATATCGGATGCCGTTAAGAGATACTGGAAGCACGGACTGTTCTCTTCTGTAAGAATTGAAGCTGACAGTATTGTAGACAATAAGGTTTATCTGAAGATTGTGCTTGCACAGCGTCCTAGAGTTGCCGCTATCAATATCGAAGGTGTGAAGAAGTCTGAAAAAGAGGATATTGAGCAGAAGATAGGCATCATCAAGGGAAATCAGATTACACCTAATATGGTGGACAAGGCCAAGATCATCATCAAGAAATATTTTGAGGAAAAAGGTTTCAAGAATGCTGATGTGGATATCATTCAGCGTGATGATGTGAACGATGATACACAGATGTATGTGGATGTTGTAATCAACAAGAATGAGAAGGTTAAAGTCAACAAGATATACATCACAGGTAACAATAATATACCAAGAAAGAAATTCACCGGTGGACTTTTCTCTGGAGGTCTTTTGAAAAAGACTAATGAGAAGGGAAAACTCTACAGTTTCTTCAAAACGAAGAAGTTTGTTCCTGAAAAATATGAGGAAGATAAGGAACGAATCATCGAGAAATATAACGAACTGGGATTCCGTGATGCCCAGATTGTGGCCGACAGTGTTGTCGATCTCGGAAATAACCTTGTAGATGTCTATATAGATATTGAAGAAGGTGATAAGTATTATGTCCGCAATATTTCATGGGTGGGCAATACTCTATATACTTCCGATGCATTGAATATGGTGCTCCGTATGGATAAGGGCGATGTGTACAACCAGAAGCATATAAATGAGAGGTTGAGTACGGATGAGGATGCCGTGAGCAACTATTACTACAATCAGGGATACGTCTTCAACCGCGTGACTCCTGTAGAAATGGAGGTTGACGGCGACTCTATCGACCTTGAAATAAGAATTGTTGAAGGTACTCAGGCACGTATAAACAAAATCAAGATATACGGAAATGACCGTGTGTACGAAGATGTCATACGTCGAGAGCTTAAGCTCAAGCCAGGCGACCTGTTCAGTATGGATGCATACAAGATGACATATCAGGAAATCGGACAGATGGGACATTTCGATCCTGAGAAAATTGATATGCAGCCTGTTCCAGATCCAGTGAATGGTACTGTAGACATAAATCTCGGTCTTGTGCCTAAGGCAAGCGACCAGGTGGAATTCTCTCTTGGTTGGGGACAGACTGGTATCATCGGACGTGTCGGTTTGAAATTTACAAACTTCTCTATCCGTAACCTGCTCGGAAAGAATAAGAACAGACGAGGTATAATACCTCAGGGTGACGGTCAGGAGTTTGAAATAAGCGGTTCTACGAACGGTACATACTATCAGTCATACAACATCTCTTTCTTCGATCCTTGGTTCGGAGGAAAACGTCCTAACTCGCTTTCTGTATCGGCCTTCTATTCAAGACAGACTGATATAAACAGTGCGTACTACAACAGCAGCTATTACAACAACTATTACAGTTTGCTGTATGGATATGGAAATTATAACAGCAGCTATTATAACGATTATTCTTCATACTACGATCCGGATAAATATATACAGTTGTTCGGTTTGTCTTTGGGATGGGGTAAGCGTTTGAACTGGCCTGACAATAACTTCAGTTTGACGGCTCAGCTGGCGTATACAAGATATATGCTTAAGGATTGGGAATACTTCCTTATTACAAACGGTAACTGCAACAATATCAACTTGACGTTGACACTGTCGAGAATCTCTATCGATAATGCGGTTTACCCTCGTAGAGGTTCGCAGATTTCGTTCTCAGTAAGTGCTACGCCTCCTTATTCTCTGTTTGACGGAATTGACTATAAGGGATTGGCAACAGACTACTCCGATGCTGACTATCAGAAAGATCTGCAGAAGAAATATAAATGGATTGAATACCACAAGTGGAAATTCAATTCGAAATTCTACGTTCCTTTGTCAGGAGGTGATAAGTGCTTTGTCCTTATGGCACGTTTCGACTGCGGTTTCCTTGGACATTACAACAAGTATAAGAAGTCGCCGTTTGAGACCTTCTACGTAGGTGGCGACGGTATGTCGGGATATTCTTCAAACTACTATTCGGAGACGATAGCCCTGAGAGGATATGACAACGGTGCTCTCACTCCTGCGGGATATGACGGATATGCATATTCAAGAATAGTGGCCGAGCTTCGTTACCCGCTGATGCTCCAGGGTTCTACAAACATTTATGCCCTTGCATTCCTTGAAGGCGGTAATGCGTGGTCGGATGTAAATAAGTTCAATCCTTTCGAAATGAAGCGCTCTGCGGGTGTCGGTGTCAGAATCATGTTGCCTATGGTCGGACTTCTCGGTATTGACTGGGCATACGGATTCGATAAGGTGTTCGGTTCGACAAGATATGGTGGAAGCCGTTTCCACTTCGTGCTCGGACAGGAATTCTGATGATGAGCGAGAAGCCTTGCGTCTGCTGAATGGACGCAGGGCGTAACAATAGTTTTTAACTTAATATTTTAGTGAGTTATGAAAGTCTTTTTGTTGTCTTTAGTATCTGTTTTTGCATTTTGTGCAAATGTTGCCGCACAGAAGTTCGCTATGGTGGATATGGAATATATATTGAACAATATTCCTGCTTATGAGCGTGCAAACGAACAGCTTAATCAAATATCAAAGAAATGGGAAGGTGAAGTTGAGGCTCTCAATAAAGAGGCTGAAACATTGTTCAAGAAATATCAGTCGGAGGTTGTATTCTTGTCTGACGAACAGAAGAAAAGATCTGAAGAGGCTATTGTGGCTAAGGAAAAGGAAGCCAGCGAACTGAAGAAAAAATATTTCGGAAGCGAGGGAGAGCTCTTCAAGAAGCGACAGAGTCTGATGGCACCTATACAGGATGAAATCTACAATGCTGTAAAAGACATCTGCGATGCACGTGGCTATCAGCTTGTTCTGGACAGAGCTTCAGGCGGAAGTATAATTTTTGCATCTCCTAAAATCGATATAAGCGATGAAGTATTGATGAAGTTAGGATATTCAAACTAAAAATCATAACTTTGTGGCAATCAACGAAAGATATAATCAATAAATAGCATATTAAAAATGAAAAAATTAGTTCTTATGGTCCTTATGGCCCTGCCTATGGGACTTTTTGCACAGAAGTTTGCGCATGTCAATTCTGCAGAAATCATACAGGCAATGCCTGAATATACACAGGCTCAGACAGAACTGCAGACTTTGAGCAAGCAGTATGAGGATGAGCTGAAGCGTATGCAGGACGAGCTTCAGGCTAAGAATGATGATCTTGAGAAGAATGCGGCAACTCTTCCTGATGCTGTAAAACAGCGCCGCGAGCAGGAAATACAGGATCTCTATCAGCGTATGAATCAGTATTTCCAGACAAGCCAGCAGGATATGCAGAAGGCTCAGCAGGAAAAGATGGCTCTGATTACACAGAAGGTGACATCTGCCATAAAGGAAATCGGTGTTGCAGGAGGTTATGTTTATGTAATGGACTCTACAAGCGGAATTCCTTATATTAGCGAAACTCTGAGCACTGATGTAACTGCACAGGTTAAGCAGAAACTTGGATTGAAATAAGAGTGCATGACGGTACTCTGATCTATATTGGGATGGAGCGATATTTGCAGTCGCTCCATTTTTTGATTTATCATATTCCTGAAAATTATAAAACATATAATATATGAGGAAGTGCTTTTTTATTTTTCTTTTCGCCTTCATCTCATTACAGATGTCTGCTCAGGTGAAGTTCGGTTATCTCAGCTATGACTCGCTTCTTTATTCAATGCCAGAATATATAAAGGCACAGCAGGATCTTGCCGCTCTCAAGAAAACCTATGATGCCGAAATGAAGAGGTCGGAGGATAATTTCAATCAGCAGTTCATGGAATTTATTGACGGCCAGAATTCTTTTCCTGAGAATATACTTCTGAAAAGGCAGAAGGAACTTCAGCAGCTCATGGAAGAAAGTCTGAAGTTCAAGGAGGAGGCCCAGAGACTTCTTTCGAAGGCCGAAGAAGAACTTATGGCACCGATACGCAAGAAACTTAACGACGCAATCAATAAGGTGGGGCTTGAGTGCGGGTATGCTTTTGTTATGAATACCGATTCAAACGCCTATCCTTTCATCAGTGCCGATATGGGGGTAGGAATTGCAGATAAGGTTAAGGCTGTGCTTGAAGGTAAACCGACACCGATAACCGAATAGGACTTAATTTCTTTTTTCATTTGAATTGTGACTATATGGGAGCATTTGTTGATGGTTGTACAGGGCCTATAGGAGTTTTTGATTCCGGTTATGGCGGATTGACAATACTTGACGGCATTCGTAAACTGATGCCGGAATATGACTATATATATTTGGGCGACAATGCGCGTGCACCTTACGGTACACGTTCGTTTGACATTGTTTACGAGTTTACACTCGAAGCCGTAAAGGAACTTTTTTCATTGTCTTGCCCGCTGGTCATTCTTGGATGCAATACAGCTTCTGCAAAGGCTTTGAGGACTATTCAGCAGCGTTTTCTTCCATTTGAGGCTCCTGATAGACGCGTACTTGGCGTTATAAGACCTACAGCTGAGATTGTAGGACGTATTACAAAGACTGGACATATTGGTGTTCTTGCTACGCAGGGAACAATAAGATCCGATTCATATAGGCTGGAGATTGAGAAACTTTATCCTGGAATGACTGTTTCGGGTGAGGCTTGTCCTATGTGGGTGCCTTTGGTGGAGAACAATGAGTTCGATAAGCCCGGTGCTGACTACTTTGTAAAGGACAGTATCGATAAACTGATGGCGCGTGATCCGGAAATCGATACTATTATATTGGGATGCACCCATTATCCGTTGCTGCTCGATAAAATCAGACTTTATATTCCTGAGGGAGTAACTGTCATTCCGCAAGGACAATATATTGCTGACAGTCTTAAGGATTATCTGCACAGGCACAGCGATATGGATGCGCGGATAACTCGGGGCGGAACATGCAGATATTTCACTTCGGAATCAAGTGAAAGGTTTGACGAATGTGCAGCTGTTTTTCTTCATGAGACAGTGGAGGCTGAACATGTACGCCTTGGCGGTGCCGATTGATGGACTTCTGCTCTTTTCGTCCATACATAATGTTTTATTTGAATCGTTTGTATTATGAAAGAACGTAAGGTCAGAGCCGTAATATTGTTTTTTGTTCTGCTGGCATTGATTTCAGGTGCTTTTTATTGGGGTGCGTCATTGTTTAGGGATAATCTGTCGGAATTTGACGGATATCAAGACGTTGCATATCTATTTAATATAGATGCTTGGGATTCTCTGTTTATAGGTTGCAGTATTTCTCTGCTTATAGTACTTCTCGTATATGGGGTGTTTAAGCCTCTGATCGTACTTTTTGTTTATCTTTCAGTACAGATATTGTGCAGCATACCGTTGACTGTGATTTATAAGTTGATTGGAGACGGTATGGAGTATGAATCGCTTTCATTTACACTTCTTGTTTCGTCTGTTGTTACGGTTGTCGTACTTTATTTTGCGCATTATGCAAAAGTCGGAAAACGTGAATTCGGCGCTATGCGGGATAAATATGTGTGGATATGCATTCTTGCACTGTTGTTCGGAATGTTTGCCAGCGATTTGATTACGGAATGTCTGTATCTTGAAAATAATCTTCAGCAAGAGTTTCTTGATATGAGCGGTACTGTTGTTGGTGCATTGACCATAGGAGTCGTAGGACCTATTGCGGAAGAGTTCATTTTCCGTTCTGCTATCCTGGGAAGCATGCTTCGTCGGGGAATGACACCTTGGATTGCGATTGTCGTGTCGGCAATGATTTTCGGTTTGGTGCACGGCAATCCGCAGCAGATTCCTTTTGCCTTTTTTGTCGGTCTGTTGTTTGCTTTTGTCTACTATCGCACAGGGAGTGTTATCCCTTGTATGATATGCCATATTATAAACAACAGTACGGCTGTGATTCTTATGAATATGGGCAGTGTGGATGAGAATGATGCCTGGCATTCGCTGCTGGGTGGAAATACAGGCTTTAATTTGTCATTGATCTGTTCTCTGATTGTATGTATAGGTTTGCTTTGGGTTGTCCATAAACGTTTGAAAGATGTGCGCTGGAACTAATCTTGGATAAATATAATAATGGCGTATTCCGATGGTATTTGCGGAATACGCCATTTTTTATAGTGGACAACGATGTGCTGCCTTTTTACGGTTATAGGATAGTGAACTTCTTGTTCTTGACTATATATGAACCTTTCGGCATTTCAAATGTTGTTCCGGCAGTAGTAGCTTTCACGGTTTTTACAATTCTTCCGTTGGTGTCGAATATGTCGACTGTCTCGTTTTTGTCTGAATAGATTGTTGCACAATCGCCGTTCACGGATATTTTCAAACCTTCGTCATGACTTTCTGTACTGCTGATGGACAGTGCCGGATCATTGTATACTTGTGCTTTGAATTCTTTTGTATAGCTTTTGCCATTAAAGATGATGGTGGCAGTAAGTGTTACTTCTGCCTTGAACGGTTCTTCCTGTGGAAGAGTAACAGTTCCGTCAGGAGATATTATGCTGTTGTCGGATGAAGTCCAATTTACATCGAATCCGTGTGATTGTGTCGGTAAGGATATGTCGCCTGTGACATGATCAAGGCCGTCGATGTTTATTGCACGTAGGGCTTCGTATACTGACATTTTTTCATTGCGTTCCTCAAGGCCTTCAAATAGAAGCGGCACCTGATCAGCCGACACTGCTTTAGAGTATATCCTTACATTGTCAATGTACGTGTTCTTTACATCGCTGTCTTGTGTCCAGCACGAGTGTCCCAGATAATTGAATTTGAGCTCAGAGGTGAACTCCGACGGCGATTTCATATTTTCTCCAGTTCCGACAAGCTTGCCGTTAAGATATAGTGATCCTTCACCCTGCTTCTGTGTATATGTAATATTGTACCACTGCATGGACGGCAGTCCCATGTTGTGGCCGACTGTCTGCTGTGTGCTGTAAGAGTTGTCATTTATTGTGTACCCTAGATTCTTGGCAGATAAGAATATATATTCAACGTTGTTGCTGGTGCTTACGCTGACATTGCTCATTGATGACGATGTAAGGAGGAAGTTGCCCAATGATGACAGATTGTTGTCTGCCGACATGTATACATCCATGGTAATTGTGAAATCACTGAGTTTTGAGATTACTTCTTTTCCGATTTCCTGCCCCATGTCGAAATATCCGGCCTTGGAGCCGATGAATAATGCATTGTCACCTTCGATTGCCTGTATCGATGCATCACCTACAGCTTTTCCTGTAAATCTTCCAGAATCGTCAGTTGTTCCTTCATTGTCGAATGAGTATGCTGCTTCTGGTTGTGGAAGTGCTTCAGGTGTTTCTGTGCTTTCATCTTCAACGCCTTCCAACTTGATCTTTATGATGTTTATTGAGTATCCAGGGACAACGTAGTCTATAGTGTTGTTGTCTATGTTTACAGTTTCGGTCTTTGGCACAACATTTTCCGGCTTTTCCATTGAGTTTTCGGCAAATACATCATTAGAAGACATCGATGTGACGGTCGCTTCAGAAACAGACTTGAAGCCTGACAGATTTATCTGAGATGCTGACGGCTTGCTTGTGAAGTTTACAAGTTTAATGAATGCTTCGCCTGTTGCTTCGTCCAGTGATACGGTGCTGTAGACAGGTTTCTCGTCTATTGTATATGAGAACAGGAATTGGTCGTCAAGATAGCATGACGCGCTGTTTCCTCTGACTTCTATGCGTATGTTGTACCAGCGGTTGTTCTGTATGTTTCCTGATGCCGTGGCAAGAGTTGTTTTTGTTCCGTCAACGCATCTTTCTACTCCATGTTTGCTGTTGCCCCATCCTCCAAGATTTAGCCATGTGTAATTGTTTGCATCTTCTCTTCCGTACATGATGAGGAAGCCTTCGTCGCCGCTGGTCTTGCGAGCTTTTACTTCATAGTTGTAATCGCCGGAGAAGGTCTTTACTGTTGCTGATGTACAGTTTTCGCCTATAGCAGTCTGCTTGTAAGTTCCGTTGGTGACAACCCAAGTTCCGTTTCCTGCAGTCCAATTGCCTGCATCGTTGAACTCATCGGAGAATAGGACGTTGCCTTCAGTGTCGGTTATCTTTACATCATCGTATTCTACTGTCGTATTCCAACTTCCAAGTCCTATACTTCCTTCATTTGATTCTGCATTTGAGAATTCTTCCTTCCATTTTATGATTCTGTTGCCGATGTTGTTGGAGAAGAGTTTCTGCGTATAGTAGGTAGGCGTGCAGTAGTGGTCGGAAGAGTTGAAATGAATCATGTCTACAGCCCATTGCCATGAATTGTCGTTGCGGAAAATAGGGGCATAACTGCTCATGGATACTATGTCTGAGTTGTTTTCCATTCCGCACATATATATGGCTTCGCCAAGTGCCGATTTAAGGTTACCGTTTCCGCAGTCGCCAGAATTGGCTGAATATTCGCCTGCATAGATTTTTGCTCCGGCACGGCTGTAGCTGTTGTATTTGTTGTATTGTGATGCAAACCATGACGGTGCACGATAGTAATGTTCGTCAAGTATGTCTACTGGATTCTCATTGCGCCATGTCGGATTGTCTGTTCCCCATGATTCGACATTGCCGATGATCTGCATATAAGGATATTTGCCTTTGATGGCCTTGTAGAACTGGGCATATCTTTCCGGATAGTGGTCGCTTTGGTCGCTGTTGTTGCCCATGTTGAAGTTGTAGTTCTCGTTTCCGATCTCGATGTATTTCAAGTTGAATGGTTCCGGATGACCGTTGGCTATTCGGAGTGCACCGTATTCCGAATTGGCGTCGCCGTTGGCATATTCAATGGCATCCAAGGCGTCCTGAATGTATTCGCCGATATTGTTGTAATCGACGCATCCGCCGTGCCATATTCCAACATTGACCACATACAGCGGTTCTGCATTGAGGTCTTCGCACAGCTGCAGATATTCATGGAAACCTAGGCCATTGGTGTTGGGATAGCCCCAGTGGCCTGGTATCTGTTCGCGCTCTTCGATAGGACCTATGGATTTTTTCCATTTGAATCCGACAGCCTTGCTGTAGCCTTCTACAAAGCATCCTCCAGGGAAACGTATGAAGCTTGGATTTATGTCTGCCAGCAGTTTTGCCAGTTCTGGACGGCATCCATTGTCTCGGTCATTAAATGTTGGAGGGAAAAGGCTTACCATATCCAGATATATTGTACCTGGAGTTTCTGACAGCAGAACAAACTTTGCTTTCGGCTCGTTGCCAGTAGCAGTTATTGTTGCAGTGTATTTGTTCCACTCATTGGTGAGACTTATTTCCATGTCAGATTCTCCCAATGATGTACCGTCGCTCTTTTGCAATCCGACTTTAAGCTTGAAATTTTTTTCTGCTGTGGATTTTGCAAAGAAGCTTAGTTTGTATGTACGTCCTTCTACAGCATTGATTCCCCAATAGCCTTCGTTTGATATTCCGGCAGGCAGTTGTTCGGAAGCGTCGGTCACAGTCATTTTCAATGCATGTTTCTGTGCTTTGTTGAGCAGACCGCTTGTAATGTTTGTGATAGATACTCTTGTGCCTGATGGCGCCTCTTTTGTCCAGTAGTCGTAGTTGGATGAATCTTCAAATGAACGGTTGCGTATCAGTTCCGCATATAGCCCTCCGTCGCCTGCGAAATTTATTTCCTCAAAGAAAAGGCCGTATAGGGTAGGACTGATTTCGACTCCGCGTTCTCTGAAGTCGATGGACATTTTCATGTCTTGAGCATTGAGCATCGAAGACATCAATGCTGTGCATAGAAGTAAGAATGGCTTTTTCATATACGTTGTTTTTGGTGTGGTTTTACATGTATCTGTTATGTGTGAAGGTTAATTCGGCATTTTTTGTATTTACGATAAATTTATGGCATGTGTCCCGGGGATTGGGGAATATGGTGCTGTTTCTTATCGTACATTACAAATATAGGGCATTTATGCATTTAATTGCAATGTTGTGCTGGGTTAATGCAAATTAATATCATACTTTTTGTCATGTGCAGTTCGTGTTGACGTATGTTCTTTGGTGACATTGTGTCACTGTGGACGTTGTGTCACTGTCATAGTTGGCACAACTTGTGCTTTGGCATCTGATTTGTATATTGAATTGATGTGCAGTCAATGTTGATTATGCATTGATGATTGTACTTAAGGAAATATTAACATTAAAATAAAAACTATTTATTATGAACGTTAAACCATTAGCAGACAGAGTTCTGATTCTTCCAGCTCCAGCAGAAGAAAAAACAGTAGGTGGTATCATCATTCCAGATACAGCAAAGGAAAAACCTCTTCAGGGCGAAGTAGTTGCAGTAGGCAATGGTACAAAAGACGATGAAATGGTGCTTAAGGTAGGTGATAAGGTTCTTTACGGAAAATATTCAGGTACAGAACTTGAATATGAAGGAACTAAGTATCTCATCATGCGCCAGAGCGATGTTTTGGCAGTTCTCGGTTGATTCTGCCGACGTTCAGGTTTCATCATTTTAAATTTATGATAATACTTAAATAATTCCCGGTGAGGGTTTTAAAAAGATTTTACTACTATGGCTAAGGATTTGAAATTCAATATTGAGGCTCGTGAACAGCTTAAAAAAGGTGTAGACCAGCTTGCTAATGCAGTAAAGGTTACACTTGGTCCTAAGGGAAGAAACGTTATCATCGAAAAGAAGTTCGGTGCACCTCACATTACTAAGGATGGTGTGACAGTTGCTAAGGAAATCGAACTTTCTGACCCATTCCAGAATACTGGTGCTCAGTTGGTAAAGAGCGTTGCCAGCAAGACTGGTGACGATGCCGGCGACGGAACAACAACTGCTACAGTTCTTGCACAGAGCATCTGCAGCGTAGGTTTGAAGAATGTTGCAGCTGGTGCAAACCCAATGGACCTGAAGCGCGGTATCGATAAGGCTGTTGCTAAGGTTGTTGAGCACATCAAGGCTCAGAGCGAGCAGGTTGGCGACAACTATGAAAAGATTGAGCAGGTTGCAACTGTCAGCGCTAACAACGATCAGGAGATCGGTAAGCTTATAGCTGACGCAATGAAGAAGGTAAGCAAGGACGGTGTAATCACTATCGAAGAGGCTAAAGGACGTGACACTACAATCGGTGTAGTTGAAGGTATGCAGTTCGATAGAGGTTATCTTTCTCCATACTTCGTTACTGACACTGAAAAGATGGAGTGCGTAATGGAGAATCCTTACATCCTTATCTACGACAAGAAGATTTCTAACCTGAAGGAGTTCCTCCCTATTCTTGAACCTGCAGTTCAGACTGGCCGTCCTTTGCTCGTAATTGCTGAGGATATCGACAGCGAGGCTCTCACAACTTTGGTTGTAAACCGTCTCCGCAGCCAGTTGAAGATTTGTGCTGTTAAGGCACCTGGATTCGGCGACCGCAGAAAGGCAATGCTTGAAGATATAGGTATTTTGACTGGCGGTGTCGTAATCAGCGAAGAGAAGGGTCTTAAGCTTGAGCAGGCTACAATCGAGATGCTCGGTACTTGCGAAAAGGTGACTATCTCTAAGGACAATACTACAATTGTCGGCGGTAGAGGCCAGAAGGAGAATATCCAGGATCGTATCAACCAGATCAAGGCTGAAATCAAGAATACAACATCTTCTTACGACAAGGAGAAACTTCAGGAAAGACTTGCAAAGCTTTCAGGCGGTGTAGCTGTTCTGTATGTAGGTGCTGCAAGCGAAGTTGAAATGAAGGAGAAGAAGGATAGAGTAGACGATGCATTGTGTGCAACACGTGCTGCTATCGAAGAAGGTATAATTCCTGGTGGTGGTGTGGCTCTTATCAGAGCATCTGAGGCTTTGGACGGTCTTAAGGGTGACAATGCTGATGAGACTACAGGTATCGACATCATTCGTCGTGCTATCGAAGAACCGCTTCGCCAGATTGTTGAGAATGCCGGACTCGAAGGTTCTGTAGTTGTTCAGAAGGTTCGCGAAGGCAAGGGCGACTTCGGATACAATGCACGTAAGGATGTTTATGAGAACCTCCGCGAGAGCGGTATCATCGACCCTGCAAAGGTTACTCGTGTTGCTCTTGAGAATGCGGCTTCTATCGCAGGTATGTTCTTGACAACTGAATGTGTAATCTGCGACAAGAAGGAAGATAAGCCTGAAATGCCTAACCCAGGCATGGGCGGTATGGGCGGCATGATGTAATGTGCATCCCTAACTCGAAATGACAAAGTTATTTGATAAAGTTTCACAGTAAAATGCATACTAATATGTTTCAGATTGGTTTAAATATGAACAATCCTGCAGTTCGCTTTTGGGCGGATGTGTATGCATTTGCTTGCAAGAAATAGACTTGAGGCTCGGTGCCGGTGCGAAACCGGAACTGAGCCTTTTTGTTGTTTCTTAGGCCTGCCGTGAATACTTTTGCAAACTCTAAGTTGCAAGTGGCGGAATTGTTGTTGCTGATATGTTGCGGTAACTTTAATAAATTGAAAAATTTAACTAAAAGCCCAGCTTAAATACAGAATTCTGAAACTAAATCACTAACTTTGTACATGATAAGGGCCGCAAAAAGGCGTATATTAGGTTAAGTGCCTGAAGTTATTGAGCTTGACCTTTATTTATATAAAAGAGGTAAATAGGTATTTTTTTATAATGTCAAAATTAATTTTTTAAGATTATGGCAAATTTGGATTTGAGCAAGTATGGAATCACAGGCGTAACTGAGATCGTACACAACCCTTCTTACGAACAGCTCTTCGTAGAGGAAACTAAGCCGGAATTGACTGGATACGAAAAAGGTCAGGTTACAGAACTTGGTGCTGTAAACGTAATGACTGGTGTATATACAGGACGTTCACCTAAGGATAAGTTCATCGTAATGGATGAGAATTCTAAGGATACTGTATGGTGGACTTCTGAAGAATATAAGAATGACAACAAGCCAGCTTCTCAGGAGGCATGGAAGGCTGTTAAGGAACTCGCTTTGAAAGAGCTCTCAAACAAGAGACTTTTCGTAGTTGATGGTTTCTGCGGTGCTAACAAGGATACTCGTATGGCTGTTCGTTTCATCGTTGAGGTTGCTTGGCAGGCTCACTTTGTAACTAACATGTTCATCCGTCCTACAGCTGAAGAATTGGAAAACTTCGAGCCTGACTTCGTAGTTTACAACGCTTCTAAGGCTAAGGTTGAGAACTACAAGGAACTCGGACTCAACTCTGAGACTGCAGTTGTATTCAACATCACTTCTAAGGAGCAGGTTATCCTCAACACTTGGTACGGTGGTGAAATGAAGAAGGGTATGTTCTCTATGATGAACTACTTCCTCCCATTGAAGGGCATCGCTTCTATGCACTGCTCTGCAAACACTAACGAAAAGGGTGAGACTGCTATCTTCTTCGGACTCTCAGGAACAGGTAAGACTACTCTTTCTACTGATCCTAAGCGTGCACTTATCGGTGACGACGAGCACGGATGGGACGACAACGGCGTCTTCAACTTCGAAGGTGGTTGCTATGCTAAGGTTATCAACCTTGACAAGGAATCTGAGCCAGATATCTACAACGCTATCAAGCGCGACGCTCTCCTTGAGAACGTTACAGTTGCTGAAGATGGTAAGATCGACTTCAACGATAAGAGCGTAACTGAGAACACTCGTGTTTCTTATCCTATCTACCACATCAACAACATCGTTAAGCCTATTTCTCACGCTCCAGCAGCTAAGAACGTTATCTTCCTTTCTGCTGATGCATTCGGAGTTCTCCCTCCAGTATCTAAGCTTACTCCAGAGCAGACTAAGTACTACTTCCTCTCTGGTTTCACAGCTAAGCTTGCTGGTACAGAGCGCGGTATCACAGAGCCAACTCCAACATTCTCTGCTTGCTTCGGTCAGGCATTCCTCGAGCTTCACCCAACTAAGTATGCTGAAGAGCTCGTTAAGAAGATGGAGAAGAGCGGTGCTAAGGCATACCTCGTAAACACTGGATGGAACGGAACTGGAAAGCGTATCTCTATCCGCGATACTCGTGGTATCATCGACGCTATCCTCGACGGTGCAATCCAGACTGCTCCAACTAAGACTATCCCTTACTTCAACTTCGAAGTTCCAACTGAACTCCCAGGAGTTGATCCTAAGATCCTCGACCCACGCGACACTTATGCTGACGCTGCTCAGTGGGAAGAGAAGGCTAAGGATCTTGCAGCTCGCTTCATCAAGAACTTCGCTAAGTATACTACTAACGAAGCTGGTAAGGCTCTTGTTGCTGCTGGACCACAGCTCTAATCTTGACAAAAGAACTGAATTCTCAGTAAAATATTATGAAGGGTGTGCTTTGATGTGCACCCTTCTATTTTTTTGTATTGTCGATATCATAAAACACACCGATATTCCTGTCTTTGCTTGCTTCTATTGCACCTCGAATTGTCCGCAGGCAGGTAAATATGTGTAATTTCTCATTTTAACTTAAACTGTTTTGTAAATATCTATTTTTGCTATTATATTTGCACTATTCAAAAACTTGTAAAGATGAAAACATTAGAGAAGATTTTTGCTGCAAAGCTTTTAAAAGTTAAGGCGATCAAGTTGCAACCGGATAATCCTTTCACATGGGCATCAGGATGGAAATCTCCATTTTATTGCGATAATAGAAAGACTCTCTCTTATCCATCATTGCGCAATTTCGTCAAGACAGAAATATGCCGTGTAATTATGGAGAACTTTGAGGATGTTGATGCTATAGCAGGTGTTGCTACGGGTGCTATTCCGCAGGGCGCAATGGTTGCTGACGCATTGAATCTTCCTTTTGTATACGTTCGTTCCAAACCAAAGGATCACGGATTGGAGAACCTTATCGAAGGTGAGCTGAAGCCGGGAATGAAGGTTGTCGTAATCGAAGACCTCATCTCTACCGGAGGAAGCAGCTTGAAGGCTTGCGAGGCCATCCGCAACAACGGTTGCGAGGTTATCGGCATGGTCGCTTCTTATACTTACGGATTCGACGTTGCTCAGGAAGCATTCAAGAACGCAAAGGTACGTCTTATCACTCTTACAAACTACGAAGCTGTTTTGGACGTTGCTTTGAAGACAGGTTACATCACAGATGCTGATATAACAGTACTTAATGAGTGGAGAAAAGATCCTGCTCATTGGAACGCTTAACATTGAGAACAAATTAAGTATACAGAATAAATGGGAACTGCGCGCCATGTTTTAATATTCATGTCGGGCTGTTCCCTTTTTGTTGCATATCCAATCAAAGCGGATTTCATTCATGTCCGCACATCAGTATAATCATTCTTAAAGACTTATGGCAAAATTTGAAAGCACTATAAAGCATTCGCCGTATGAAGTTTCGAAGGTGTATGCAAAATTGTCAGACCTGAACAATCTGTCTGTCATCCGTGAGAAGTTCAATGATCCGGCTACACTCGAAAAGTTCGGCGGACAGGTTCCTGCTGATAAGTTGGAAACCATAAAGCAGCAGTTGGAAACTATGACTTTCGATGCCGATTCAATAAGCATGAACGTGTCTCCTATCGGCAATCTTTGCGTCAGGGTAGTAGAGCGCGAGCCAGAGAAGTGCATAAAGTTCCAGTCTGAAAATTCACCTATTTCCTTCAGACTTTGGATACAGGTTCTTCCGGAATCTACAGGTGGAACCAAGATGAAGCTCACTATCGATGCCGACGTTAATCCGTTCATCAAGGCGATGGTGTCCAAACCGCTCAAGGAAGGAATCGAGCGTATGGCCGATGTACTTGCCGCAATTCCGTATGAATAATCATATCTTTTATTTATTCATACCATTTTTATTTTACACACAGCTTTTTTACACAACTAACCAATAATTCTTTTACGCCCATGGCTGATAAATTGTGGACAAAAAATGTCCAGATGACTTCTGAGATTGAAAAGTTTACAGTAGGCAAGGACCGCGAGATGGATATGTATCTTGCAAAATACGATGTTCTCGGTTCTATGGCCCATATTACCATGCTCGAGAGCATAGGTCTTCTTACTGCCGACGAGCTCAAGATATTGCTTCACGAACTTGGACATATTTATGAATCAGCAGAGAACGGACAGTTTGTCATCGAAGAAGGCGTAGAAGATGTACATTCTCAGGTCGAACTCATGCTTACCCGCAAACTTGGCGACGTAGGCAAGAAAATTCACAGCGGACGTTCGCGCAACGACCAGGTTCTTGTCGACCTCAAGCTCTTCATACGCGACAGGCTCAAGGAGATAGCATCGCTTGTCGTTTCCCTTTTCGAGGAACTTATTGCACAGAGCGAGAACTACAAGAACGTGCTTCTGCCTGGCTATACCCACCTTCAGGTAGCCATGCCGTCAAGCTTCGGCCTTTGGTTCGGAGCCTATGCTGAAAGTCTTGTGGACGACATGCAGTATCTGCTTGCCGCGTGGAAGATGACCAACCGCAATCCGTTGGGCTCAGCTGCAGGCTACGGTTCTTCTTTCCCTCTTGACCGTCAGAAGACCACCGATTTGCTCGGATTCGACTCTATGGACTATAATGTCGTATACGCACAGATGGGACGCGGAAAGACCGAACGCAACGTTGCCTTCTCCATGGCAACCATTGCAGGTACAATCGCCAAACTGGCTTTCGATGCCTGCATGTTCAACAGTCAGAATTTCGGCTTCGTAAAGCTTCCTGACAACTGTACTACAGGTTCCAGCATCATGCCTCACAAGAAGAATCCTGACGTGTTTGAGCTCACTCGTGCAAAATGCAACAAGATACAGGCTTTGCCAAGTACCATCATGATGATAATGAACAACCTTCCTTCAGGCTATTTCCGCGACCTTCAAATCATCAAGGAAGTCTTCCTTCCTGCGTTCGACGATCTCAAGGATTGCCTCCAGATGACAGCATACATCATCAACCGAATGAAGGTCAACGAACACATTCTCGACAATCCAATCTACGACAATATGTTCAGTGTAGAAGAGGTCAACCGTCTTGCCCGCGAAGGCATGCCTTTCCGCGATGCCTACAAGAAGGTTGGTCTTGACATCGAAGCCGGCAAGTTCACCCCTGACAAGAACATACACCACACCCACGAAGGAAGCATCGGTAATCTCTGCAACGACAAGATAAGCCGTCTTATGGACGAAGTCGTAGCCGGTTTCAATTTCTCCCGTATGGAGACTGCCGTAGACTCGCTTCTGAAGTCCTGCAAGGATTGATGTTCCATTATTCCCCATTCACGTTTCAGCACAAAAGCCTATGAAATACAGATATTGTGGAAAGAGCGGCATTCAGTTGCCGCTGTTGTCCCTCGGTTTGTGGCATAATTTCGGCGACGTTGACGATTTCCAGATCGCTACGGACATGATAAAGTTTGCCTTCGACAACGGCATCTGCCATTTCGACCTTGCAAACAACTACGGTCCTGCACCGGGCAGTGCCGAAACAAACTTCGGGCGCATCCTCAAGGCCGAACTCTCGTCCCACCGCGATGAGATGTTCATCTCCAGCAAGGCCGGTCACGACATGTGGCCCGGCGTCTACGGAACCGGTTCATCGCGAAAGAACATCATAGCCTCGTGCGACCAGAGTCTCCGCCGTACAGGTCTGGAATATTTCGACGTGTTCTATTCCCACCGTTACGATGGTGTCACTCCCGTTGAAGAAACCATGCAGGCGCTTGTCGACCTTGTCCGTCAAGGCAAAGCGCTCTACGTAGGCATATCGAAATATCCGCCAGAACAGCAGGTACGTGCCTACAATTATCTCCGCGAGTGCAAGGTCCCTTGTCTGTTGAGCCAGTACCGCCATTCGCTTTTCGATCGCAAGGCACAGTCTGCGAATTTTTCTGCTGCCGCCAACGAAGGTTCAGGCGTCATCTGCTTCTCACCGCTTGCACAGGGACTTCTCACCGGCAAGTACAACAACGGTATACCTGAGCACAGCCGTGCCTCCCGTTCCACAGGTTTCCTTCAGGTCTCACAGGTAACCCCTCAGAGAGTTGAAGCGGCACGTTCACTCGAAGCCATCGCCCGCGAACGCGGTCAGTCGCTCGCCCAGATGTCCTTGGCATGGGCGCTTTCCGACAGTCGCGTCACGTCTGTCATCATCGGTACAAGTTCTGTTGCTCAGATGAAAGATAATCTGAAGACGCTCGACAATCTCCACTTCACCGATGAAGAACAGGCCCGCATAGACGCCATTGTCAATGTTCCAGGCATATCCTTCTGATAAAACATTATTTCTTTATGATAGATACATTGTTCCGCAAAATACGTCTCAGGCACCTTCTGCCGTCCCTCCTGCTGATGTTCTCCGCAACCTCATGCAGTGATGGCTACGGTACCTATTCAACCAAATATCCGGTTCTCTTCAGCATGTCCATCAACTATTCTTCACAGCTCTTCAATACAATGGCTGGAATGGGACAGTTCGTAACTATACGAAAGACTGTTGAGAACGTCAACGGAAACATGCAGAGCGTCATTACCGTCAGCGGTCCTACCGGTACAGACTATTGTGCCATAGACCGCATAAGCGAAGATTTCCTTTACGGTCTCGGCGGACTGATTGTCGGCAACAACATCTACGGTGAGCCTATGGCCTACGATCTTGCATGTCCCAACTGCGACCGTGCAAGCCGACGTCTGAGCATCGACGACACCGGCATGGCCAAGTGCGGACATTGCGGACTGGTCTACGATCTCAACAACTATGGCGCCATCAGTGCGGCATCCTCCAGTGCCGGAGGCGACCTGCGCGGTCTCTACCGCTACCGCATCAGCTACAACGGTACAGTTGTCACCGTGAGCAACTGATTCCTGCGTTGCTTGCAGGTTCGGTTGTTGTATATTTACTCCCTCTATGTCTGTAAATATCGGTTCTAACAATGTTTACCGTTTGTTCTAACAAACTTTCTCAACCGTGCTGACAATCAATCATACACTTTCGAACACTGTTCGAGAGCGCAGTTAACGCAAAAAGCGACATGTGCAAGTATGAATCATTTTGATTCCCTACGCACATGTCGCTTTCTTTTGTGTTTATTTGAAAATATCTACTGAATGGTTTCAATTATTGGCAGTGTGAGTGCTTGTTTTATGTAAATTATCGGCAGTACGAGTGCCTGTTTTGTGTAAATTATCGGCAGTGCAAGTGCCTGATTTGTGTAAATTATCGGCAGTGTGAGTGCTTATTTTGTGTAAATTATCGGCAGTATAGATTTATTTACTACATTTATTGCAAAAAATGGAGCAATGGATGTAAGAGAATTAGAAAGAGTCTTGTTGGATCAAAAGGAAGAACTTGAAGTTTTCAGAAACAAAAGTTTTTGTAATCGTGCAGAAGAAGACTTGATAGACTTGGATAGCAATCTTGCACAAGTGGTTATCGGGGTGAGAAGAAGTGGAAAGTCTACATTATGTTTTAATGCTTTGGAGAAATCAAAAGTAAGTTATGCCTATGTTAACTTTGATGATGAAAACCTGTATGATTTAACGGCCAAGGACATGAATGATATTCTTCAAGTACTGTACAGCATATATGGTGATTTTACACATCTTTTCCTTGATGAAATTCAGAATATTGAGGGTTGGCATCTCTTTGTTAACCGTATGTTGCGCAAAGGTATTCATATATTGCTTACCGGTAGTAATTCTAAATTGCTTAGTGGAGAATTAGCATCACATCTTACAGGGAGGCATCATACCATTGAACTATTGCCGTTCTCATTCAAAGATTGGTGTTCTTATAATGGTATTGCTATTGCTCCGTTAACCACTAAAAATATTGGCCTGCTTATTGGAGCTTTTGATAAATACCTACGCCAAGGAGGATTTCCTGAATTGCTGGTAGAGCATAACCGAACAAGCTATATTGATTCATTATTCCACAATATAATAAAGCAAGATATACAAAAACGTTTTAATATCAAATATATTGATTCTTTGGAGCGAATGGCCGGACATTTACTCAATATTTCACCTGCTATTATTGTTAAGGACAAATTGCAAGAACAGTTTGGTTTCAAGAGTCATCATACATTGGGCAATTATCTATCTTTTCTTGCACAGACTTACTTGATTTGCAAGGTATGCAAATATTCAGTAAAAAGTAAAGAACGCTCTGTAGCAGAAAAGGTTTATGCAATAGATGTTGCTTTCATGAACAAACGTGAGAATGCTCTGTCTGGTGAAAATCTTGGTTGGCGACTTGAAACAGTCGTATATTTGGAACTTCGTCGCCGTATTAAGATTGAAGAAGAAGATATATACTATTTTGACAATAGAAATGCTGAAGCTGATTTTGTTGTCTGCAATGGAAATCGAGTTGTAGGGATATACCAAGTGTCTTATGACATTGATAACTTAAAGACTCGTAGACGTGAGATAAACGGTGCAGTAGTTGCTTCAAAAAATACAAACTGTAAGAATGTGTATATTCTGACAGACCATCAATCAGAAACAATTGTTCATGATGACATAACTATAAAAGTAATGCCTGTGTGGGAATGGATTGTGAGGGATTGAAGATGGTCTTTACAACATAAATTAAATTATTTCCCAATAGGGGGATTGTCTGCCCCTATTAGGAAATATATTTTTTATGTGCTTGTACTTTCTACAGCCTTATATCCATTTCCTTCCCCTCGTACACAGCTTCCACTCCGTCGGTTTCGTTCTCTATTCCTGTTCCGCATCCATCCGAAACCACAACGACATTCATCTTCCTCGCATTGCACATGCCTTTGTATTCGCCTTTTCGTGCCGACAGGTGCAGTTCCCGTTTTTTGTCGTTCCATTTCATTGTGAATGTGCTGAATGCGCCATTTTCATAGTTGTAGTTGTCGCCTTCATCCTCATATACGGTGAATGTTCCGTCTTTGCCTGGATAAATTCTTATCTCCCATTCGGCGTCGTTCTTCTGCGAACTGTATTCCACCTCAGGACCGATAGGAATAATGCTTCCAGCTCTTACGAACAGCGGAATCCTGTCAATCGGAGCATCGGCTTCGACGGTTGTTCCGCCCTTGTACTCCTTGCCCGACCAGAAGTCGTACCATACCGATTTGTTCTTTTCTCCGTCCTTCGGCAGATACACGGTTCTGCATTTCTTCACGCCCTCGGCTTTCTCACCGCCAGGCAGATAGTACATCGGATGGGTGACAGGGCATACCAGTATCGACGGACCGAACATGAATTCATCCTTTATGTCGTACACCGCCGTGTCCTTTCTAAAGTCGAACGCCAGCGCACGCGTCATCGTATAGTCGTTCAGATACACGCCTCCTGCCAGCGAATAAATGTACGGCAACAGCCTGTATCTGGTCTTTATTGATGTCATGATGCTCTCGTAGAACGGTTCACCTTCCTTGCCGTAGAACCACGGTTCTCTCGGCGTTCCCGTGCCGTGGCTTCTGAATATAGGCAAGAATGTGCAGTACTGAAGCATGCGCGAGTAGAACTCCCTGTAGCCCGCATCCTTGTATCCCTGCGGAAAAACGCCCCTTCTGAACCACTCATTGCCGCCTGCGGTGAAGAACGCCCCGGCATCCACCGTCCAATACGGATAGCCCGTAGCCATGAAGTTCAGTCCGGCAGGAATCTGCTGTGCAAACGATTCCCACGAAGCCGACGTGTCGCCGTTCCAGCTTATCGTGCCGTACCTCTGCTGTCCGGCCCAGCTTGAACGTGTCAGGTTCACCACACGCTTCTCTTCCGTGCACTTGCGCTGGTTTTCATACACCCCTTTAGAATGGTGCAGAGAGTATGTATTCACGTCGAGCGGTCCCAACAGGTCAGTCAGAGCCGCCAGATTGCCCTCATACCTTGCTTTCTGGTCGTCCGCACTGATGTTTCCCGGTCGCCAGTCAGAATCTATAGGCTCAGAGCAGTCGCACCACCACGCATCCACGCCGTATTTGAACAAACCGTCATAGGCATATTTCCAATAAGCCTCAGACGCATCGTCGTCGTATGCATTATATGTATCTCCGCCCAGCATGAATCCGCGTCTGGCCATGTCGTCCGACTCCTCGCATCCGCTTATGTTCGGCCAAATCGAAATCATGTAATGCGCGTTCATGCCGTGAATCTCGTCAATCATCTTCTTCGGGTCCGGATACCTCCTCGGGTCATAGTTCTTTGCGCCCCAACCCTTAGGCCAATACATCCAGTCCTGCACAATCAGGTCCAGCGGAATGTGTTTCTCCCTGAACGTCCTTACGATGTCCGTTATCTCGTCCTGCGTCGTATATCTTTCCCTCGACTGTATGTAGCCGAACATATATTTAGGCATCACCGGAGCCTTGCCCGTGAGCCATCTGTAGCCGGCCACTATCTCGTCAAACTCAGGACCGTAGATAAAGTACATGTCCACTTCGTTCGCTGCTTCCAGCTCAACACAGCTCATGTTCTCCCTGTCGTCATATTTCATTCCGCATCCGTGGTCGAATAGCAGACCGTATCCAGCAGTCGAAACCAGTACAGGCATGCTTGTCTTCAGATTGTGCTGCACCACAAACATTTCCTTGCCCCTCAGGTTCATGTAGTCCTCCATGTGCGAGCCCAGGCCGTACAGCGCTTCGCCGTCCTGCCAGTTGAAATACAGCCTGTATTTCCATCCCATGCCCAGCGTGTCCGTGCCCGTCACCTTCATCTCCGCCTTCTCGCCGTCGGCCGTCTTTCTTGTAGCATTGTTCTTTGTGCTGAAATTCTTTCTAAAGAGCATCCTCTCTTCGCTTTCAAACGGTCCGTCCGTCCTTCCGCTTTCCTTCAGCAGATAGTTTCCCTTGGCATCCGTGAATCCGAAATCACCGTTTTCCGTGTTTATGCTCAACCTCAAGCATTCAGTGGATATTCTTACTTCATCCCGTCTCCTCTTAACCGAAAACTCCGTATCGGTCTCTTTCTTGTACGAGCACGAAATCGAACCGTTGCCCTTGAAGGCCTCGTTCCTTGTATACCGTATTCTTATGATGTTCGGTGATATGACATCCGCTTCCACCATCCCCTTTTCGGTATGGCAGATTACAGTCCTCTCGTCTTTTTCGTTTGCACTGACGTTTTGGCCTATGCACAATGCCAATACAAACAGTATTGATGTAATAGATATGATTTTCATATATTCCTTTAAGATGTTAAGATTTATAGTTCTTGCCTTCCTCAGGCGCTCAGAAAATAAATTCCGGGCGCTCGCAACATAATTTCCGAGCGCCCGGAATTTTATCCGCGAGGGCTCGTAGCCCAAAAGATTCTTAAGATTTCGGCATTTTATGCCGGAAAGGCAGTCCTTATTTTCTTGCTTCAGGCAGAGCCGTGTGCCAGTGGTCGGCAAGTTTTTTTGCCTCCTCCATGGTCAGATGTATCACGGCACCGTGCTTCGGCGAACTGAAGTTCGTTGTCTTCATCACGCCCTCGTTGAAACGTCCTATCTGTGTGAAGTTTACGAAGTCGGAAGTCTCCACAAATCCGAAGTTGTGCTTCTGTATGCCGTAGCAGTCGTACATGAGCACCCATTTGTCCTCGCCTATGCGCTTCCATACGTTCGGAGCCTCGCACGACGACGGTTCCGGGTCGTACCACTGAGGGTTGTATTCATATCCGCCGTCTATTCTGTCCGACACGGCCTGCTTGATGCCCGGTGTTCCGTCGTGGGCCACGTAGAACATGCGGTACTTGCCTCCCACGTGCGTTATGTCGGCATCTATGGCCGACGACTTCTTGTCGGGATACTGGAACAGAAGCTGAGGAACCGACTCCAGACGGTTGAAATCGTCGTTCACGTAGGCATAGTAGAGCTTGTTTCTCTCGTTTCCGAACCTCATGGTGAAGTATATCATCAGTTTGCCCTTCTCCTCGTCGTATGTCGTTTCCGGAGCCCATGCACAACCTATTTCGCTGAATTCGGCCGACATCTTGTCAAGGTCCAGATTCGTACGCTTCCAGTTTATCAGGTCCCACGACTTCATCAGCACCAGTCCCCTGTTGTTGCCCCAGCCGTACTTCTTGCCGTCTCTTTCCCATTCGGTGTCCCTGTAGCCCTCCTTCTGTGCAAAGATGTGCAGGTCTGTCATCGCCAGGTAGAACGCGCCGTCAGGTCCTCTGTATATGTGCGGGTCTCTGATGCCTTTCTGTTCGGCAATCGTGTCGCCCTTTATTACGGGTTTGCCGTCGTTTAGCGCAGTGAATGTGTATCCGTCTGTGCTTAGCGCCATGTGCAGGCTGTGGGTGTCATCCTTGTGGAACACCAGCAGGTACGCCGACATGTCCTTCTCCTGCGGAACGGCGTTTCTGTATCCGAAGCTGTGGAACACGCTCTTGCCCTTTCCTGCTGTGCACAAAGCAGGACGCAGGGCATAGAATCCGCCGAATTTGTTGTGGTTCATGTCCGACACGTCTATGCCGTCGGCCAGTGTGGTCCATGCTTTGCCGTCACAGCTCACCATGATGCCGACCGTGTTGCCCCGGTTGTGTATCTTTGCGAAGAAGTGTCTGCCGATGCTGTTCCTTACCGTGCGCCTGTTCTTTGCATCGGAGTATATGGTGAACGTCTTTCCGTCTGCCATCACTCCGGCAAAGGCCTCTTCGTCGTAGTACAGCATCAGCCCTGCCTCCGCATTGCCCTTTACGGTTATTTCGCTGCAGACCTCGTAGTTCTTGTCCTCTGCCGTCACGAGCATCAGCCGTGCATCGGCAGGCGAAGAGCCCTTTCCCTCTACCGTCAGACAGCCGTTCTTCAGATTGATTCTGTCCATCGGATACTCTCTCCAGAAAGTCCACTGAAGTCCAAGCTTGCCGCCGTCGAAGCTGTCCGACAGTTCCATGCCTTTTCCTTCGGTTTCAGACAGATATGCCGACGGTTTTGTAACGGGCCATCCGTCCTTTGTCCATTCAACCGGTTCTATCAGCGTCTGCCTTCCCAGCGTGTGGTATCCGTTGGCATAGGCGTGGTATACAATCCACCAGTTGCCCTGTGCATCGTCAATCAGTGTTCCGTGTCCCTTCGACCACCAGTTGTCGTCTGCCGTATATGTGTGTACAATAGGGTTGTACGGCGAGTTCTCCCATGGTCCCAGCGGACTCTTCGAGCGTGCTGTCACAGCCATGTGGCTTGTGGCAGGTCCGGCCGTTCCTCCCTCGGCCGATGTCATGTAATAGTATCCGCCGCGGTACGTCAGTTTCGGCGATTCCAGACACATGCACTCCGTCACCCAGTGTTTCGGATATACCCATCCGTCGTACACCTTCTTCTTCTCACCGTCCACGGCCAGTCCGTCGGGCGTCAGCTTCACCACCTCGCCGTTGCTCAGGTAGAGGTATCTGCTGCCGTCCTTGTCGGCCACGTGTCCGGGGTCGATTCCTCCCACCTTAAGGTCAATCGGCTTGCTCCACGGTCCGCGTATGTCGTCGGCCCATACCACCCAGTTTGTGCCTGCCGCAGGGTAGTAGATGTAGAAGCGTCCTTTGTATTTCACTAGGTCTGGCGCCATTGCCGAACCTTCATATTCGGTTACGGCCCGGCATACAGGTTCCCAGTTGACAAGGTCTGTGGAATGCCAAATCAGGAATCCCGGAGCATAGAAGAACGGTGAGTGGGTCATGTAGAAGTCCTTTCCGTCCCTTACAATCGACGGGTCGGGATAGTCGCCCTTGAGTATGGCCTTCGGGAAAGTCTGTGCTTCGGCAAGCATGCTTATGGCCATGGCGAGGATGATGGTTAAAGTGTGTTTCATAAAAATGGATATTGATTATTTTTGTTGTTTACGTGTTCGTCTGTTCTATTTACAGTAACAAAGATATGCAAATATAGTTCTTTTGCCGATACTTAATAGGATTTCAGAAACATGCGAAGGTATTATATGTTCCATAAAAATTTATCGGACTGCAAGATTTTATTAACTTTGTACCTAATCGTGTATTTTTGTGTCTGATATATCACATATAAAGATTCTTGGATGGCAGAAGAAAGTTTGAAAGATAAGGCGGCCCGCGGCATCATCTGGAGCGGCATCAGCAACGGCTCCATGCAGGTGCTCAATGCCGTGTTCGGAATCGTTGTGTCGCGCATATTGACACAGGACGATTTCGGTCTTGTCGGCATGCTCACAATATTTTCCACCATAGCATCGGCCGTTCAGGAGAGCGGTTTCGTTTCGGCGCTGACCAACCGCCGGAACGCCACGTACGACGACTACAACTCCGTCTTCTGGTTCAACGTGATAAGTGCCGGCATCATGTACGTGATACTTTGGTTCTCGGCACCTCTCATTGCCATGTACTACCACGAACCGCGTCTCATCTCCCTGTCGCGCTATGCCTTCATAGGATTCTTCATTGCCAGTTTCTCGACGACACCGCGCGCCATACTCTTCAAGAACATACGCGCCAAGGAACAGACGTTCATATCCATCCTTGCACTCGTTTCTTCAGGCCTTGTCGGTCTGACCATGGCCCTCTGCGGCATGTCCTACTGGGGTATTGCCACGCAGAGCATCGTGTTCGTCACCGTGGGCACCATTGCCACATGGCATTTCTCACGATGGCGTCCGTCACTGCGGTTCACCTTCAAGCCGGTGCGCGAAATGTTCGGATTCAGCAGCAAGATGCTGGTGACCAATATATTCAACTGTGTCAACAACAACGTCTTCACGCTCGTGCTCGGCAATTCGTACAAACCGAGCGAAGTCGGTTCGTACACCCAGGCCAACAAATGGAACACCATGGGAAGCCAGTTCATTACCGGCATCGTTCAGGGTGTGGCACAGCCCACATTCGTGCAGGTGGGGCGCGATCCGCAGCGCCTGCGTCAGACATTCCGAAAGATGCTGCGTTTCACGTCGTTCATATCTTTCCCTCTGATGTTTCTCCTGCTCACTGTGGCACCGGAGTTCATCACCTTCCTGCTCACCGACAAGTGGCTCAGCAGTGCGCGCTATCTGCAGGCTCTCTGCGTAAGCGGTGCCTTCCTGCCCATAACGGCGCTCTATTACAATTTCATCATCAGCCGCGGAAAATCCAACATATACATGGGCAACATCATCGTGCAGGGCTGTGTCCAGCTGCTGATGCTGTTCTCCATCATGCGCTTCCATCTCGAGTTTCTCGGCATGACCGGCATCAAGCTCATGATTACGTTCTACGTGTCGCTCAATGTGCTCTGGCTCTTCATCTGGCACTATTTTCTCTGGCGCGAGATACGTCTGTCGCTTTTCAGCGCACTCAAGGATGTGCTCCCGTTCATGCTCATTGCCATTGCGTCTTCTTCGGCCGCATATTTTCTTACGACCGGCATTGAGGACGAACTGGGACTTATCATTTCGCGTGCTGTCATATCTCTTTCTATATACGTAGGGCTGCTGTGGATTACACATGCCAACATCCTTCGTGAGAGCTTAACCTATCTGTTCAAAAGAAAAAAACATAAAAAATGAAATTAGCATATCTCATCACTGCTGCAGGCGACCCTGTACAGCTCCGGCGCCTGATTTCGGCTCTCCATACGGATGCTGAGTTCTATATACATGTCGATGCCGATGCCGACATCGCTCCGTTTATGGAGAACATGCAGGCACCGAATATCCATTTCACAGATGTGCGCGAACATGTAAAGTCGAGCAACTTTTCGGCAGTGCGTGCACAGATGCTTCTCGTGGCCGACTGTGTGAATAGCGACGTGAATTTCGACTATGTGTTTTTCCTCTCTTCTGCCGATTATCCTCTTTGGCACTGCGACCGTATCACAGAATTCCTCTATGACAATAGGGGACGCGAATATCTGACGGCCATCTGTCTTGCTTCGCCCGAGGTAGGTGACTCATTTACCAAAGATTACAGACAGATGCGTCCGGACATCGACATTCCGTTTCTGGGCGATGCTGCACGCGACCGCATCAACAAGGCTTCGCGCAAACTGCTTTCGGTAGCAGGACTGCACAAGTCGCTGCAGTTCAAGGTGAGCCGTTCGATGTGGAAACTCTACAGAGGAGGTTCGGCATGGTGCATAAGCGGCAAGCTGCTCAACCTCGTATTCGGCCATTATGAGAGACACAAGGAGATTCATTCGTATTTCTCAAATCAGTTGAGGCCTATTGAGACGGTTGTTCCTACGATTGCCTTCAATACTCCACACGCAAAATGCTGTACTTTGCATATCGGTAATTTCACGTCCATGTCAGATCTTATGCCGTTGCATTTCATGGTGGCTTCGCAGTCGGGATACAAGATTCTCGACGAGCGCAATTATCATAAGATTGTATCTTCTGGAATGATGTTTGTACGCGGTGTGAACTCATCATCAAGTTCGATGCTTCTTAATATGATTGACAAATACAGGGCTGCATCTGCTCCTGTTGACTGACGGCAAGCTGCTTTTGTGCTGAATTAAGCTGATACTTGCAATCTATCTATACGAGGAATTTTCATAGAGCAAAAATCTTATCAGACTATGACAAACGAAACAAATCTTCCGCCTTACGAAGTCGACGTGGCGGTACTCATACTTTTCTTCAATCGTCCCGAACAGCTCAGCAAAGTGTTTGAGCAGGTGCGCAAGGCACGCCCGTCGAGACTCTTTCTTTATCAGGACGGACCGCGAGGTGAGCGCGACATGCCTGGCATTGAGGCATGCCGTAAGATTGTCGAACAGATTGACTGGCAGTGCGAGGTCAAGAGAAAGTATCAGGAACGCAACTATGGATGCGACCCATCTGAATTTATTTCTCAGAAGTGGGCTTTCAGTTATGCCGATAAATGTATAGTGCTGGAAGATGATGATGTGCCGTCTGTCACATTCTTTAGATTCTGCAAGGAGATGCTCGACCGCTACGAGAATGATACGCGTATCAGCATGATTGCCGGATTCAACAATGAAGAAATAACTCCCGATATACCGTATGATTACTTCTTTGCTTCGACATTCTCTATATGGGGATGGGCAAGCTGGAAACGTGTTGTGGATCAGTGGGACGAACATTATTCTTTCCTTGATGATGAGGTCAATATGCGCCAGTTGCGCAACCTGATCAAGACACGCAATTATAGGGATGATTTCATTTATATGTGTCGTAGACATAAGGAGAGCGGAAAAGCTTATTATGAGACAATATTTCACAGTGCGATCCTGTTTAATTCAGGGCTAAGTATTGTTCCTACTCGCAATATGATAAATAATCTTGGAGCTGTTGAAGATTCCACCCATTTCTCAGGTTCTCTGAAGACGATGCCTCGCGGTTATCGCCGAATCTTTACAATGAAGCGTTACGAGTTGGAGTTTCCGCTTCGCCATCCGCGCTATGTAATAGAGAATACGGCTTACAAGGAAGCTGTATATCGCATTATGGGCTGGAGGCACCCGTTCATAAAGGTATGCCGTTCTTTCGAGGAACTTTTCCTGAATCTGCGCTACGGCAATTTCTCCATTATCGGAAAGGCTATAGTCAACCGTATAAACAAGACTCTAGGACGCAATAAATGCCATTGATCTGCCGGTCTTGTATATTGCCGGCTTGATTGTGTATACGAGTTGTGCTCATTTATCAGCTTTAGTCGGCACATTAATCATAAAAAGACGTAAATTTGCAACGGAAGCATAAACTTTTACTACCATGTACAACAATAGAATTGTCGTGTATACATCCGGAACATTCGACATGTTCCATTCCAATCATCTGAAGATGATAAAATATGCCCGTGGACTCGGCGATACACTCATTGTCGGTGTCAGCACTGACGAACTGGTGTGCAGCTACAAACGCCCGCCTATAATACCTTTCGAGGAACGAATGGCCATAATCGAGGCCCTCAAATATCCGGATATAGTAATACCGCAACGCTCGCTCGACCATACTGAACTTGTCAAGAAACTCAACATAGACGTTTTTGTTGTCGGTGACGACTGGACAGGCAAATACGATTATCTTAAGGAACTCGGAGTGACAGTATTTTATTTCCCTTACGGCGACGGCGTTAGCACAACTAAGATAAAGGAGGAAATTCTGCACAAATACCGCGAAATGAAGGAGAAAGTGGACAAGCGTCCTAATCCTGACATAAAGGTGCGCGGTTGACTCTCGTTTGAAACCTTTTCAGAAATAATAAAAACACAATATACGTGGAACAGACATTTGATGCCAAAGCTCTCAAGGAACGTTTCAATCCTGAAGGTTCGCTCCTGCGACGTCAGCAGAACCGTATGACCGAGATGCTTGTCTTCATTGACGGCGTATGCCGTAAGCATAATATAAAGTATTGGCTCTGCAGCGGTACGTTGCTGGGATGTATACGACATGGAGGATATATTCCTTGGGATGACGATCTGGACATAGAGATGCTGAGAGAGGATTATCTCAAGCTTCTGAAAGTGCTCCCCTCAGAGCTTCCAGACAATTATGCTCTGCAGACTAATGAAACCGATCCTGGATATTTCTTTACATACGCCAAACTGCGCGACAAGCGCTCGACCTTGTCCGAGGTGAACCATTATGACAGAATATTCCGTTATAAAGGCATATATATCGATATCTTCCCGTTGGAGAAGAATCCTATATTCCTGCACTGGGTTTCGTGTCGTCTGCATGGTTTTACATACAATGTCATGAATAATCCGCGCAACAGCGACGAGCAGGCTTTCAAGAAAGTAAGGCGTATATACCGTTTCTGTGAGAAGTTCGCTTTCCCTATCTTGCGTGCGCTCTCGCGCCTTTGGCCGTCGCACATACTTCATTATTCATTCGGCATTCCATATTCCGACACCCGTTATCCGGAAGATATATTCCCGCTCACCACTGCAAAGTTTGAGGGCTATGACATGCCTGTGCCTCACGATTCGCACATGTGCCTCAAACGCAAATTCGGCGATTACATGCGCCTCCCAAATATCGACGAACTGCATCTTCATGTAGCTGATATGACTATAGAGGATTGAAGGTGCAGTATGTGCTGGTAGTTTCTTATAGTATGTTTAGTTCTTGTCGCGGGCATAAGGTCCCTGGTCCTGGCCAGGGATGACGAACATTGATACATTGCGGTATCGCCTACATAGCAGGCAGCATAGTTGATGCTATGCAAATAACGAGTTTTGCTACTTTCATTCACGGCCTTTTCCAAGGCCGTCATCCCTGGCCCGGACCAGGGATCTAAAAGCAGTATTGCTTTCATGAGCACAGTTCTACTCGCATGCCTTTGATTCGAGTTTAGTGCTTATCGCCGGCATAAGGTCCCTGGTCTCGGCCAGGGATGACGAACATTGAGACATAGTGGTGTCGCCCGCATTGCAGTCTGCATAATTGTTGCTATGCAAATAACGAGTTCTGCAACTTTCACACACGGCCTTTTCTAAGGCCGTCATCCCTGGCTGGGACCAGGGATCTAACAAAAGTAATAACATAAAACATTTGGGAGATGAATATACTAAGAGGGTTTGTTTACATAATGGCAAGCAAACGCAATGGTGTCTTGTATATTGGTGTTACCAATGACCTTCTGCGCAGAGTGGCTGAACATAAGGCAGGTATAAATTCCGGTTTCACTAATCTTTATAAAGTAAAGAAACTTGTTTATTTTGAAACCTATACAGATTTTGTTAATGCCATAAATCGTGAAAAACAATTGAAAAAATGGAAGCGTGATTGGAAAATTGTTCTTATTGAGAAAGATAATCCTGAATGGAACGACCTTAGCGAGAGCATAGGATTGACAGAGGAGCTTGTAAAAGCTGTTACAGATGAATATAAAAAGCAGAGGCATCAATATATTGATTAACTGCTTCCTTTTCTATCTGTAAGTTTCATATCATGCACGGCCTTTCCCAAGGCCGTCATAGCTGGCCTGGATCAGAGAACTAAAAAGTACAATGTCTTTTAGTTTTCCTGAGCATTGTTCTACTCTCAATCCTTTGAACCAAGTTCGGTGCATGTCGCAAGCATAAGGTCCCTGGTCCTGGCCAGGGATGACGAACATTGAGACATTGCGGTGTCGCCTACATAGCAGGCAGTATTGTTGATGCTATGCAAATAACAAGTTTTGCAGTTTTCATTCACGGTCCTTTAATGGACCGTCATCCCTGGCTTAGACCAGGGAACTATAAAGTACAATGCCTTTTAGTTTTCCTGAGCATTGTTCTACTCTCAATCCTTTGAACCAAGTTTGGTGCATGTCGCAAGCATAAGATTCCTGGTCCTAGCCAGGGATGACGTGACATTGAGATGTTGTGGCCTTGCCAGCATTGCTGTCTGCGTTGTTGATATTATGCAAATATCGAGATCTGCAACTTTCATTCACGGCCTTTCCCAAGGCCGTCATCCCTGGCTTAGACCAGGGATCTGAAAAGTACAATGTCTTTTAGTTTTCCTGAGCATTGTTCTACTCGCAATCCTTTGAGCCGAGTTTAGTGCTTGTCGCCGGCATAAGGTCCCTGGTCCTGGCCAGGGATGACGAACATTGAGACATAGTGGCGTCGCCCGCATTGCAGTCTGCATAATTGTTGCTATGCAAATAACGAGTTTTGCAGTTTTCATTCACGGTCCTTTAATGGACCGTCATCCCTGGCCAGGACCAGGGATCTAAAAGTAAAACGCAATGTGTGTTTTACAGAGCATCGTCCTATGTGAATGCATTACTATCCACGAAGGTTTCAGATATCGACACAAAAAGGGCCATATCAAACTCTGTATTGAGTGATGATATGGCCCTTTCTTTAAGTGCTTAGGATGCTTAATTTCAAATTGTAAGCTCCAATGTTCAAAATTGAATTTTGACGCAACCTCTTCTTTTAATTATTATACTTCACTTATTGCTTTTGTTTCTTCGGCTGTCAGATTGCGGTATATAACTGCGCTGCATCCTAATTTAATGACGATGAAAGCAATTATAAGTACTATATCCAGTATGATTCCAAGGTAAGGAATGCTGAGAAATATTAAGAACAAGATACCTGCTGCAATGTTTATGATAAGGTCTATAACAAAAATAGTTCCTTTATACCCATAAGTTGCTTTGTTGCTTTGTACCATCGCTTCTCCTGGTGCAATGCCTTTATCAAGAAGGATAAACAATGACAAAGACCAGCCTAAGTAAATTATTATACCTGGAATGATTCCAAACAATAATGCAGGTGATATTGCCATCCACATTAGTCCTATCAGTGTGAAAAATTCACCCATATAGCGTCTGTATTTGCTGTCAAAAATAAAAGTTGGAGAAATTACCTTTCCTTTGCTGAGCTCGATTGGAATAGTGCCCATAGCAATTGTTGTTCCTACATTTATGTAAGGTATCCAACTTGTTATCAACCATAAAATACTTGCAACTAATAGGGATGCTGAATTTTTAATACCAAGGCCTATGCCTTCTGATAATACATCTTTGACTGTAATTTTTTGTGTAATCATAGATTGTAAATTTAAGATTTTGTAATTATTTAGTTTTCACAAGTGCAAATATATTATAAACTGATATTTTACATATATCTTTTGTTGCTTTTTTATATTTGTTTTTGCAATCAGTGACAGTCTAGTAAGAATGATGATGTTATTTTCTTATTATTTGTAGAACTGTTTTTGATTGATCTTGCTCTTTAATCTGTTTATCTGTAAAACCGGAGCAGTCCTCACGGATGGCTCCGGTTCATCTTAACAATAATAGCTTTGACTAGAAGTTCATAAAATAACTTTGAACGGAAACTACTTATTTGTATTGTTTATCTTCGAACGATATACTCCTGGTGTGCATCCGTATTTCTTTTGAAATGCCCGCCTGAAAGTGCTTTGTGAATTGAAACCTGATTCCATCGATATGGAATCCAATGAATCATCGGTAGTGCGCAATAGTTCTTCTGCGTAAAGCAAACGTCTTTGGTTTACGTAGTCAAAGAAGGTAATGCCCAACTCATTGTTAAGATAGTTTGATATATATGTTCTGTTTGTTCCTATTTCATGTGCCAGATCAATTATTGTTAATTTTGGATTCAGGTATAGTTTCTTTTCCTCGAATGTTTTGTTGAACTGTTCCGCAAACGCATATTTTGACTCTTGTGTTTCTGTTTCGTAGGTATTTGCGTTGTTGTCATCAAAATCTGAAGGAGAGGATGTCATGATTTCCATTTCTACATTTTCTTGTCTATTTATGAATCTGCATATTAACAACCAGATAAAACATGATAGGAAGTAGTATAGGGTGTCTGTAACTGCTTCAAGGTAGAAGCATGATAAGCTCCATAGTCCGAGAAAAAGTACGAACGACAATATTATGACGTATAGCCATTTCAGGTCTATATTTTCACTGTAGGAATATGTTTCCTTCATGTGTTTGTGGTAAATAGGTATGCACACCAGAGAATATATCATGACGCATAGCCCGTATATGGCAGAATACCATGTACTGATTGTATATAGTTTTTCTTCCTTGGTGAAAATATATGCTATGGCTAGAAGTAAGAATGGCGAGATGTGTATAATTACTGTCTTCCATGTAATGGATTTGGGTTTCAGCAGTTCAAATAGAACGAATGCACATGTTGCTACAGATGGAGTATCGAGCATGATGAACAGTTTTCTGAGATAGTCGCATTCGTAGTAACCACCCAGAAGCATGAATGCATCCTTGTATGATTGGATTGCCCATAGCAGAAGAACATAGCCTGTCACCACTCTAAGTCTTTTGTTTTTGCCTGCTGTACGCAGGAAATATGCGCTCATCATGGTCAGGAATGTCATGTTGGCTCCTGCCGCGTAGTACATTATGTTAATTGATAATGTTTCGTCCATTTGTGAGATTCATGTAGCAATTAAGGTTAATTTTGTTCTTTCATATTGGTTGTTATACTCTTTAGAGTTGTTTTAAGTGTTGTGTCGTTTTCTAGGCAAATATATGTCTTATGGTTATTCCCATGTTTGCATACAGTAAAAAACGGTGTTCAAACTGTCAGAAATCCTAAAAATCCCCCGATATGGACAATTGCTTTATTGTAGTCTATACATTTTCCCACAAATGCAGCCGCTGGATTGTTGTTGTCTAGCTTGTTTATAAAAAGTAAGGCATCTATTGAGACGATGCCTTACTTTTTTAATTCTTTGTTTGCTTCTTCCACCATTTTCCTTATTCCTTCAATCTTGTCTGCGTATCGCCCGTTAAGATTCTTTCCGTTGACGACACAGAGATGTGCCGTCACTTTGTTGTTCCACAGTCTCATACCGCCGACGCTGAGAGAACGACATCCGGCATTGTACCATCCTACCTGCAGACCGCACAGCCATGCGCGCATGCACAGTTCGTAGTCGTCGTACTGATATGGGGCAAGCGAGAAATCGATGTGTTTCAGCTCTTTCAGGAACAGTTCGCGGTCAATCCACATCGGTGCGCGGTTTACAGCTTCTACAAATCGGAATTCTGTAGTGCCCGCAGTAATCGATTCGCCTCTGATCCTTCCCTCTGGGAATATGATGTGCAGGCCGTCCATTCCGCCGAGGATAGCCATTCGGGGATGTTCGGCAAACAGTCTGAGTGCTTCTTCGGCCCAGTCCATGTTGTCGAATATGTCATCGTCCTGCATCAATGCCACGTATCTGGCGTTGGCTATGCGTATTGCACGGTCGTACATCACGTTTTCATACAAGTCGTTGGCCCTGAGCATGAATTCGTTTGCTCCGGTCAGGTGTGCCGCGATGCGTTTTGTGTGTTCAGGTGTCGAACCGTCGTCCATCACGATTATCTCCGAATCGGGGCATTTTCTCAGCAGGTCGACAATCTGGCAAACCTGCAGACTCTTGTTGTGCGACTGTATGACGAAACTTATACGTGGAGCATTATTGTAATGCTTGTCTTTCCACGAAGTTATTGTTTTCTTGTTGTTGGCACTTCCTGTACGCTTCATCAGCGCCAGTTTCACCTTGTCTATTGTAAGTTTGATGTTCATTGTCGTTGTTTTAGTGAAAATCGGTCAGTGCAATACTGCATAAATAAATATGTCAACGTCCGAAAAGATATTTCTTAAGGAACGGGCTTATTCTGATAATGTTTGATACTACAATACATAATCCGACTACAAGCAGGCTGAAAACCAGTGATATTGTCGTGTCGAGCACGAAATTGTGAGGGTTTGCATCCAGAAATTTTCCTACACATTTGAGGTTCGGCATGAAAAGGAAGTGGAGCAGATATATATCGAGTGTACGTGCACCTATATATTGCAGCATACGTCCTATTCGGTTCTCCTTTGTGAAATAGTCCTTGTAGTATCTGAAAGTCATGAATATTATGAGAAGCAATGTATACATGGCCGTTGTGCGAGGCAGATTGGTTACCTGCATACGGCAGACATGCCATTTGAGGAAGTCGGCACAGCAGATGAATGCCACGATGAGGCATGTGAGGAAGAAACCGCGTGTGTCGAAAAGTTTTTGGAAATTGCCCCAATAGCGGCGCACTATGTTTCCGAAAAGGAAAAAGTGGAAAAACTGCATTGTCTGTATGAGACTTGAGTATTTGTAGAATGGTGCATTATGGTAAGTGAACCATGCCGGCATATAGACTGTTGCGTAGATGCAGAGGGCTACGAACCACAATATTGCAATAGGTATCCACGAGCGCCACTTGAGCTTGTATTCAACAAAGGAAAAAAGATAATATATGATGAACATGTGGAGCAATGACCATGTGAACCAGTATCCGCCTTTGGTTGGAGATGCCATAACAGCGTTGATGCCGGTCATGAAGTCCGGATATTTTACCACCACAAATACGTACAGGAATACAAGCGTAGGGAATATCTGTATTTTAACTTTCTTCCATACAAGTGTCCCCAGAGTATTTCCGCTCCATGTAAGGTTTGATTTGTATGCAAGAAAACCGCTTATGAAGAAAAACAGCGGCATACGGAACAGAACGAACAGCGGAAGCACCGATGATTCTTTGATGCTCTGGGTGAATCCGATCAAACTGACGTGGTAGGCCACAACAAGTATCATTGTGAAACCTCTCATGGCATCCAGCCATTCCATGCGAGGCGCCTTCTTTGCGCCCGGAGCCATGGCCGTTGTCGTAATTATGTTGTTTGGTGCCATATATAAGACATGTTTTGGTTTGTCTATTCTGAATAGCTGTTTGTCAGGCTGGTGAGACCCTAAAACCCTTGCCGCAAATTTATGCTTTTTTTTATTCGCTTCCTAACTTTTTAACTTTCCTGTTTACGCTTATGGCTAGCATATTGTTCTGTACAGTTTGAATCCATAAGGTGTTTGATGCTGCGTTTTATTGCAGATTTTGGAAAATAAACAAATTTTTGATATTTGTATTTGCAAATATGTATATATTTACGGTTTAAAAACTGATATTATGAGAATTAAAGGCCTGTTTTTTTTGTGTGTTGCCACTGCTTCAATATCGTCTTTTATGGTGGCATGCGATTCTTCTTCTGAAGGAAGCTCTGATTCTGCAAAATCTAAGATTGTTGTTTCAGACAGTGTTTCTTCGGATTACAAGCCGTCGCGTAAGGCTGAGGCTGGTTTTGAATGGGAAGAAGTTAAAGGTGTGGGGTTGAGATTTTTTGCACAGCGAAACGAATCTATACGTGCCGTTACGGATGCTTCTGTCCTTGGAGTGAGGATAGAGCGCACTGTGGGAGGAAAGAAAGATTATTCAGAGCCTGTTGTAAAGGTCTTCAATATTGATGCCAATTTTATTCAGTCATTGCTTCCGCAATTGAGAAAGTCGCCTAGACTGCCTGGTGCTTCGTGGCTCGACAGTGAAGAATGCGAGTTCAAGGAAGTTGAGTCCGGCAGGGTAGGTGTGACTCGATATGTATTGCAGCTGACAGGAAGGTCTGCAGAACTTCTTGCGGAAAGGGGCAAGCGTGAACCTGTGCCTTATACCTGCGGAGGTTGGGGTGTCGGAAACAGCGGAATGCGCTATTTTGAAGTTTTCTCCTCACATCCTGATAAGGCCGTATTTGTGGAAATCGGACAGGACGCTCCGCTGATTGATGAAAAAAGCATTGAACCTTACGATATAGTCAAGAAGGTGAAGGGTGAGATGGTGCTGGGACATGAGGTTCGCTCATTCACTGCCGACGGTGATTCTGCATCGTATTGGTTGATTGATAGAACAGATCAGGCCAGATTGAGGTATCGTGATGTTCTGGGTGCCGGTGCTGCTTCGTATTCTCCAGTAAATGTTGAACTTGAGGTGCGGTCTTTAGGCCGGTCTCTTGACGGCTTCTCGCAGGATTATGATGGAGTATATGAAATAATAAAAATCCTGGATATGAAGAGAAAAGGAAATTGATAATATTTCTCAGTTATAGCTTTTCTGACTGCGTACTAATAGTTTGTTTGGCGTAGTCTGGATTTCGTTTTTTTGTATTGCAGTTGAATCCCGAGAATATATTTATGCAGGTAGTTGTCTGCCGTGTTAAAAATGTCTTTTCGGGATTTTTTTTATTGTAATTATTTTTTTGAGTTTTTATTAATGTATATATTTGCAAACCACATGATTTACTTTTCCTTTTTTTGAATTCGTAATTTCGTGTGTAATGGGTGTAAGTATATATCTTGCTCGTATGGAAATCGTAAAAAGCATTTGCTTTTGTGTTTACGGTTGCAGGATTTATTTGTTACTTAAAGTTGTTATATTATGGGTTCCGTATGTGTGAGTCTTGATATATTGAAGAAATGCAATTATCGGGTTGCCGTATCTGGTGTTTCAGGATGTGCTCGTTTTTTAAATAGATTAAGCAAAAAAAATATAAATAATTTGTGTGCTAAGATATTTTTCTTAACACACACACACACACACACACACACACACACACACTTGTATGCTTCTATTGTTAATAATATTTCTGAAGACATTGGTTGTGTCTTCAGCGGTATATACAAGTGTATTGCCGTTATAGCCAGACGTATTTTGTTTTGTAGGCAGTTTTTGCAATTTGTCGTAAGCACAGTTGCATCTTCTGCCTGTATTGTTGAATTTAAGTAGTGATTAATAATATGATAAAAAGAATAACTACATTATTGGCAGGCTTCTGTTGTTTCGCATTTGCGTCTCAGGCTCAGGTCTTTGCTCTGAAGACCGATGTTTCCGGTTGGGCCACAACCTCCATGAACATTGAGCCGGAGGTGAAGTTGGGCGACCGGTCTACATTGGCGTTGGGAGTGTCCTACAACCCGTGGACATTCAGCTCCAACAAGAAGTGGAAGCACCTGCGTGTGCAGCCCGAATACAGATATTGGCTGTGCCGTGCCTTCAGCGGTCATTTCTTCGGACTTCATGCATCCTACACACGCTTCAATGTCGGAGGCGTGGATCTTCCGTTCGGTATATTCCCGAAACTCGAAGACCAGCGAGTGCAGGGCAATGAGTATGCGGTCGGCATAGGCTACGGCTATCACTGGATTATAAGCCGTCGATGGAGCTTCGAGGCTGAGATAGGACTCGGATACTCTCATTCCGATTTCGATGCTTACGAGTGCCGTAAATGTGGAGACAAGTTGGAGAAACGGTCTGCCGATAAGTTTCTGCCGACAAAGTTCTCGCTTTCGTTTGTTTATATGCTCGATTAGACCTTAACATCGCAACCTTTCAGTATAAGGAACTATGAGAAGCATCAACGAAGAACCATACAATCAAGAACCAAGAAAAATATGATACGCAATATATTATATACATGTTTGGCAATGGCTGCATTGCATTGCCTGCCGTCAAGGGCCGCCGAGGCCGACAGTCTGAGAATGGAGTGGACAGACAGCACGAAGCTGGCACTCGATTTCATGTTGACTCCGGGCGATGTGAAGGTAAAGACCAACTACCGCCTTATTATGACGCCGCGCATAGTAGGCGAAAACGGTGATACGCTCTCGCTTCCGGATGTTGAATTTGCCGGTGCTGAGGCCCGCAGATATTTCGACAGACTCCGATTCTTCAACAAGATTCCGACCACGAGGACTGTCTATACGCCAAAGGACACCGTGAGATATTCATACACAGCCGATGTCACTCCATGGATGCGGCGCGGCAACGTGCGCATCATAGTGGACCGCGAGTTCGAGGACTGCTGCGATGTCACAGACCTCTCACCGCTTGTGCTGGGCACCACCCGATGCTTCGTGCCGAAGCCGGTGCTCGTCGTGCCGAAACTCAGCGTGGCAGAAGAGATTGCCGAGCGCGAACCCGTCATGCGCCCTATCGGCGAATACCGCCCGTATACGCGCGACATACCTTTGCGCAAGATGAAAGGGGCGCTCTACGTGCACTTCCCTCTCGACAAGACCATCCTCCGCGAAGACTTCCGCGACAATAAGGAGACACTGTCGAAGATTCTCGACATGATGCGCCGCGTCAAGGCCGACACCACGTCGAGCATCGTCAAGGTGGTCATCATAGGTCTCGCTTCGCCTGAAGGACCGCTGGCAAACAACGAACGACTGGGTAAGGGGCGTGCCGAGGCTCTCAAGAACTATCTGGTGCAGCGGATAGACATGCCGGATTCAATATATGAGGTGATAAACGGAGGCGAGGCATGGGCCGACCTCAGGGATGTTGTCAGCGAGAGCGACCTCGAAGCAAAGCAGAAGGTGCTCGACATCATCGACAACACACCCGACCTCAACAGGCGCGAAGCGCTCATCAGGAAGGTCGACGGCGGAAAGGTATACAGATACCTGCGTCAGAACGTGTTTGCCGACCAGCGTAATTCTGGATACATACAGGTGTACTATGAAGCCATACCCGACACAGCCGCACGCATAATCAATGAAGCAATCAAGTGTATCAGCGACGGCCGATACAAAGAAGCTATAGGAAAGATTGAAAACCTCAACGACAACCGCAAATGGAACACGCTTGGCGTGGCGCTCTATTTTGCCGGCAGAAAGCAGGAGGCGCTCGATTGTTTCCGAAAGGCTGTCGAGTGCGGCAATGAGGGGGCACAGCAGAACCTCGAAGAGCTGGAGAAGGCTGTCAGTGCATCCGGCAATAACTGATGATGACCTATTTGTGTGATCTAGATATTTTTTAATTAGAAACGATTGTTAAACCTTTATTAATTAATTTGTTTATGAAACAGTTACTTTTTTCCAAGGCTCTGCTCTCTGCAGCAACCTTGATGGTTGGAACACTGGTTTTCACAGCTTGTTCTAACGACGAGTTCGATGGAAACACGAACCCTACTTATGACGGGGAAAGTGTAAAAACTCAGTTCGCGATTAATATTCCGGCGGGCAAGAAGAGTACACGTTTAGGAAGTGATATTGTGCAGGCTGATGAAGCAACGTTCCGTGGAATGACAAACATCCGTTTGGTACCATTCATAGATGCTTCTATTACAGAAATTACGCAATCATTAATTAATCCTATAGCGCTTGGTTCAATAGGTAATCAAGAATTGCAGACTAATGGAAACTACAAAGTTTATAATGATGTTGACATTCCTGTTGGTGTGCAAAATTTCTTGTTTTATGGTGAGGCTTCAGAAGGAACAGGAACAGGAAGTTTAGTCAATGGTGAAATTATCCCTTCTTATGAAGTGAGTGGTTGGCCTTTGGGTAAAACGCTTGCAGACATTCAATTTGATTTGAAATCTATTATTGGAACTGGAAGTGTAACAGAATCGCAGAATGCTCTTGCTCAAATGTTAACAGATATTGCTTCTGTAACTGGAACAATGAGTGGTACTGCTTGGTCTGCAAGTTCAGGTGAACTTAAGACCTATTACGACAATTTTGTTTCATTGAAAGCTGGTTCGGCAAACAGCATAAAAGCAGCTCTTCAGGAATTGTATAATAGCGTTAAGGATGAAAAGGTTGCTGATGTTGATGGCTTGAAAGAAAAAATTGCTAAAGAAATTACAGAAACATATTTTGAAGCAACGGGACCAACAGATGGTAAATATACTTTGAATTGGAAGGACGGAATTGCTGAAAATATCAAGACTTTTCCGAACAATTTAGGTCTGCCTGATGGTTCGCAACAGTTAGCATTCAAGGATGGTGAATTTACTTACCCAGCACCTTCTACAAGTGTAGAGGATGGTAATATCTTGCAGCAGACTGCATACAATAAATATGTTTATCCTGCTTCTTTGTTCTATACAGTGAATACTGGTATTAAGGTTTCAAATAGCACTATGGCTACTGGTGGTGTTTATAATGGCACTTATAGTGATTGGAATGGAATTTTGGGACTTACAGGCTTTACAGATGGTTCTGTAACTGAATCTACTCAGAGCATTGCTTTGGTTAAACCAATTCAGTATGCAGTTGCAAGTTTGAATCTTATTGTTCGTTTTGCAGATACTTATATTTATGACAATGGAGATAAGTGGCCTGTTGGCGCCCCTATAGGACAGATAGCAGTACCTGTTCCAGATGCAGGTTTCCCTTTAAATGGTATTTTGATAGGTGGACAAAAGCCTGTTCAATGGGATTTTACGACAAAAGATGTTAGCGATAATGATGCATGGACTATATATGACGCCTCGATGAATGATGCTGCTGTAAAGAAAGCCTCAGCTTATCCAAACAAACCAACTGCTTATACTTTGGCGTTAGAGACAAAGGGTGTTACATCTGGAGCTGCATCTGGTGAAACAGTACGTTTTGCTTTGGAAATGACTAATAATTCTGGAGCTGATTTTATAGGAGTTGATGGTATTGTTCCTGCTGGTGGCAAATTCTATCTTGTGGGTAACCTTGTTTCTGAAACTACTGGTGATGCATTGAAAGTTTTTGAGCAGGATCATAAAACTGTTGCGAAGGTTACTATCAATAGCTTGAAATCTGCTTATAACTGTATACCAGACCTTCGTTCTCCTAAACTTGAGCTCGGTCTTTCAGTAGATCTTGGATGGCAGAAAGGTCTTGAAGATGAAGTAACAATTCAATAATAAATAGTAATATCTGTTTTTAGGTATCATCAAATCATGCAGCTAATCGCGTCATAAGTTCCCCGACCAGGGAACTGGTACCTAAAAGCAACGACCGTAAGGTTAGGGTGGCAGCCCTTGGCTGGGCTGCCATTCACAAATGAAAGAATCCTCGGACAAAGAGCGGGGAGGCATCCTGCATCGAAGCAGGAACAAAAAACAAATATATATGTATATGGATAGAATGAGATATATGAAGCGATGGTTTGGAGGCGGTGCCGTTTTGGCTTCCGTTGTCCTCTTTACGAGCTGTATAGACGAGGATCTGTCGGATTGCGGTCTCGACTATGCCATCGATTACAAGATGCAGCTTTCGCTTCATCTGGAAGAAGTGCTCGACGATGAGTTTGTCACTGTCGATGAACGTGCTCTGGCAGAGCTGCTCCGCGAGGACCTTGCCAGTGTGCTGAGCGACAGGGCTCAGAAACTAGACATTTCTTTCTACGAGGTAGACGATGAGCAGCTGTCCAAGCACAGCGTCATGATGCCTAATGCCAATCAGCTGTCTGTGACGTTCTATATGGATAGGGGAGATTATCACAACATAGCACTGGCTTCGACAAGCACTGACGGCGATTTGAACATATCCGGCGCATCGCTTTACCAGTCAATCAGCCTTCGCCAGCCGGAGGCAGATACGGTCGATGTGCACAGCTCCGCGTTGTATATGGGATACGAGAAACTGACTGTGGAGAATCAGTCGGGAAAGTTTTTCGTGCCGCTCTATATGCAGAACTCTGTTCCCGTGCTGGTTGTCAACAAGAACAATTCGCCAGCACGCACCGTCGGTGCATACGTCTGTCGTACAGCTAGCGGATTTATGTGTGCCGACAGCGTTTTCATATATCAGAATACGCCAGTAGTGCGTACTGTCCATAACGAAACCGGCAGTCTGGTGTCCTACCACAGTGTCTGTTTCCCTTCGGCTGACGAGGCTGGGGTGCGCAGCGGTGACACGTCTGACTCAGAAGGCAGCCTCTGGGAGATGGAACTGTACACGCAGTTGCCCGACGGCAAGTATGTTAAGAACATCCTTTATATAAAGGAACCGCTTCAGGCAGGAACGATGAAGGTCATAAAGGTGAAGCTTACGGATGATGGCAAGGTTGTGAGCGACAATCCTGAAGTCGGCGTATCTGTCGAGCTTGATTGGAAGCCTGGCGGTGACTTCGATATTGAGATGTGATGCTTTTCTCTTTGATATGAGAGTGTTGCGTGGTAGAAATTGATGTTTTAAAACTATGATCGGGTATGAAGAACATAATCTATATACATGTGGTTATATGTGGCATAATTGCAATGTTTCTGTTTGCAGGGTGCGACAAATCAGAAGATGTGCCGCCTCAGCCTGAAGAAAAAGTCACTTTGCTTATAAGTCTTCCTATGGACGCTCTCGGCACACGCTCGATAGGCGATCCGGGAACAGCTGTTTATGAAGGTGCCGATTGGAACCAGCTGGCTGTCATTCTGGCATATACCTATGCATCCAATATTCCTTCGTCTTATAACTCGGATGTCCTTGTAAAGACAATTTCCAAGACTGATTTTGAGAATCTTCCTTCTGTATCTGGCAATGAGAATGTCAAACTGTTGTCTGTAGATGCATGGGCAGGCACTGTGCATATCTATGGTGTGACATATAGTGAAGACGCAGCTGTTGATGTTGATCTTGTTTCTGCCATTAAGGATTGCACAAAAGATGATGATGTTAAAACTTTGACAATATCAAATGATTATGCTTCATCAAATGATTATGCTTCACGCAGTACATCAAAATTTGTGAGTGTGGCAACCGGTTTTTATAAAGGCGACGGTGAAGCTCTTGCTGATTTTGTTATTAAGCAAGGAGGCACTGGTAACGTCGGAAGCATTCCGAGGATGTCGCTCAAGCGTCTTGCGGCGAAGATAGACATACAGTGGGATGCGGCGGATGCATATCCCAATTATACAGACGTGAAGGTGACTGGGTTTACATTTGACGGAGGTGCGTCTGTAAACGGTTCTGGTTACGGTCGTCTCTTCCCTGAACTTAATGCGTCACCTACTGTGCTTGTCGGCAATAAGACTTTTGTCAATACATCCGAGATAAGCCAGCGCAATGGGCGTGTGTATCATTATGTATTTCCTGATGGTGTGAGCACTCCTAAGGTGACGTTTAATATATCGGCAAATGATAATGGTGGTAATGTTTCGAACGATTATAGTCTTAATTTCAGAGATACATTGTCTCCTGCCACGTGGTACAAAGTAAATGCTACCATTAAAGGCGTAACTGGAGATTGGAGCATAGATGTATTTAACGTTAATGACAGTGGTCAGTAAATGTAAATTGTACTTGAAAGACATTGTCGCCACTTTTGTTAGCTTTCATACACGGTCCTTTGGGACCGTCATCCCTGGCCGGGACCAGGGATCTAAAAGTGAGATACTGCGTTGCAGTTGTGAAGCTCGTTCTGCTTGCTGTCCTTTGAGTAAGGTTTGGTGCTTGTCGCTGGCATGAGTTCCCTGGTCCTTGCCAGGGATGACGAACATTGATAATGGTGTACTCGCCTGCATGGCTGATGATATGCGAATCATACGCAGGAAATGCCCTGCAACTTTCATACACGGTTCCTTTGGGACCGTCATCCCTGGCCGGGACCAGGGATCTAAAAGTGAGATACGACATTGCAGCCGTGAAGCTCGTTCTACTCGCCGTCCTTTGAGTCGGGTTTGGTGCTTGTCGCGAACATAAGGTCCCTGGTCCTTGCCAGGGATGACGAACATTGATAATGGTGTACTGGCCGGCATGGCTGATGTTATGCGAATCATACTCAGGTAATGTCCTGCTGTTTTCATATACGGCCGCTTTTCGGGCCGTCATCCCTGGCCGGGACCAGGGATCTAAAAAGAATAATAAACATAAAATATATAGAAGATGATGATTAATATGCGCAACATACTCCGAAAATCTATGTTGTTTGCCATGGTGCTTGTGGCTTCAACAGCTTTATCGCAAAATAAGATTTACCATGTCAGTCCAGAATCGAAAGGCACAGGTGACGGTTTGTCGTGGGATAACGCCACGACACTGGCAAATGCTTTGGATCAAGCTGCTGCCGGTGATCAGATATGGGTGCAGGGATTTGAGCAGATTACGGATACGTCTCAGCTTTATATTCCCGCTACGGCCGACGGCTTCACTCTTAAGTCCGGTGTCAAGCTGTACGGTGGATTCCAGGGTACGGAGATGAACATAGCTGATCGTCAGACTTTAGGTAAGCCTTATCAGTTGAAGTACCGTTCTGTTTTGTCGGGCGATATAGAAGGAAATGATGTTGTGGACAATACCAGTCTTATATTTCCTGCAAATACGACACGTCAAGATAATGCAACCCATGTGCTGACACTCGATATGGCACCTTCATCGGGAGTAAACAACAACGGCTATCCTACTGTTGTCAACGGTTTTACTATTATCGGCGGACATGCTGACGGCAGCGATGAGTATGGCGGAGGTATATATATAACCGGTGATAATACCGGTGGCGGTGTATATAGCGTAGAACGTTGCTTCTTCGTCAATAATTATGCCACACAAGGCGGTGCCGTTTATGTTGACGACGGAGTGAAGAACGTCAGCAACAATACTTCGCTTATCAATCAATGCGTTGTCTACAATAATGTCGCCGGAGAACGTTCGGCTTTAGAGAATAAGGCCGGAGGAATATATCTGGCAGGCGAAGGAACTGTGGTCAACACTTCTATATTCAACAATGAGAACGGTGGAGTGAAGCTTTCTTCCGGAAGTAGAATGGTGAACTGTACTGTTGCAAGAAACACCGGCAGCGGTATTGACATGATAGAAGCAGATGTTTCTGATTATACAGTTTTTAATAGTATTGTCGGTGGAAATACGACTCTTTCAACATCTGATAGTTATAGGCCTAAGTTTAAGAATTCTGCATTCCACGAGGCTGTTGCTGGTGACAAAGATGGAAATATATATGTTTCAAAGGAAAATAGGGGCGAGAATGCTCCTCTTTTTGAAGCACCTTCTATCAAGACCAGCTTCGACCGCGATTTTGACTGGCGTAAGACTGCTTATCCGCTTTGGTCATGGAACGTTCAGGAAGGGTCTGTTGTTATAGATAAAGGTAACGGTGACTCTTATAGTTCAACAACTTTCGGTTCTGAAGATATGGCCGGCAATGCCCGTGTGAAAGGAACAATAGATATAGGTGCTTATGAATATCAGCCTATAGATGCTTCGCGTATACGATATGTCATGCCAACTGTCAAGGGTACAGGCGATGGTTCATCGTGGGATAATGCGTCAAACGATTTGCAGAAGATGATTGATGAACTTGCCGCAGGCGGTACTTCGGCCGCAGAGGTTTGGGTTGCCGCAGGTACCTACACTCCAAAATCGCAGCTCGTCAGTGGAACAGCTTATTCGGCATCGTTCCGTATGCGCGATGGCGTCAGCGTGTATGGTGGTTTTGCCGGAGGGGAAAGCAGCAAGCTTGAGCGTGTAAAGGGCTCAATGCCTTGGGACTTTACCAATGCAACAATCCTTGAAGGTTCATATTATGATCATGGCGATTTCACATGGACCGGTAAGAAATGGACTCTTACAGGCGATTCGCGCCACGTAGTCTGGTTTGCTCCTATGGCCGGTGAAGACGAGTTCTCCAATGTCACCACTCTTGATGGTGTAACAATAATGGGTGGATATGCTCAAGGCGGAACTGGAATGGACGATTTCAAGACTGATTGCGGAGCTGGTGTATACATGGATGGTGCAAATGCTTATTTGACCAACTGTATTGTCAAGGAAAACTATGCTACCGGCAACGGAGGTGGTGTTTATCTGAAGGACGGACGTGTGCAGTCATCTTTTATCTACAACAACAGTGCTGATGCCGACGGCGGTGCTGTCTATGTGGAGAATAGAGGTCTGGTGCTCCGTTCCATGCTGGCCAACAACTCGGCTCACAATGGTGCTGGTGCTTATCTTCATAATGCGTCGGAAACTGATGCCACGGCTGATGACTACCCTGAATACCTCATCTTGTCAACCTGTGTCGTATCGAACAATACTGTGACAGGCAACGGTGCCGTGTATTGCGACAAGGGCGGTGTGCTGATGCAGAACACCATAGTCAACAACAACTGCGTCACTGCCACTGACGCTACTGATGTCAATGCTTCCCGGACCGGCGGTATATATGTGGATGAATACGCGTTGGTGCTCAACTCTGTTATCTGGAACAACCAGATGGGTGTATCGAATGGTACCAATATACCGATGTATGCCCGCAATCCGTCTACATCGACAGTACGTTTCCTTTATAATGCTATTTCCGGTGTCAACAATGCTGTATGGAACTATACTCTTCAGGAACAGACACTGGCACTTGTGGATATGAATGCAGGAGTCAAGGATGACGGAAACAGTATAGGGCCGAGGTTTACAGAGCCTTCTGATGATATGAATTTCGATTTGGAAACTAACTATGGAGTGCAGGAGGCATGGAAAGACGGAATTATCAGTTATTACTGGAAGCCTATCAGCGGCTCAAACTTGTGGGCGCGCGGTATGGCTCTCGGTCAGTTGCCTGATGATGTCGTATTGGCGCCTGAGGTGGATATTGAAGGTTCTGTGTTTGCGCAGAAACCTGCTGATGGAGCATTCATGGTGGAAGCTCCAAAGATTGTGCCGAGTTTTGAACAGAATGGAAATAATTATAAGCTTGTGCTTTATGTTGACGTGGAATGTACTGAACCGTCTCACAATGGTTCTTCATGGGCTACAGCATATAGGTCGTTGAATAATGCAATAGCCTATTGTGCCGGATTATCATCAGGCAACGTGACGGGATATTATAATGGACAGGCAGGAACGAGTATCCCGCTAAATAATATTGATTATTTTGAGATTCGCGTGCTTGAAGGTGACCTATGGCCACGTTATGCCTTTACCAACAATGACCCGAAGACTGCTACAATTACTGTGCCGAAAGCACAGAGCGAAAAGCCTATATATATATACGGAGGCTACCATCGTGACGAAACTGATGAGACTAATAATACTGCCGAACACGACCCTCTGACTTACCGTTCAATCATCAACGGTAATACTGAAGGTAAAGATATCACGGCTGGTTTGTACCACTGCATCACAGTTGAACAGGGTGCTCAGGTTGTATTTGACGGTTTCCATGTCATCAACGGCTATGCCGCAGGTACGGCAAGCCGTCAGTATGGTGCCGGTCTGTTGGCGCATGCAGGCTCGAACGTGACAGTGCGCAACTGTATTTTTGAAAACAACACTGCAGATGAAGGAGCTGCCATTGATGCACGCGATGCTACATTGACAATGGAGAACTGTGTGGTGAACAATAATACGAATACTACAGAAACCGCTTCGGTTATTAATGCTCAAACACTCACAATGAATCATGTGACTGTTGCAAATAACAAAGGTGCAGCACCAGCCGTTATGGGGACTTCTTCTTTGTCTGTCGGCAATACATCTGGAACAAATAATTTATCATTGGCTTCAGTTGGTGCAGATGGTGCAAAGAATTTTGCAAACCCTACAAATGGAGTTGGTGCAACTTTGGGATTTGATACATACCTTGGAGGATATTCCGAGTTCAGACCGTTGACTAGTTCAACAGAGGCTGGAAACACCATAATAAATAAATCTACAGGAAAAGAGAACTTGACTGTTGATATCAATGGCAATGAACGAAATCTTGGCGGTGTTCCGGATCTTGGAGCTTATGAGGCTGAGCTTCCTAAAGCGGGTAAGGTTATTTATGTGCGTTCATATAATACAATTCAACTTTCGGATCAACTTTCGGATCAACTTTCGGAAGAGAGTGACGGTAGCCCGGATTTTGGCATATTGTCTAGAAATCCTGATATTATTTATGATGGATCTACTTGGGAAGGAGCTATACAAGGAAATGCCGTTTGTGATGTAAACAAAAAACGAGGTAGCAATGATTTTTATGTAAAGAATGGAAATAATCTTGTTAGGGCGACCATAGATATGTCATCTTACTCTTCTCAAAATGGCGCTTATGGGCCTCAATCAAACTTCTATGGAGGTTTTTTTGATAGCAATAGCCAGAATAGTAGTTCAAATAACAGTAACAGTATAACAAACAATCGTGATGAAAGATTTGTAAGTGGTTTGCAATATGCGATTGAAAAAGCTTATCAGGCAAACATGCAGCTTAAAGATGGGGAAGAACCTGTTGTTGTTTGGGTTGGTGCAGGTATTTATACAGACTTTAAAGGATTTGTAATTCGTGATGGTGTTAAAGTATATGGGGGGTTCCCTGCAGATGGGAATCCTGGGGAAAATGATCGTGTTCCTCTGCTTTCTGGATATGTTCCAAAGAGTGAAGGCAATGAAGGACGTGATTATGATGATTATGAGACAATTTTACAAATAAGAAAAGAAACACCTGTAACATGGAGTGGTAATAATCCAAATGTTGCAAACTTTATTAATTCAAACTCAAATACAGAAAGGCATTATGTGCTTTATCAACCAGATGTTTGTCTGCCAACTTGGTCTCCAGAGAATAATAATACTGGCTTTAAGGGTGCAAATTCTTATCGTTATCCAGGTAGTGGTTCTGGATATATTGACAATACAAATTATGTTGAATATAGTAAGGGAGCTTTGTGGGATGGATTTACCGTTCGTCATGGTTATATAAAGAACTATAAGGCCAATCGTGATGGTGGTGCGGGAGTTAGAGCTTTTCGTGGTGTGACTCTGCAAAATATGATTGTGGTAAACAATTATTGTCACGGTTCACGTAGTCGTGGAGCAGGATTGTATATGGATGGATTGAATTCCACTATATTCAATAGTTTCCTTTTGAATAATATGGTTGACGGAACTGAGTCTTACGGTGGAGGTGCTTATATGATTGTTGGTACCGGCTATAATATGGCTGTAGCTAACAACTATTCAAAGATAGTCGGTGGAGGATTATTTATAGAAAGTGCAACTTTTTATAATAATACAGTCGTATATAATAAGGCAGATGGAAATGTTGATAGTTCTGGAAACGGCAGCGGTATCTTTCAATATGCAGATGGCAATGCAAGAATATCGAATTTGCAGTTGTACAATTGTATATTTTATGGAAATTCAAGAGGAACTACTGGTACAAACTATCAGATTACATCAAATACTCCTGGTACATTTGATTATGCCCATAATTGTTATGTTTCTGGTTCTATTTATTCAGACTTGAATAATAAATTTCCAAAAAATTACGGAAATCAGTTAGATGCTAATTTGCCTAACCCGTTCGAAGCAGGAAACAATGCACAAGCTGAAAACAATTATCGCCTTTCATCAACTAGCTCTTGTGTAAATAGCGGAACTGATGTTATTGAGGGTATTATATTGCCTGAGACAGATATGGACTATACTAGTCGTATCAAGGATTGTACGATAGATATAGGTGCTTATGAACGCAGTAATCAGGATAATGTCAAGTCTGATGTAAATGGCATTTATTATGTAACACAGACTGGAAGTGGTAACGCTTGTGGCGATTCTCCTGCCAATGCTGCTTGTTCAATGAAATTACAAGAAGTGCTTAACGTTGCAGGTGAACGTGCACATGATGGTTACGTTGCAATTGTTAAGATTGCTGGATATAATCAGGCTAGCAATGCTTTTGTGTATCATGTCAATACGTTGAGCAATCCTGATGATCCGCAGAGCTATACGTTTGTTGTTCCTGAGGGCGTTACAGTTGAAGGTGGATATAGTGAAGATTTTGCAACGCGAGATCCGTATACACTTAAAACACGATTGAGTGCTTTGAAGAATGCAACTGCTACCATGCAGGAAGTTAATGGATATCATACGATAACATTTAAATCTTATAATGAAACTACAGTTACAGGTGTAACAACTTTGAATAAAAATACCATTATAGATGGTCTTTATATTGAAGACGGCAGCGCAACTTCCATGGCCGGTACCGGTAATCCAAAAACAATGGGAGGTGGTGCCATAGTGCCGAGTGGTGCACATGTCCGTAATTGTGTGGTCATGAATTGCGAGGCAATACAAGGCGGTGGACTTTACGTTATGCCTGGAGGTATCGTCAGCGGTACAGCTGTGCTCCGCAACACAGCAGAAAAGGGTGGTGGCATTTATGCTGACAATACTGATGTCAGTGCCGACAACCGTGCCCATATCTTATCGTGTACAATAGCAGAAAATGAGGCCTCTTCTGCCGGAGGTGGTCTTTATATGGAAGACGGTGCTGTAATGAATGTCAACACCGTTATCTTCGGCAATACATCTGGTTCGGACAAGAATGTCAGTGGCGTGGTAAATATTCCATTTGATGACAATAAACTCAGTGGTATTTACGGAATAACAGACAAAACCAGTTTCTATCCTTTCAACAATTGCTTTGTAGAGACGCAGGAAATGCCTTCAGATTTTGAAAATGCGATGTTGGAGAGTGACAAGTCTCTTTATTTCGCAGATGATTATTATCGTCTGAAAGACTATTCGTTGCTGATTAAGCACGGATTGGATATTAAATATCAGTCTGGCTTGAAGACTAACTTCAACGTAGCCGATAATGATATGCAGAATATTGCACGTGTACAGGAGGGCAATGGTGCAGAGCGTCTCGATGCCGGCGCTTTTGCTTATGAAGGCGGTATTCTCCCGAAGAAACTGTTCACACGCATATTTGTATCGCAGACAACCAATGTAACACTGCCGGAAGGTTCTGATATGAACGATTATCTTGGCCGTTCGTTCTACACTTCATTCTCAACACTTGAAGATGCACTTGGTTATATACGCTCGATGCGTAGTGGAGACAATCCTCCTGCAACCGATGGTACAGAATTTGAAATCTTGGTAGCCGGAGGTACATATAAACCTTCTAACTTGCGTACTACTACAGCCGATGTTACTCACGACCAAAGGCTTTATTCGTTTGATGTTCCGCAAGGAGTCAGTATTTATGGTGGATTCTCTGGAACGGAATATTATACATCTGGTGATGTTAACTCCATACCTGGTATGGATGACGCATTTATTAATATGGGCGATATTGACAACATTCTTTCTGTTCGTGACTATTCCGACTTTAACCAAAATAATATACTTGAGCCTTGGGAATTGGCGAACCAGACTATTCTTTCTGGACAAATCAATGCATCGACTGATGCACAGAACGCTTATCATGTAGTGTTTACGCAAGTGGATGAAGGGGCTGCAACCGTCAATCCTGTTGTATTGGACGGCTTGACCGTTATGTATGGTCAGACAGATGATAAACTGTCTTATAGCACTAAAGAGGACGAGCAGGGCCGAGGCGGTGGAATCTACAGTAATAGGGTAACATACACTATCAGCAGATGCCGTCTGTTGAACAATATTGCTGTGCGCGGCGGTGCTGTATTTGTGCGCGATGCCGATTTGAATCTGTCGGGGTGTATTTTGGCTGGAAACAGGACTGTTGACAACGAAGCATCAGTCGATAATGTCCTGACCAGTCGTGGTGGTGCCGCTTATGTCTCTGGAATCTCAAAAGCTGTCAATTTACGTGCTGCCAACATTCTGTGGGCAAACAATGAATCGGCTCGTGAAGGAGGTGCTATTGGAACGAATGATCTGAATGATGAATTAACAACCTATTTTAATTCGACTCTATATATAATTAATAATACTTTTGTAAAGAATAAGGCAGTTACCAATCCTGTTATTTATACCTATAATGGTGATAGTCATATCGTTAACACCCTGATTTGGGGAAACGAGGGTACAAATTACAAAGATGAAACAAACTTATCTAATATTAGTGATGTTTCATATTCAGCCAGCGATGTGGATTATGCGAATAAATTCAGTGCTGGTAACACTAATAATAACATCCTTCTTGATAAGACAAATCTTAGTGAGAACGGTCCACGATTCACAAATCCATCCACTCTGGCAGGTGTTGACGGTAATTCAGCCTCGAGTCTTTGGAATCCTGCATCTATTTCTGTGTTGACAGATGCTGGTGACGGTACAGAACATACGGAATTGCCTTGGACTGATGAAAGCGAACATGAAGAAGGTAAGAGTACTGGCGCATATCAAGAGTGGTTTGAAAAGAACAATGTTCAACAGGTTTACATGATGGATTCTTACAGTCGATATTCCGGTCCTAGTGACGAGCATAACAATGAGTTGTGCAAGACCATAGATATAGGTTTTTATGAATATCAGTATTTTTCGAACTTCTCCGCTATGCCGAAAATTTATGTAGATACTATTTCTCATGGAACTGGTTCTGGTTCAGATTGGGCAAATGCTACTGATGACTTGCGCGGAGCTATAGTTGGAGCGTCCAATCCGACTCAAAAGGATGGTGAGAGAACCATTTATGTCCGTGATGGTAATTATTCTTGGAGTCGCCTCTCTGCAGGTTCTGCTTATATATTGAATATGTTGGAGAGTAATTTAAGTGACAGTCTGATTTTGAAGGGCTCTTGTACTGGTAGTGGTGAGCAACAGGACTTCAGTAAGCCTACAGTTCTAAGAAATGATGGAAAGACAGGTATATTGATGTCTGTTTCTGCAAACAGCAAGGATGTTGTATTTGAAGGCTTCACATTTATTAATACAACTAATACTGGTACAGGTATGAATGCAAGTACTGTTACAGGTGGTTCGCTTACATTAAAGAACTGCGGATTCAGAACGAACGAAACAGGCTTGAATATTGCTTCCAACAGTGGCAAGATGCTTGTTTACAATACTCTCTTTGCTGATGGCGGTACAGGACTCAGTGGAGCAGATGAAAACACCACGGTTGTCAATGCTACGTTTGCGAGCAATACCGTTGCTGATATGACATTTGTTACAGGCATAAGCAATAAGAATGTATATAACTCTGTTTCTTGGCAGGAAAAAGCAACCCTGAATTTACCGGTAGACAATAATAATGTGGCTATAGATAAGGACGTTGTCAATAATGATGATGTAAATAATGGCCCTAACTTTGTAGACCCTCTGAATAGCAACAAGGAAGTGCGTGACTATCATATCCGCCCGAGTGTACAATTGTTGAATAAGGGCAGTAACGACCTTTATGTAAATAAAGTTGTGAATGTAGTAGGTGATCCTGATGCCACGGCTATACCAAGCACAGAGATCGATCTCGGCAATAATGCGCGTTTGGTGGATAACGCTATAGACGTCGGTGCTTACGAATATGAGGCACCTCTGCAGCAGATTGTTTACGTTAAGGCTGACCTTACAGGAACTGCTGACGGCAAGAGCTGGGAAACTGCGTTGGGCGATTTGCAAGGAGCTGTAGATTTGGCTGGACTATATGCGCAGAATAATAGTACGGATAATAATCCTGTTTACGGTTATGTCTTTGTTCATGGAAACTATCATGATACGGGTACACTTAATTTGACACTCGGCAATACAAAGGTTTATGGCAGTATGAACGATGAGCTCAGCAGTGAAAGTGATAACTCACAAATTGTTGAAGATTTGCTTGCTAAGCGAAAAGGATTGTTGGAAGCAACTAACCGTTCATCAGTGAAAAATGTTGCCATTAATGCTGATGGTGTCATTGACGGCTTTGTGGTTGCTGATACAGCAAATGTCAACGATGGTGTACTTTCAACTTCTATCATTGAAAATGATGTGACTGGAACAAAAGATGGCCTTTTGTATAATTCGTTGGTATTGGGCGACGGAACAACTGCTCATCCAGGAAATGTCAGTGGCGTCAAGGCTGTGAATGTTACGGCTTCAGGAAAAATTGGCAAGGTTGATGGCAGTGGCAACAACAGATCTTCTGCCAAAGGCGATAATACTTATGTAACAGACAACTATTGGAACTATCAGCTGATGGAAACGTCTGAGGATATTGATCCTGATCCAAGTGGTGACCGTATAGATATAAGTGGTTATATGGAAAAAGTAGGTCATGAACGTGACCTGATAGGCAACAAGCGTATCCGTAATATTGTGGACAACGGTTGTTTCGAGACTTGGAATATTGTTTCTGATTATACTATAACAGCTTCTGATTATCCTATAGGCAAAAGTGTTGTTTATGTGCGTAAGGAACAGGAACTGAAGATTCAGAATGCAGATTATAAGGATAAATCGTCTGCTTTCAATCCTGGTTTCCTCCTTTTGGAGCATCATGCCGGACTGATAGGGTGTGGAAATTTCATAAAACCGGCAAACCTTGCAGCTGAGTATGATATCAGCAAAAACAGTGCGGAACTGGTGGCAATGCCATTTTATATCGATTCTAAAAGAAGCGTTTTGAGAGAACTCACTCCGAAACGTTATGACGGCAATAAACGTGCTGCTTACGATTACAGATATGATGGGAACAATGGTGTGGCATGGACTGAACTGAACAGCATAGGTGAAGCAGGAGTCTGCGAGGGTCTGCTCTTTGAAAATTCTACTGCTGATGATTTGACTCTTCGTTTCTATGGTAGAAGTGAAGAACAATATGTGTATAAAGAGGATGGTAGTGACAAGACTATATCTTTGAATAAATATAATTTCAATGAGGCATGGACAACTGATGCTGACGGCAATATTGTTCCAAGTACAAGCAACCGTTTTACACATAAGGAGAATATGAGCTGGAATCTGTTCGGTTCGCCATATCTCTGTGCCATGAATTACAGTGACTTGGAATATGGACGTGTGCTTTATGGTTATGATAATTATAATAGATATAGGTCTGTCAAGACTTATGGAGATGATGGAACTACAGAAGGGTATATACCAAGAGGTAGTGCCGTATTCACTCAGTCGGCTACATTGAAGGACAACGAAATCTTCAGAGTGAAGCTGCCTGACGGCTCAAGAAACGGAAGTGCTTTCGGCAGCAAGGCACGTCTAAGCATAGTGCTGCATGAGGCTGGTGCGACTCGCGGAGTGGCGGGAGTCAGAGCGGACGTGCTGCAGTTGGAAACTGTTGAACCGGAGAATGCGCGTACAGACTTTGACATTAATGCTGATGGTGTCAAGTGGTTTGCCTGTGTGGACAGTATGCCTTTGATTTATGCGGAACAGGGCAGTGGACGTTATTCGCTCTTGTCGGCAGTCAGCAGCGAAGGTGTTCTAGCTCTCGGAGTGACGCTCTATGATGCTGGTGCTTATGTGATTGCTCTTGATGAGAATAGTGATGTTTCCGACTATGATGCTGTCACGCTGACAGACAAGGTTGCAGGAAAGACTGTGAATCTGAAAGATGGCGGTTATGAGTTCACTGTAGTTGAAGGCGGTGACGTGACAGATAGATTCACGCTCCGTTTCACTTCTATAGGTGAAGGCGACGATGAAGGAATAAGAATCGTTGCATCGGGAGACGGCAATGCAGAAGTGTACGGCATTGATGCCGGCGACGTGGTCTGCATATATGACACGGCGGGAAGACTTGTTGCACGCAGGATGTGCAGCGGCGACGGAGAGAAATTCACATTGAAGAAAGGTGTATTCGTATTCCAGGCTGACAGGAATGAACGCGGACGCAGCACAAAGAAATGTATGGTGAAATGAGCCTGGAGCTTAGACGGCTCTGCTGGCAGTATATACAACAGGAACGGGGAGACAGCCGATGGGCTTCTCCCCGTTCCTGTTGTGTATACTCATATTTGTAAGCATTTTAATATCAGTTCGCATCTTTGAACAATTGTTCTAATGCTTCTATTCTTCTTTCAAGTATTTTTATAAGTCTACCGTTTGAAAGAATTATTTCATAAAGATCTTCATGTCTTAGTTGATTTGAATTGGTTGTCATCAAATCAGTTTGTGGCACATTTATACGGCATCGTGTTTTATCGAAAATCTTTTCTAGAAGTTCTATCGTAGGTATTCCAAAGATTTCAGCAATTTTATTGATTCGTGTCAGTGTCAGGTCGGTTTCTCCGTATTCTATTTTACAGTATGCGCTTGTTGATAAATTTAACATTTCGCCCATGTGCTCTTGTGTTAATTTTTTTTCAATTCTAAGCAGTTGCAGACGC
>OOCM01000071.1_pt1 | contig 102511 bp, 95 predicted proteins | sample 1671111 | NCBI WGS metagenome assembly OOCM01 (sample SAMN06348123, study PRJEB24527) | human gut metagenome | biome: human gut; feature: ankylosing spondylitis patient; material: feces | host: Homo sapiens | place: China | collected 2015-10 | reverse complement strand
GATGCTTGAAGAAGAAAATAATAACTATAAATAATAATACTATGGCTATACAAGACGAAATGTATAAGGCAATAGAGAAAGAAATTAATCAAACAGTTGAATCTGGTGCTGAAAAAGTGACTGTTAACTTTGAAAAAGCAAAAGAAGTTGCCAAAATGCTGACAGAACTATCAACAAGTGTTGGAGATGCAGATGCATTAACAAATCAGTATATTGCCAATATTAAGAATATATGTAACTCATAATACGTAAAGTTATGATTATCAAGAATATTACTATTGAAAATTTTCAATCATACTATGAGAGTCAAACGATGGAGTTTTCCAAAGGTTTGAATCTAATCATAGGTAATGGAGGAAAAGGTAAGTCCAAACTTTTCAATGCCTTTTACTGGGTATTGTTCGGTAAAATATATATCACTGGTATCGGTTGGTGTACTACAGATAACTTGCCTCAATCTGCCAAATTTGCAATGCAACGTTATGAGTTCATTAACAAACGAGCTCTATTCAAAGCACAAATTAACGATAAAATTAGAGCCTCAGTACAAATTGAAATTGAGGACGATAAGGGTTGTGATTATATAATAGAGCGCTCTGTCAGTGCATTAAGACTTGAAGGAGAAAAATGGGACTCTAATGATGCTTGGCAAGTAGGAGGTAATATGCTGAAGGTTTCTTTTGATTCCACCACAGGAACAAAAGTGCTTAATGATTTATTAGCTGAAGATAAAATTAATGAGTTATTCCCAGATGGTATTAGAAACTATATATGGTTTCAAGGAGAGTCACTCGAAAGCCTTATAAACTTCAGAAATAAAGAAACATTAAAAGCAGCTGTTAAGCATATTTCGTATTTTCCTTATTACGAAAAACTTTCTGAAATAATCAGCAAGTCTAAATTGAAGATTACAGGAATTGAAAGCCGTAAATTAAAAGAGGTTAATAAACATAATTCAAGCGTTAAGGTGTTATTATCAACCATTGACAACTTAAACTATAAGATTGCTAGAGAAGAAGAGAACAAAAAGCAATTTGAGACTCACATTGAGACTATTAAGATAGCTTTAGCAGATGGAGAAACAAAGATCTCTGGATTAGCGAGCTATTCAATGTTAGTAAAGAAATACAAGGATTGTGAAAACGAGATAAATAAATTTTTGTCAGAAACGACTCGTATAGATGAGTTTCAAAGAGAGAAGCTTCCTTCTTTGTGGATCCTTCGTGGAATTGAACCAATGATTCAACAATGTAAAGAGATTATTGAAAAGCATAAGGAGGAAGAGTATACTGTTCCAGAAAAGAAGTATCTAGATAATCCTAGTCGCTCAAAGTTAGAAGAGATACTTAAAAATAAGAAATGTTTTGTATGTGGCACTGAATTCTCTGAAGATGATGCCCAATACCACTACATCACAGAACGATTAAGATTACAGGAAGAGTACTTAAAAGAAATGGAAGAATATACCAGCAATATGCAGCTTTCTAAACAGTTTAACATGTTTGTTGGTAAGATTCAAGATTATCCAGATTCATTACTAATTTCTTTGTCAAAAATTGATAAACAATGGAAAGATAGCGAAAATGAATTGGAAAAATATATGGCTCAGCGAAGAAGAAAGCAAGATGAAAAACGTAAATTGGATGAGCAAATAGAAGATATTAAGAAAAAGCATGGTGTAGATCCTGTAACCCAAGCAGAGACTGCCGGTATTGTCAATTCTTCAATTCGAGCAAGCAGGAGTAATTTGGAAACTCAACAACGAAAGTTGGATGTTTCCAAGCAGACACTTAGTAATTACAGGAGTGAATTACGTAGTGCTGAACGAGAATTGGAAAAATTAGGAGCAAAAGATACTACTGTTGCAAAAGTTCCAGAGACAGAATGGAAACACATTTCAACATTCCTAGAAGATATCTGCAAGAGGGTCCAGGAAAATGCAAGAAAAGATTTGCTTCATAAAATAGAAGAAAGGGCAAATATCTTTTATGCGAAGTTTACAGAGCACGATAACGGATACAAAGGTAATGTGAAAATAGGTGAAGACTACTCTATAGAGTTTGATGCGGGGCTTAATACTAGCCATGAGGATAGAAAGAAGATGAGTATTATAAATGCTTTACTATCGTTGAATCAAGAGGCTATGGGCACTTATTATCCATTTATAAGTGATGCTCCAACATCTAGTTTCGATTTGGAAACGACTCATAAATATCTGCTTGGTATTAAAGATATATTTGGTCAATCCATTGTGTTGACAAAAGATGTGGATTTGGAAAGTGATAAATATCTTGATTTGCAGAATCAAAGTAATGTGTCGAGAATTTACAATTTGGAGAGCAAGATATATAGTGGAGATTCTAACCGTGGACAACACGAAGTTTCTACGCAAATAACAATCTTAAAATAAGGCAACATGGAAAATATATTTGAAATTAGATTTTCATTTGAACAATATGTTAAGGATAATGTAATCCTTAAATTCTCAAATAAGCAAGGTGGCGCTTACAATGTATTTTCTTATCATTGGCAATGTTTTGTATGGGCTGCAGTTGTTGGTTTTATACATAATGAACGTAGGCCTCTACAATCTCCTATTGCTGACCGTCCTTTTAGTTTGAATACAATGTGTAATGGTGGTGGCGAAAAAGATGCTGAAGCATTATTGTGTATGTGTATTGCCAAAGCAGGTTCTCTTGATATTATGAAAGAACCAACAAAAGCAATTGAGTTGATAAATGAATATGCCAATGGCGGTTTCTATTACATAATGAAGATGATGCAAGATCAGCCAATTACTAATGATTTAGAATGGGTTAAACAAGAAATATTTGGGAGAGAGGTCAATTTATGAAAGAAATAATGTTATTCTTTGTGGTCTTCTATATAATATTAGGAACATTAGGTTTGACGATTCGTGATATTAATTATTCTAGTAACTATTTTGCTTTATTAGGAGGTGGAAAGGCTTAATTAAAGAGAATTTTATAATATAAATTGGATTTCATAACAAGAGATGATTTGCAAGATTCAGATATTGATTTTTTGCAAGAAATTATTAAATAATACAATTATATAACCATATTAGGAAGGTGGATTTTTCCACCTTCCTAATATGGTATAATAAATTATCGTAATATTTTGCATCTTTATTATTTTAACTTGAACATTATTCGGTAATATACAAGATTAGACTATAGTTGTTCTCAGCAATAGTAGTCAGTTTTCTTATTGTGTTTTGTTAATACACTGTCAACGTATAAAGTTTTTATATAGGTTAATATTTTTCATATTATCATACCATCTTTCTGTATTTAGGTCTATAGGTATAATTTCTTTAGTACCTAAATTCTGCAAGGCTGGTTTATCATTTATCAGACCTGTAACATATATCAAATCATAATTACATTCTCCATCTTCGTATGTGGAATCAGGAATTGTATAAATGCTATAACAATCACAAGCATCTAATTTTTTATCTGGATGTAGTGCTTTTAATGTATCCCATGCGCTTTCGAATATGTATTCTAAAGTATCAGGATTAACATTGTCAAAAAACTTGAATTCTATAAATTTATCTTTAGTGCCCATCTTTTATTTTTATTGTTTATTTGACCCGTAAAGATATTAAAAAGATTGGAATCGTAATACATAATCACTGGTAAATGAATACATTATGTCATTTGTATTTATATGCTACCCGAAGCATTCAAGAAAATCATTATGTGAAAAGACTGTTGAATGAATAGGCCGAAATAAAATGTGCTTAAAAGAAAATAAATTACAGTTTGTGTGCTTTGGTTTTGAATCCATAGCCTTGTTTTTGAATGACTTATTAGTCAAAATATGAATTTCTCTTCGCAAGAGAATTATAATAACAAAGGTAAAGAAAAGGGCGGAAAATCGGGTGTTTTTAATTGATAAAAGTATGTGAATGTGTCGCAAAGCATGAAAATGTTAAATAATTTATGGCTTGCGCACGGAGATATAGTAATTTTCAGCAGATATTTTAAGATAGTTATGTTGTTAGTTTGAGCTTGGCTACGAATGTTTCCACCTTAGACTTGGGACAAATAAAAAAGTCGCTGAAGTTCAGCGACTTTTTGTTCATTTTATGTTCTGGCAGTTGTTGACAACTTCTATTTCCAGATGCTGCAACATGCCTTGTTTACGCATCCTTTATTTTAACAGATAGAGTTCCCATATTCCGAATTTAGGTGAATCGGTCTTTAGGCGTATCTGTTTGCTGTTTTTTCCTGTTGGAAGGTCTATCTTCCAAGGTGAGCCCTGCATTTTCTTGTTTTCGAAAACGGTCTTCCAAGATTTGCCGTCTTCGGATGTCTCGTATGTTACGTTGTATTTCTCCCAAGCGAATTCCGGAATCACAATCAGCTGTCTGTATTTTCCAGGCTTTGTCTTTACTGTGACCCAAGGGGTATTGTCGGATGAGTTTGGATACCATATTGTCTGCATGCTGTTGTCGAGCATCTTTTCTTTTGTGAAGAACTCACCCATTGCAGAGCTGGTGTTTATTTCGACTATGTCTGATCTGTCTGCATGAGATTCTTTTTTCAGCGGGTTGCATATACCGTTTGTAGGAGTGACTTTTTCTATTTCTCCGTTTGCATTGAATTTCAGAGAGTCGATGCAGAGCTGTCGCATGGCTGTTCCTTCCTTGTATGGCAATCTGTGCTTGTGGTATAAGATGTATGCCTGTCCGTTGATGTTTGCAACAGTATGATGGCCCGGGCCGAATACGTTGATGGCGGTGTCAGCTTGTAGTATTGGGCTGTTGGATGCTTCCTTGAAAGGGCCGAAAGGAGAATCGCCGGTAGCATATCTGACCTTGTAGGTTGCATCGATGGTTTTTCCGTCGGAGTACATGAGATAGTATTTTGAATTTCTCTTTATCATGAACGGCGCTTCGAAATAGTTGTCGGGAGTTACTTCTTTTGGAGTGGTCTTGAATGAGTGCATGTCATCGCCTAGCTGTGCGACGAAGCATCTTCCGTTTATCCATTCCCATCCTGAACCCCAGTAGAGGTATGTCTTGCCGTCGTCGTCTACGAATACTTCTGAGTCGATGATGTGGCAATATTTTGTTGTGTCGAAGCCTACCAGCGGTTTATTCCCGAGCATGTTTTTCCATGGTCCAAGAGGATTGTCGGCTACACCGCACCATATTTCGGAACCCACTGATACGTACATATAGAATTTGCCGTCCTTCTTGATGACTGACGGTGCCCACACCTTGTTCTCGTTTGAAAGGCTAGTGGTACATGCCTGCTTTGTCGGCCAGTTGAGGCTGTTGTATTCCCAGTTGACAAAATCGTCAGTTACCCAGCATGTCAGATAATCGTTTCCCCAAGGGTCGATAGTCACATATAAATAGTATTTGCCATCGTGCTGCACTAGCGATGGGTCGGCATAATATCCGGGGAGGAGAGGGTTGGTTATGAATGTGTCAGGCATTTTTTCGTTTCTGCCCTGTGCATTGGCCTGTACTGTTAATGCTAAGGCTAAGGTGAGAATGGTTAAAAATTTGTTTTTCATAAGGTAATTTTTTTGCGAAAATGATTAATTCTGCAAATATAGCTTTTTGCTTCATGTAAACTGTTATCTTATGGTAAAAAACAAGATAAGCCGGTGTGGGGGACAGTTATTGTTGTTGCGGATAGCAAAATCTAGTAATTCTGTTTTTCTGCTATGATAGAGTGTATTTGCCGTAGTTGGTTGCAGAAAAGATTCAAAATACCGGTTGAGGCTTGCTTGTTTGAAATATTTTCCTTACTATTGCAGAAAATATAATGCATAATTACACAATAAATGCATTTTCACACTATCGTGCCACGTCTTTCTCGTGAGAGTAGGGCGTGGCTTTTTATGTATGTTTGTTCTTGGTTTGGAATGTGTGGGGGACTTTTATATTGCATGGTAAAGTGGGGCATGCTGTATAAACTTGTTTAATAATTTGGGCGGTGATGGCTATTATTGAAAAGATTTTTATATTTTTGTTGATGATTGCATGAGGAATGCCATGTACTGTAGTTATGTTGTGTTTGGTTGCAGTTCTTGTGTATCTCTCATGTATCGGAAAGATAAGATAGGTATAATTTTTTTAAATATATACGACGTGTTTAAGAAGATAATGTTATTAGGCTCTGGTGAACTCGGTAAGGAGTTTGTCATTGCGTGCAAAAGGAAGGGGCAGTATGTAATTGCGTGTGACTCATACGCAGGAGCACCGGCAATGCAGGTTGCCGATGAGTTCGAGGTTTTCCACATGTTGGACGGCGACGCGCTGATGGCGGCCGTTGAGCGCCATCATCCCGACATCATAGTTCCTGAAATCGAGGCGATACGTACGGAGAAATTGTATGACTGCGAGAAGATGGGCATACAGGTTGTTCCGAGTGCACGTGCCGTGAATTTCACCATGAACCGCAAGGCCATACGCGAGCTGGCACATACAGAACTGGGTCTTAAGACCGCAGACTACAGATATGCCAGCACGTTTGAAGAATTCAAGAAGGCCGCTTCGGAAATAGGTTATCCGTTCATCGTGAAGCCTCTCATGTCTTCTTCAGGACACGGACAGAGCAAGGTTGATTCGCCTGACGAACTTGAAAAGGCTTGGGACTGCGCTGCACGCGGTGCACGTGGAGATATAAAGGAAGTTATTGTAGAACAGTTCATAAAGTTCGATTCTGAGATAACACTTCTTACAGTTACTCAGAAAAACGGTCCTACACTTTTCTGCCAGCCGATAGGTCATGTTCAGAAGGGCGGCGATTATCGCGAGAGTTTCCAGCCGGCACCAATAAAGCCTGATCAGCTGAAGGTGGCTCAGGAAATGGCCGCTAAGGTCACTGCAGCACTTACCGGTGCGGGAATATGGGGAGTTGAGTTCTTCCTCAGTGATAAGGACGGTGTATATTTCTCTGAGTTGAGTCCGCGTCCGCATGATACCGGTATGGTTACATTGGCAGGTACACAGAATCTGAGCGAGTTTGAGCTTCACTGCCGTGCTGTGCTCGGACTTCCTATTCCTTCAATCACTCAGGAGAAAATCGGTGCCAGTGCAGTAATACTGTCAGGTATTGAGAAAGAGGAGCGTCCGCTCTATGAAGGCATGGAAGATGTTTGCGCAGCAGAGAATACATATCTGCGTATCTTCGGCAAGCCTGTAGCTCATGTCGGACGTCGTATGGGTGTTGTTGTATGCTACGACAAACTCGGAGCTGATCTCAATGCTCTGCGCGACAAGTGCAAATCGCTGGCCGCAAAGGTTGAGGTGAAGTAAAAATAGAAGAATACATATTTATATATATAATGGACAGACGCATCGGATGTTTCGGCTTTTGATACAGGCGGTGTTGTCTGTTCGTTTTTTTTTGTTGCTCTATTGTGCTTTTTTGAACAAGTATTGCATTATCTTTGCCGTCGAAAAGTTGTCTGTATGCAGGCGTGTGTTCGGTATACGTGACGTTTTTTGAGGTAAAAGAATAATCATATAGGACAAGAAAAAATGAAAAGATTCGAAGTTGCACTGTTCGACCTTGACGGTACGGTGATAGACACGGAGAGCCAGTATTCGCTGTTCTGGAGCAAGGCCGGCAAGATGTATCATCCGGAGATAGAAGGTTTTGCGGATGTGATAAAGGGTACGACTCTGAAACAGATTTTTGAACGTTATTTCCCCGATGAAGAAATACAGCGCAAGCTGACAGAGGGACTTGACGAGTGGGAGCGTGAGATGAAGTATACTTACGTGCCTGGCGTGCGTGAGTTTATTGCAGACATACGCAGCAACGGAGTGAAATGTGCTGTCGTAACAAGCTCCAACAGTAAAAAGATGGATTGCGTGAAGCATGCATTGCCTGAACTTTTCGGCATGTTCGACAAGATTCTTACTGCAGAGATGTTTTCTGCTTCTAAGCCAGATCCGGCATGTTATCTGCTGGGTGCTGAGGTGTTTGGTGCCGATAAGGATAACTGCGTTGTGTTTGAGGATGCTTTCACGGGACTTCAGGCCGGTATGGGCGCGGGAATGTACACAGTAGGTCTTGCTACAACGAATCCGCGTGAGGCAATAGCTGACAAATGCAGTGTAGTTTTCGACGATTTCACCGGGCTTTCATATGCTCGTGTGGAAGAACTTATGAATTCTTGAAGAAAAAATTAGGAATATATTTCCTTGTAAAGTTTATTTGTTATATATTTGTACTGAATACATTTGTGTTCTCTTTGCAGATGCCGGTGGGCATCTTGAGATGCAAATAAGAAAAAACAATTGAAATGGCTGGATATTTAGTAGAAGATCAGAGAAAGGTGACTACTCACCGTCTGATTCAGATGAAGCAGGAGAATAAGAAAATTGCAATGCTGACTTCATACGACTACACAACTGCACAGATTGTTGACGGAGCCGGTATGGATGTAATATTAGTAGGAGATTCGGCATCGAATGTGATGGCTGGAAACGTAACGACGTTGCCTATAACCCTCGACCAGATGATTTATCACGCAAAGGCTGTGGTGAGAGCCGCCAAGAGAGCTCTGGTTGTCTGCGACATGCCGTTCGGAACATATCAGGTCAATGCCACAGAAGGTGTGACAAACGCTATACGCATCATGAAAGAGAGCCACTGCGATGCACTCAAGCTTGAGGGCGGAGTGGAAATTATAGACACGGTGAAGTCTATACTTGCAGCAGGAATACCTATCATGGGACATCTGGGACTTACACCTCAGAGCATCAATAAGTTCGGAACCTATACGGTTAGAGCACGTGAAGAGGCCGAGGCTGAGAAGCTCATAAGCGATGCACATGCGCTTGAAGATGCCGGATGTTTTGCTCTTGTTCTGGAGAAGATTCCTGCATCGCTGGCAGAAAGGGTTACAAAGGAACTGACTATTCCGGTAATCGGTATAGGTGCCGGAGGTGCATGCGACGGACAGGTTCTCGTTGTTGCCGACATGTTGGGAATGACGAAGGGCTTCAGTCCTAAGTTCCTGAGACGATATGCCGACCTGCATACAATCATGACTGATGCTATAGGCCATTATATTGAAGATGTCAAGAATTGCGACTTCCCTAACAAGGACGAGCAGTATTGAAATTATATCTTTAAAGCATAAAAGCATTATTAACTTTTAAAAAAGAAAATGGTATGGATTTGAAAGGTTCGAAGACAGAAGCCAATCTGAAAGAGGCTTTTGCAGGTGAGTCAATGGCTCGTAACAAGTATACTTATTTCGCAAGCAAGGCAAAGAAGGATGGTTATGTCCAGATTGCACAGCTTTTCGAGGAGACAGCCAACAATGAAAAGGAGCATGCCAAGATCTGGTTCAAGCTTCTCGAGGGAGGTGCCATCAAGGATACTGAGGAGAATCTTTTGAATGCTGCCCTTGGCGAAATGGGTGAGTGGACAGACATGTATCCACGTATGGCTAAGGAGGCACGCGAAGAGGGATTTATAGAAATCGCTGAACTCTTTGAAGGAGTAGCCGCAATCGAGAAAGAACATGAGGAAAGATACAGAAAGCTTTTGCAGAACGTTAAGGACAAGATTGTATTCTCAAGAGACGGTGACTGTATCTGGCAGTGCTCAAACTGCGGCCATATCGTTGTTGGTAAGGAAGCTCCAAATGTTTGTCCAGTATGTGCGCATCCACAGAGCTATTTCCAGATAAAGGCTGAAAATTATTGATAAGCCATTTTATACTGGTGATTTAGTCTAAATTGATTTCTGAATATATTAAACTTTAAAATTTTAGAGAAAATGAAAAAGTACGTATGTGATGTTTGCGGTTGGGTTTATGACCCAGAAGTAGGTGTTCCTGAAGCAGGTATAGCTCCTGGAACTGCATTTGAAGATCTTCCAGAAGATTTCGAATGTCCTCTCTGCTCTGTTGGAAAGGACCAGTTCTCTCCTGAAGAATAATAATTGAGATTGAATAATAATCTGATATTCCCATGCAGTGAAAGACCTGTTCTCCCTGCATGGGATTTTTGTATTTGTTTTTAGTATACTATATGGAAGATTTGTTGGAATTCAGAAGGTTTGATTGCAGTGCTGCTTATGACGATGTACATCCTTATTTCATAGCGGCACTGGAGAAACTGCAGACTTTGTATCCGGGCCGACGAGTTGTGGAGTATGATCATCTGACTCTTGGTATAGATTCGGATTTCCTGGACAGCGAAACAGGAGTTGATGTATATGAACTTGGGCTTGTGGATGGTGAGGTTCCAGCAATGAGGCGGGTGGCCGACGGAACAGTAGTCACGTTCCGCATTTAGGCACTAATATTTTTCGGAGTACTTGCATCTTGCTGCAACGTTTTATGCATGGTTTACTTTATTTTCAGATATGCTTGCAAGGTGTGTTGCAGTTTTTGCGTTTTTTTGTATCTTTGCAACTATAATCAACTAAAAGCTGAAATGGACGATTATCACGCGGAATTTAGGTAACGGATGTAAGGACTCTTGTACGCTATGGGGCCTTTGCATCATAATGTTTAACTGTAAAGCCTTATAGAGTATGCGAGCTTTCTGGAATACCAAAGATGGTTTGGAAAGTATGTCTGAATGGCAGTCTGGATGCTGGACTCAGATTACTTGTCCGGTCGAGGACGACGTGAAGTTTCTTGAGGAAAAGCTTAATTTTCCTATATATTTCCTTTCCGACATAGCCGATGCTGATGAGAGGGCCAGATATGACTACGATGATGGCTGGCTTATGATCATCATTCGTGTTCCTTATTTCAAGAACACTGTTTCGCGCACACCTTATACCACTATTCCTTTGGGTATAATCATCAAGAATGACACGATAATTACTGTATGCCATTATGAAGCAATGATGATGGAGGATTTTATAAGCCATCAGAAAAAACGCAACATGGGATTTTCTGATGCTTCAGACCTCGTTTTCAGATTGTTTCTTTCTTCGGCTGTATGGTATCTGAAGTATCTTAAGAGGGTTAATTCGATGATTGAGATTGCGAAGCGCAACCTTGACCGTCAGATAGACAACAAGGATCTTGTGGGACTTTCACGCCTGCAAGACAGTTTGACTTATTTTGCCACTTCAATCAGAGGCAACGAAACGCTCCTTTCGAAAATCAAGTTCAGACTTCCTGTAGATGAACTTGATGCAGAACTTATCGAGGATGTCAACATCGAGATGAGCCAGGCGAGAGAAACTACAGCAATATACATCAATATCTTGAATTCCACGATGGACACGTATGCCAATATCATCAACAACAACATGAACAACGTCATGAGGGTATTGACATCACTAAACATCATAATCATGGTGCCTACACTCCTGTCTAGTTTCTTAGGAATGAACGTAACCAACGGACTTGAGACAAAATGGTGGGGCTTTCCGTCGGCAATAGTAGCGTCTGTATTTACTACAGGTGTATGCTGGTTCTATTTCAGACGAAAGAAATGGATTTGATGGTATAAAAATTCAAGAGCAATGATTTTTTATTTTTCTGGTACCGGTAACTCCAGGTGGGCCGCTGAAGTTCTTGCTGATAGATTTTCAGACAAAGCGGTTTTCATTCCGGAGGCCATGAAACACGATGATAAGTACAGATTGGAAGACGGAGAGAAACTAGGCTTCGTTTTCCCAGTGTATGCATGGGGCGTGCCCGGTTTTATTCTGGATTTTATTGGCAAGTTAGATATAAGCAATGTAAAATATCTGTATTTTGTTTCTACATGCGGCGACGATACGGGACAGATGTGTCGTATGTTCGTTAAGGCGGTAGAGGCGAGAGGATGGAAGTGCAGTTGCGGTTTTGCTGTAAAGATGCCGGAATCGTATGTTGCTTTGCCGGGCTTCGATGTCGATACCCCTGAAAAAGAAGCCAAGAAACTGACAGAAGCTGAAGACAGAATTTCATATATAGCCGACTACATAGGGCGGGGCGGAGAAGGGGAGTTTGACTGTCTTCCTGGTCCATTCCCTTGGTTGAAGACTAAAGTTTTAGGAGGTTTCTTCAATAAGTTTCTGATGGGAACCAAACCTTTCCACAGTGCAGATTGCTGTATTTCGTGCGGGAAATGTGCCGAAGTATGTCCGATGGACAATATCAGATTGAATGACGAAAAACGTCCTGAATGGGGCGATACATGTGTCAGCTGTTATTTGTGCTACCACTCGTGTCCGGTACATGCTGTACGTTATGGCAGGTTTACTGATAATAAAGGACAGTATCTCCATCCGTAATTTACTTGTGATTCAGATTATTGGCAAGATTTATCTTGTCTATTGGTTTAAGTTAGGAATATGTTTTATCGAATACTACAGTGAAGTTTTTAAGATACATAATTTGCATTATTTTTTCGGCCTCTGTTCTTTGCGGTTCTTCCAAAGAAAGAATCAGAGTTGTCTGTGCCGGTGATATTGATTTGTCGACATTCAATGCCAAGGATGCACTCCGCTATTCTGGCGTAGATCCATTTTTTACCATAGTTCAGAATTCCATCAAGCATGCCGATGCGTCTTTTGCTTCTTTGGACGGGACATTGTCGGGGAAGGTGCACGAACAGCTCAAGCACAGTTTGCGTGTTTATGGAGGAAGCGATGTGTCGTCTTTCTTGTCTGATCTTGGTTTTTCGGCATTCGGCCTTTCTGGCAGACATGTCAGAGACAATGGTATGGATGGGATCAAAGGCACTCTCGATCTGCTCAGCAAGAACAATATAAGCTGTGCAGGTGTGAGGAATATTTGCGAATACACTGTGTTTTCGAGAAACGGTGTTGTTTTCGGGTTTGCTTCGTTCGGAAGTTCGCGCCATACTCTTTCAATGACCGATTCGGTAAAGGTTCGCAGGGTTTTGAAAAATCTGCGTTCCAGCTGCGATGTTATCGTGGTAGGTGTTTCCGCTGATGATCCGCAATTTGGAGGTTTGTATGCCAGGGGCGGAAGCAAGATGGGGCATGAGGGGCGTGAAGCATTGAAGAAGACTGCCCATTTCTATGTGGACCATGGTGCTGACGTTGTATATTTTCATGGTGCAGACCTCCCTCAGACAATGGAGCTTTACAAAAGCAGGATAATAATGTACGGAATTGGCAATTATTGTGCTCCATTCAGATATTTTGAAGATGCGCATTACGATTATTCTCCTTTAGTTGAAGTTGAGCTTTATGATGACGGAAGTTTCTGCAGCGGAAAGATTCTCGGTGTAGAGCATGTTGCGTCGAAGGGGCTTGTAATTGAACGTTACCGAAAAATGGTGGACGGCATAAGAAGAATGACGCAGATAGATTTTCCTGACTCGAAGCTGATAATTGATGAGAACGGTGATGTTGTCCTTAAGGAAAATGTAAGGATGCTTGAGCTGGCGAGAAAGCTTGTAGACGTGGCAGAGTCGAGACTTGGTGCCCGATACAGAGCCGGTGCCAGCGGACCCAATTCTTTTGATTGTTCAGGATTTACCAGTTATGTATTTTCTAAAGTCGGCATATCGCTCAAACGCTCTTCGCGCGACCAGTTTACACAGGGAAAATCTGTTGACAGGAGAAACCTGAAGGTTGGTGATCTCGTTTTTTTCAGCGGCAGCGCCGCATCGAGTAGAATAGGGCATGTGGGCATGGTTGTTTCGGTTGACAGTAAGAACAAAGATTTCAGATTCATTCACGCCAGTCCTAAGGGCGGCATAAGGGTTGACGATTTTGTCGGTCAGCCTTACTATGTGCGCCGTTACAAGGGTGCAAGACGTGTCTTTGGCGAATGATATAGGATTTATAAATATACTGCAATGATGAAAAATTATTTTATTGTATTATCGGTCTTTTTCTTTTCTGTTGTATGTTGTTCGGCGCAGATGGCGCAAGGCGGTTCTTCATCATCTTCTTCGTCTGTAGGTTATCTTTGCAACAAGCCGTTGCCGTATATGCCGGTAAGACTTGACGTTCTCTTCATAGGCAATTCATTTTCAATAGATACAAATGAGGCGATGCCTTCGATACTGAATTCTTTGGGCATGAGCATGGTGGATATCTATGTACTGTACCGTCCCGGATGTTCGCTCAAACAGCATTATGAAAATCTTAAATCGAATGAAAAGGTATACGAGTTGTACAGGTACAACAGAGACGGTTCGAAGAAGCTTGAGAAGGCCATCAGTCTTCGCGAAGCCATGAGACGCTTTCCTTATGATGTGGTGGTTTTCCAGCAGTATTCCCTTGAATCGGGAAACTATTCTTCTTATGAACCGTATTTGTCCAAACTTATCCAGGCATACAGCATTCTGACAATTAGTCCTAGGACAACGTATGCATTCAACGAAACTTGGGCGTATTCTTCAAAGCACAAGAACATAGGCCGATATAAGGATCAGGCAAATATGTACAGAAGCATTTGCAATGCGGTGAAGGAGATGAAAGCCCGTTCCGGTATAGACATAATAATTCCTTGCGGTACTGCTGTGCAGAATGCGCGCAGGGTCAAGGCTCTCGCAACAGACAATGAGTTTACGCGTGACAACCAGCATATTGATCTGACTATGGGACGTTATCTGCTTGCTTGTACATTTTTCGAATCGGTGATCGGTCCTTGCTATTCACGGAGCATACGAGATGACCTCTCAATCATTGGAAAGAACGGTTCGAAGGGGCAGGTGAATAACACCAACAGGCGATTGTTGCAGAATTGTGCCAGACTGGCCGTTGCAAACAATTTCAATGTGTCCGAATTTGCAGGTGAATAGTTGCTTGTATGGTTAATTTATGTTATATATCTGCATTTGAATTGCCGGCTTTGCCAGGTCGGCTTGAATTTTAACGTTTTGTACCATATATTCGTGTATCTGAAAAACATTTATGGCAATTTTATTATGAAATATCATTATAGATTCAGTGCCTTCTGCATAGGACTTGCGAGTTTTTTCAGCACCTATGCACAGACTGACGGCAACGTGTCTAACGCTGATGCCGAACTTCTCGGGTTTGTGAAAAATGTAAATGCCTTCAATTATCTCTACCCGCAGGAGAAAGTGTATCTGCATTTCGACAACACCGGATACTTCATCGGTGAAACTATGTGGTTCAAAGCCTATGTGGTGAGCGGTACAGATAACACTCCGACAAAAATGAGCGGTGTGCTGTATGTTGAACTTCTAACTCCGGAGGGACAAATTGTTCAGAGCAATAAGCTGAAGATTGTTGACGGACAGGCTGACGGACAGTTTGCGCTGTCGCGCGTGATGACTGCTGGTTACTACGAGGTGAGAGCTTATACGCGAATGATGCTCAACTGGGGCGAAGATGCCGTTTTCAGCAGGGTGTTCCCTATATTCGACCAGCCTAAGACCGTAGCAGACTTTTCTGATCCTAAGATGAGCCTGCAGCCTCAGAGTATATCCAGACCGATGATGCGTCCTAAGGCTGAATCACTAAAGAAAATGAATATGACCTTTTATCCGGAAGGTGGTTATCTGGTGCGCGGTCTTCAGTCTCAGGTGGCTTTCAAGGTGTTCAATTCAGATGGAGCTGGCGAAAATGCTGAAGGACGTGTGTACAATAAGAAAACGGATGAGGTTGTTACAACATTTAAGGTGATGCACGGTGGAATAGGTACTTTCTCTTTCTTGCCTTCAGATGATAAATATGTAGCCCGACTCACAGTCGGAGACAAGGAATATGAGTTTGAACTTCCGGAGGTGGAGAAGGAAGGATATGTTCTTTCTGCAAACATGCTCAGGGGCGAGAAGGCAGTGGTGAGCGTACAGCGTAGTGCAGGAGTCGTTGATGAACCGGTGGCGCTGGCAATATCAAACGGCGGTACGGTATATGCGTTTGAAAAAGTTGCTTTCAATGCCGACGGATTGTATATGCTTTCGATAGACAAAGCTGCATTGCGCGACGGAGTGAACCAGATAATACTCTTCAACCGTGAGGGTAAGGCAATCTGCCGCAGAATGGTGTTCAAGCGTCCTGCTTCCACGCTTCAGTTTGTTCAGAAGCAGGACAAGGAGACATACAAGCCTTTCGAGAAGATAAGTATGGATTTCTCTTTGTCTGATACTGGTGGAAAACCGGTGCAGACAACTTTCTCATTGTCTGTGAGGGATGCATCGAAGAACACTCCAGGTTCGGACACCGGCAATGCTTTGGCAAATCTGCTTCTCAGTTCAGAATTGAAAGGATTCATAGAGGATGTCGATTATTATTTCGAGTCTGACGATATGGCGCACAATATAGCTCTTGATCAGCTTATGCTTACTCAAGGCTGGTGCCGTTATTCTTGGGAACAGATGATACGTCCTTCGGATTTCAAAGTGGAACATTATATTGAAGAAGGATTGGTCATTAAGGGCAAACTGCTTTCTACATTCCGAAAAAAGATCAAAGAAGGTATTGATGTGGGTGTGGTTCTTTATGACGAAAAGTCGGGCGCACACAAGAATGGACATGCAGTTACGGACAGTCTTGGAGATTTTGCTTTCCAGTCGGAAGATTTTTATGGTACGTGGAAAATGAATATCACTACCCGCGAAGATGGAAAGATGAAGGAGATGAATGTTCATCTTGACAGACAGTTCTCGCCTGATGCACGCAGATACCAGCCATTGGACACATGGATGATACAACCGGAGAAAAAAACTGTTTCGGGTGAAGAAGGAGCAACTGACGGAGGAACCGGTAATGACAATTATGTCTACAGAGGATATGAAAAACTGTTGCCGTCAGTGACCGTCAATGCCGAAAAGAGATGGATGAAGGGACGCAATATTTCAATTGCCAACGTTGTATACGATCTTGAGGAGGAAAGGACCAGGATGGACGATACCGGTGAATATTACCTTGAATCCGTATTCGATTATCTCGAGCGCCAGAACAAGCATTTCTCTACAGAAATGGTTGATGACGGAAATGGACGAATAAGACATAGGGCTACTTACAGGGGACGTCCTGTCAGATTCATTATTGACAATAAGGAGCGCACAGTAGTAGATATTGAGGATATTACGGCAAATGATATAGAGGCAATACTTATTTCTGACACTTACGGTGTGGCGCAACGTTTCATGAATTCTTCGCGCGATTCCATAGAAGGAAGTTATGATGCACGCGGATTGAACGAATCTGCCGCTTCTTCAAATCCTTCATCGTCAGGTGATGCAAATCCTTCATTGTCTGGTGAATCGAATACTGATAACAATACTGCTTCTTCCGGTAATGTAGCTACGCAGGAAATCAACAATACGGTTCTTGTGTTTGTATATACCGATTGGAAGCGCTCACCGGATAAGAAAGGTGTAAGAAAGACTCTTGTACAGGGATTCTCAAAACCGCTTGAGTTCTATTCGCCTGAATATGAAGGAATGGTTCTTCCTGATGAGCATGATTACAGACGTACGCTGTACTGGAATCCCAATGTGAAGACAGACGCGCTTGGCAAGGCTTCAGTTGTATTCTACAACAATGAAGACTGTCGCGTGATGGATGTCGACGCTGCTGCGGTTTCCGCTTCCGGAGACATCGGCGTGTTTGAGAAATGATAGTTTTCTAGAATAGGCATAGCGTCAGACTGCATCGGCGGTCTGACGCTTTGGCTTTTAATAGGGATTACCCTATTCCGGTGTAGGGGAAATCCGAGCTTGAAAGTGCTGTAATTTTGTATATTTGTAATGTGCAAGAGTAGGTGCATGAATATATTTGTATAATTTTGTGCCCGAATTTGCATTAGAGAGTGATTATGATAAGAAAGATCTGTTACTTGATTAAATTTTAGGAGCGATATGAAACGGTTAGTAATTTTTTCGGCAATGCTAGCTTTTACTCAGCTGAGCATCATAGCGCAGGACGATCTTTATTTCTTTCCTGAAAAAAGTAAGGAGCAGAAAACTGAAGTTAAGGTTGAGAATAAGACAAAGGCACGTGAACCGGAATTGATATTCAAGGGAAACGCCGATGTTGAAGTATACAACACGTCCAGCAGGGATGAAGACGAATATAACAGAAGGTACATGTACAGTGGAGATGATGTTGAACCTGACACCATAGAAGCTGTAGAGTCGAATATTTATGATGATGAGAACGATTACCAATATTCTCGTCAGATTCTTCGTTTCTACAGTCCTCACGTAGGTGTCTATGTGAGCAGTCCTTACTATTGGGATCTTGTTTATGGCTATGGAGCCTTCGATTACATCTATGCTGATCCATTCTTCTATTATGATCCGTATTATTGGAGCTGGGGATGGTCGTTCGGTTGGGGATGGCGTCCTTGGGGTTCATGGTATGGTCCGTTCTGGGGATGGTACCATCCGCATCATTGGGTAGGATGGGGCTGCGGTCCTTGCTGGCATAATCCGCATCCTGTACGTTACAACGCCAATAGAGGTACGTTTGTAAATGGATATGGAAGAGGTAGCAGAATCAGAACCGGTGACATGGTACAGACGAGCAGAACAAATGCTTTCAACAGGACAAATGCTCTCAACAGAACTAATGTGTATGACAGAACGAATTCTACTTACAACCGAGGTGGTTACACAAGCGGAAGCCGTGTAACCAATACAAGCGGCAACGGACAGACAACTACAACTAGAAGACGTACATACACCCGAGGTCAGAGTACAGGTACAAATACCAGTTCGCAGAACCGCACTCGCCAGACTTCATCGTTCAACCGTTCGAGCAGTCAGAGTACTAGGAACTCATCTACATACAGCAGACCAAGCAGTACTAGGTCTTCTGGAAGCTTCTCTTCTCCTTCCAGATCCGGTGGATTCGGAGGCGGTGGCTTCGGAGGTGGATCACGCGGTGGCGGCGGTGTAAGAAGCGGTCGCAGATGATAGGTGCTGATTCACTATCTTCTAGTGTTATGAGTCGTATTAACGGTATTATTCATTTAATCGATTGTTATCTATGAAAAGATATTTGTCAACGGCACTTTTGCTTCATGCATTCATGACGTATGGTGCATTTGCTCAAGATTCGTATGACGCTGCACGTTTTGCTTCGTCTGATCTTAATGGAACGGCAAGATATGTCGGTATGGGAGGTGCGCTTGGCGCTTTAGGCGGAGATATTTCTGTTATGTCCACCAATCCTGCAGGAACAGGTTTGTTCAGGTCGAATGAGGCTATGATCTCCTTGGGACTTTTATGGGCCGATGATGGAGTTTTGGGAAAGCATTCAGTACGTCCATCTATCGATAATATCGGTCTTATAATTTCATCGCGTGTTGCAACTGAGGGGCAAAAGGGCTTGAAATATATTAACTATGGTGTGAATTACACCAAAAGAGCTAATTATTTCTCGAATCTGAATTGCAGTGTGGACAATCTAAACGGTGTGTTTTCGCAGACAAATCAGATTGCAAATCTTGCTAATACATGTTATGATGGTAATTTCGAGAGTTGGGGATTACTGGCTGATATGTCTGCACCGATGTTCGACGAAGACGGCAATCTTGTTCATGGAGGTATAATTAACGAAGATGAATCAGGATACTATGGTGTCGGTGCTGAACAGGCTGAATACAGGCGTGCAACTTACGGAAGCAATATTCAGTGCGACTTCAACATCTCAATGAATGCTTCGGATCAGTTCTTCTTCGGTTTGGCTTTGGGCGTTTACAATATCGATTATAATCGTGAGTCGCTGTATGGAGAGATAGGAACAGACGGCAACTATTATTCGTTGAGCAACTGGTATCAGACTACCGGCGACGGTATAGATGTGAAGTTCGGTTTTATCTGCCGTCCTATTGCAGATTCGCCTTTCAGATTCGGAATCAACATACATACTCCTATTTGGTATTCTTTGCGTGATCAGAATGGAGCATATCTGAGTTCAAATGGCAATTATATATCCTCTGGCGATGGCGGTGTTTTTGATTATTCATATCGTACCCCATGGGTCTTCGGTCTAAGCGTTGGACATACTATTGGAACTAATTTTGCAATCGGTGCTGAGTATGAGTATTCTGACTATTCGACAAGCAAGTATACAACTGATGACGGTTATGAGGATGCTTATTTCAGACAGATCAATGATAATACGAAACGTTTCCTGCAAGGAGTGAGCACTTTCAAAATCGGTATGGAGTATAAGCCGATAGATGCTTTCAGTGTGAGACTTGGATACAATTATGTTTCTGCTCCGATGAAGAGCGACAGCTACAGAATTATAGCAGCTGACAGCCCGTTCACCGAAACTGATTTTACCAATTGGAAGGCTATAAACAGAATCACCTTCGGATTCGGATATAGATATAAAGTTGGTTATATAGACTTTGCTTATCAGTATTCAGCTCAGAAAGGTGATTTCTACGCTTTCGATGAAGTAAATCTTAAGCCTACGGAAATTAGCAACAATAGAAGCCAGTTCATGTGTACGTTAGGCTTCAAGTTCTAACATGAACAAAAGGCATGCACCGATATAGTTCTTTATGACTTGGGTGCATGCCTTTTTTGTGCTGTTGCATCTACATGTTGGAAATCGATTTTATCAGTAATGTAGAATTGAAGTCTGATGTATTTTGTGAAAAAAGAATGTTTCGTTTAATTTGGTTTTCTGTGATGTTTTTTTGAATCTGAAGCTTTTATAGTCGCAATACTAGAAAAAGGACCTTGCGTTGCTCTTTTATCGATACGTGAGCACGCAAGGTCCTTTTTTATCAATTACAGTTGGAATTTATCAGTTATTTTCAAGAGCTTTGATGTGTTTTCTGTACAATTTCAGAAGTTTTTTGACAGAGTTTTTCTTGTATTGCTTTTGTAATGCTTCTTTGGCTTTTGCCGTTTTTTCTCTGTCTGTTTCCGAGAGAGTGGATTTTTCGAGTTCCTGAACCTTGAGCGTGAGTTCCGACCATGCTTCGAGCATATTGTATTCATCTTCTGTCAGAGTCATGAATGAACCGTGCTGAGGTTTGAGGTTGGCATCGCGAATTTCCACAGACTTGCTCACGTTTTCCATAGAAGCATTTGCAGTGCATATTCTGTAGCTTTTTCCTCCGGAATATCTAATGTAGCCGATTACCCATGTATTCGAGTTGATTCTACGGAAAGCGCTTGCTCCTTCCACATTTTCTTTTCCTTCGTTGGTTATGTGGAGTCTTACATTCCAGTCTTGGTCGCCAAGTTTATCGAAAGTGGCTTTGTACACGCCTCTTTCAAATCCTGATGCTCCTTCTCGTTTGAAAAGTACATTGTATACGCTGTCGCAGTCGTTCCACGTGATGTCGCAGTCGATTACAGCACGTCCTGCATCATAAAGAAGTTTTGGTTTTGTAAGTTGTGTGAATGATTTGTCGGAATATGAATAATATATCTTGTCGTACTTGTCGCCTTCGTTTGTACTCAGCATAGAGTAATAGATGAAATATCCTCCTTGACCGTTGTTGTATTCCTTATCCCATATAACCTGCGGTGCCCATACTCTGTTGATTTTTGTGTAGTCTTTTAATACATCGGGGCTTTGTGGATCTGAGAATATTTCGCTTCCTTTTCTGAAGTCGAACGACACTGAAGTCCAGTGCACAAGGTCATTGGATTTCAGAAGGTCGATGCCGTGGTTGAACCATGTTCTGCTCTTGTGGTTGCTCATGTCGGTAGTCACCATGACATATCCGTTGTTGTCGGGAGCACGATAGATAAATGCATCGCGCACTCCTCCTTCTATTTTTGCTACATCCTGTGCGCGGTAAACCGGTTGGTTGTTAAGCAGGTTATGAAATACTGCACCTTCGTCTTCTTTTTTTCCTATAGCATAAAGAGTTTCTTCCTTATCCATTGCCATGTGGCAGTATAGATAGCCGTACATGTTGTCGTCTTTGGCGAGTGTCACGTCGTATGTGTATGTGCCACCGTCTGTTTCTGCAGTAATTGAGCCCGCGTGGATACTGTTTTTCTTTGGCAGTTTCTTCACCAACATTTCGTTTCCGATGAGTGTGACGTATTCGTTCATGTCCTTTTCGGATGAAGTGAAATTCCATTTTATGATTTTTCCTTCAACTTCAGCCGGAAGATGAATGTTGTTTCTCACGGCATTGAACTGATGGCATACAGCTTTCGAAATCTTATATTTCAAGTCTGTCGTGTCGCACATCGATGATTTGTCAGATGGGTTTTGTGCGCTTGCGTTTGTGAACAGCATTAATGATGCCGTTGCCAATAGAGGAGATAAATGTTTTTTCATTGGTTGTTTGTTGTTAAGTTACATGATGTTTTTCAAGTACTGCAAAATTATCCGATTTGAACTTTATATAAAAGCATATACTTATTAAAAATAAATTTTTGTCGTTTTTTTTATTCGTACAGAATGAAATGCTTAATTTTGTGGTTAACGATCTAAACATGAAACATTATATGAAATCCAAAATCGCATCTTTATTTTTTCTTTTTCTTCCGCTGGCTTCGTGTGCCCAGGAGAAGCAGTGTTGTGTAGAATGTGCACCTTTGTACGGCAAAACAATAAATGTTATCGGCGACAGTTATGTGCGTAATCATCGTCGTCCTGTAAGTGAGGCATGGCATTACAAGGTTGCCGAGAAGTACGGAATGAAGTACAACAATTATGGACGCAACGGATGCTGCATAGCTTTTGACAGAACCAAGGACGGATTCGGCAAGCCTTTGTGGGAAAGATATAAGGAAATGACAGATTCGGCCGATTATGTACTTGTCATAGCTGGTCATAATGATGCCGGAATGGTTGGAAATAGTGCTGATTCGCTGAAGGTGTTCAAGACGAGGATGTCAGAACTGTGCGAGAGGCTGATTGAAAAATACCCTTCGGCAAAACTGGCATTTGTGACTCCATGGAATGTTGGACGTCCTGGATTCGACAAGGTTATAGAGGCAATGAAGCAGATCTGTGCGCATTATTCTATTCCGATCTTCGATGCGTCGGCAAAAAGCGGTATATATGTAAGGAATGAAAATTTCCGTAAGAAATATTTCCAGGCTCCATCCGACACTGCACATCTTAATTCGGAAGGACATGATCTGTTTATGAACAAAGGAGAAAGTTTCCTGTTGTCTTTATAGTTTATGCAACAGGAAACTGAAGACGTTGAAGCTTCAAATATTATAGAAACAAATATTAATGAAAAATATCTGATGATGAAGAGTAGTATAAAATGCTGTATGCTTGCCGTGGTATTTCTCTTATGCGGTGCAGCAGTAAATGTTGCTTATGCACAGAGCAAGAAATTTTCAGTGCTGGGAGATTCGTATTCAACTTTCGAGGGCTTGATAAGTCCTTCGAGCAATGCTTGCTGGTATTTTAACGGACGCACGGCAGGACGCAGCAATGATGTGAAATCGTCAGAACAGACGTGGTGGAAAATCTTCGAGTCGCAGAGCGGATATGCTTTGGATGTAAACAATTCTTACTCTGGAGCAACCATCTGTTGTACAGGATACCGCAAGGAAGACTACAGCGACCGTTCTTTCATCAGCCGTATGTTCAATCTCGGCAAACCGGAACTGATTCTTGTTTTCGGAGGTACCAACGATTCATGGAGCAAGGCTCCTATTGGTGAATACATGTATGACGGTTGGACCAAGAGTGACTTATATTTTTATAGGCCTGCACTATCGTATATGCTTTCGCAGATGAAGGTTCTGTATCCACAATCAAGAATTGTGTTCATCTTGAATTCAGAACTCAGTGACGCCATCGATGCTTCTACGAATGAAGTTTGTGCTCATTACGGCATCGAAGTGCTCGAACTGCACGATATAGACAAAATGGACGGACATCCGTCGGTAGCCGGCATGAAACAGATTGCTGAGCAGATATTGGTATACTTGAAAAAATAAAGAATTCACGCACTGCAATGGTTAAATCCGTAATAGATGTACATACGCATACGCTTGTCAGCGGGCATGCGTTCTGTACGCTTAAAGAGATGGTTGATACAGCAGTAGCTAAGAACCTCGAAATATATGGAATCACCGAACATGGTCCTTCCATTCCTGGTACTTGCGATCCTCTGTATTTCAGGAATATGTATCTTGTTCCCAGACATTATGGCAATACAACTCTGCTTCTAGGGGCTGAGTTGAACATAATAGATTATTCAGGAACTATAGATTTGGACGAAAGATACATGTCATGTCTGGATATCAAGATTGCCGGTTTGCACGGTGTATGCTACAAGAGCGGTACAAGAGAAGAGAATACATCGGCTCTTATCGGTGCTATTGAGAATCCGTATATTAACATAATCAGTCATCCGTGTGACGGCACTGCTTCTGATTTCGATATAGAGGCTGTTGTTCTGGCATCGAAAAGGTGTGGAACTCTGCTGGAGCTGAACAATCAGTCGCTCAATCCGCACAGACATAAAAAGTATGCAATCCCATACAATCTGGAAATGCTCAAATTGTGCAAGAAGCACGATGTGCATCTAATAATGGGAAGTGATGCACACCACACCTCATATATAGCGGATTATCAGTATCTGGAACCATTGCTGAAGGAAACTGATTTTCCTGATGAGCTGATTGTAAATGACAAACCTGGTCTCTTTATGTCCATTATAAACGGAAAGAATACCAGGTTGCAATAATTCTTTTTGAAAATATCCCCTTGATTTTTTTATCAGATACCGCCGTCGGTAGGAGGATCGACAGCTAGGTTCTCTTTTACCGGTGCGGTGTCTGAGGAATAATTCTTGTCGATGGAGATTTGTCCGTCGGGTGTTATTGTAAGGGTCATAGGGAAATAAAGTTCATCGTCTTCAGGGTCGCCGATGCTTGCGACGAAGTTGAAGTTTGAATGGTCGCCGGCTTTGTCGTAATTGAAAACTATGCCCAAAAGTACCGAATTCTTCATAAATTCAGCAGGAGCCACGCTTTTGAAAGATTCCCTTGTAAATGAATGTTTGAATATTTCAGATGTACCTTTTGTGATTGTCAGTTCAATCCTGTTGTCATAAAATTCCTTACCTGCAACATTCTTTATTTTTCCAAGTTCTTCATCGGCCTTTCGCACGATTTTATATCTGTATGTTGTTCCTCTGACTGTTACAGTGTCGGAAATGTTCGAAGACTGCATCTTTCCGGTACCTGTTATGGAGTCTGTTGTTACTTTCTGAATTTCTTCAGATTTGCGTTCCTGCTGTTCGCCTCCGCATGAAGCCGACAAAATGCAGGCAGTGGCCGCAAAGGCCCAATAAGCTACTTTCATTTGCGTTTCTGTGTTGTTATATAGTACAAATTTAATTAAAACTATATGATATGACCAAACCAAACATATATTTTGTCTAATTTAATATATCGTTCGTTGGCGTACTTGTAAAAAAGGGAGTATCTTTGCATTAATACATAAAAAACTTACTGCAATGTCAACAAAGAAATTTCATAACAATTGGCATACATTGCCTGGTGAACCGTTGACTGAAATGGACAAGAAAATAATGTTCTTTCAGAAAAAAGGACATCTTGTTCCAACAAGGAAATTGATCAAGACTCCCGAACAGATTGAAGGCATACGCCGCAGCGGTGTCGTGAACACCGGAGTTTTGGATTTGGTCGCCAAGGAAATACACGCCGGTATGTCTACTGCCGAGATAGATAAGTTGGTGTATGATTATACAGTTGCACATGGAGCTATTCCGGCACCTCTAAATTATGAAGGTTATCCTAAGAGCGTGTGCACAAGTATCAATGAGGTGGTGTGCCATGGAATACCAAGTGAAGACGAAATACTCGAAGAAGGAGATATCGTAAACGTGGATGTTTCTACAATACTTGACGGATATTACAGTGATGCATCCAGAATGTTCGTTATCGGTAAGACTACTCCAGAGAAACAGAAACTTGTGGATGTGGCAAAGGAATGTCTTGAGGTTGGCATGGAAGTGGCAAAGCCATACTGTTTTGTCGGTGATATCGGCAATGCTATACAGAAACATGCTCATAAGAACGGTTTTTCCGTAGTTCGAGATCTCTGCGGTCATGGTGTGGGACTTGAATTCCATGAAGATCCAGAGGTGCTCCATTATGGAAAGAAGGGAACTGGTATGCTTCTTGTCCCTGGAATGGTGTTCACCATAGAGCCTATGATAAATATGGGTACATGGGAAGTGTTCATTGATGAAGACGACGGATGGACTGTCGTCACAGAGGATGAGCTTCCTAGCGCACAGTGGGAGCATACCTTCGTGATGACAGAGAACGGAGTGGAAATATTGACCTATTGATGACTTTTTATATTTGAATTATATACTTTAATCGTAAAATAAATTATGCAGGATATATATATATTAGGCATAGAGTCGTCGTGTGATGATACATCTGCGGCTGTGCTGAAGAATGGTATACTTTTGTCGAACGTGACGGCAAGTCAAGCTGTGCATGAGGCCTATGGTGGTGTAGTTCCTGAATTGGCTTCAAGAGCACATCAGCAGAACATTCTGCCGGTTGTCGACCAGGCAATCAAGCGTGCCGGTGTAACCAAAGAGATGCTTTCAGCTGTAGCTTTTACCAGAGGCCCAGGTTTGCTGGGAAGTCTTCTTGTTGGTGTTTCGTTTGCCAAGGGCTTTGCACGTGCCCTCGGTATACCGTTGATAGATGTCAACCATCTTCAGGGTCACGTTCTGGCGCATTTCATTAAGGAAAGCGAGGATGATTCCGGTAAACCACCATTCCCATTCCTTTGTCTGCTTGTGAGTGGCGGTAATTCGCAGATTATCAAGGTGAATGCCTATAACGATATGGAAGTTTTGGGACAGACAATCGATGATGCCGCTGGAGAAGCCATCGACAAATGCTCTAAGGTAATGGGATTGGGATATCCTGGAGGACCTATCATCGACAAGCTTGCACGTCAGGGAAATCCTGAAGCATATCATTTTGCAAAACCTCATATTCCTGGATATGATTACAGCTTTTCTGGCATGAAGACGTCGTTCCTCTATTCATTGCGTGACTGGTTGAAGGACGATCCTGATTTCATCGAACATCACAAGGAGGATCTAACTGCATCACTTGAACGCACTGTCGTTGACATCCTTATGAACAAGCTCAGACTAGCTGTTAAGGATACCGGCATCAAACATGTGGCTGTAGCCGGAGGTGTTTCTGCCAACAACGGATTGCGCAACGCTTTCAGGGAACATGCCGAGAAATATGGTTGGACAATATATATTCCTAAATTCAGTTACACGACAGACAACGCGGCAATGATAGGCATAACAGGATATTTCAAGTATCTCGACAAAGACTTCTGTTCAATCGACATGCCTGCATATGCAAGAGTAACGAAGTAAAACGCTTCAACTAAAACTACTTTACAGCTAATATGGACGACAGACATGAAACTTTATCTGTATGTGAATGCATACAGCGAATAATGACCAATCATCATCTCAAACTATCGACGGCGGAGAGTTGTACAGGAGGACGTATAGCTTCATCGTTGACAGCAGTGCCGGGTTCGTCAGCCTATTTTATCGGTTCTGTGGTAGCTTATCAGAATGAAGTTAAGGAACGTTTGCTCGATGTTGATTCTGACGATATAGACAAATATGAGGTTGTCAGCCGTGAGGTGGCTATATCAATGGTGAAAGGTGCATGTCGCCTTTTTTCTTCAGATTATGCTCTGGCTTCCACCGGATGTGCTGGTCCTGACGGCGGTACTGCAAAAAGTCCTGTGGGCACTATATGGTTGGCGTATGGTACAGCCGACAATGTAGAAACGTTCTGCTGTACTGCAGATCACGGACGTTTGGCAAACGTCGAGAACGCATCAGCCACTGTGCTTGAACTGTTTGCGGAGTTTCTGTTGAGCAAATACTCTAATAAATGAATGGTTTTAGAAGATGAAGGAAGTTCGTTTTTTTTATGTGCCCGATGCGGCAGACAACAATGAATTGCCGGAGGAAGAGGCTGCCCATGCCATCCGTGTGTTGAGACTGTCGGAAGGTGATGAAGTCATGCTGATGGATGGAGCATATTCATTCTATAAAGCCGTAATCACATCTACTACAAAAAAGCAATGTTTCTACAGCATAGCCGAGACGTTGCCTCAGGAACCTCTTTGGAATGCTCATCTTCACCTAGCTATGGCTCCTACGAAAAATATTGACAGAGTGGAGTGGTTTGCTGAAAAGGCTACGGAAATAGGATTTGATGAGCTTTCGTTTCTCAATTGCAGATTTTCGGAGCGCAGAACTGTAAATGTAGGCCGTATAGACAGGATTGTCATTTCTGCAATGAAGCAGAGCCATAAACCATCGAAACCTAAGGTGAACGACATGGCAGATTTCCATGATTTCGTTCATTCAGTCGAAAGCAAAGCCAAATTTATTTGCCATTGTTGGGATACAGCAGACAATCCATCGCTCAAGGAACTCAAGCTTTTGAAGGACGTGCTTGTGAAAGATGAGGACTCTGTGGTACTTATTGGACCTGAGGGCGATTTCAGCATGGAAGAAATTCTGGATGCACAAGAAGTCGGATTTATTCCTGTTAGTTTAGGTAGAAGTCGTCTGCGTACAGAGACAGCTGCACTAGTGGCAGTACACCTTATGAATCTGGCAAATCAATGAATATTTAATCGAATAAAAACTTTTATATCTATGAAAATCATTAAGTTATTTCTGCCGCTCTTTCTTGTCGCATTGCTTTTTGCTTCATGTGGCAAGTCAGATTATGCCGATGTTGTTCCAAAAGATGCTTCTTTAGTGATAGAAGTAAATATGGCAGACATTGCCAGCAAGGGAGGAATAGCTGAGTCAAAGTTGCTGGCCTCTGTCAAGACCAATCTTGACTATATCGCCAGCGGTGACGATAAGGCGAAGTTGGTTGAGATTTTTGATAATCCTGAAAATACAGGTATTGACTTTACTGTTCCCGTTTATGCATTCACTGCTTCCGGCAGTTTTGGAGTAGCTGCACGTCTTTCAGATGAAACCGCATTTGAGGATTTCATTACTCTCTTGAGCAATCAAGGTTTTGCAGTACAGCCGTCGGAGCGAGACGGAGTAAAGTGGGTGTCTCTTCTCGATGAGTTGGATATGGTTTATAAGGACGATGTCCTTCTGATAACTATGCCTTTGGATCCAGAAGGAAGTGCCGGCAACAAACGTAATGCGTCAAACTGGATTACGCAAGACAAGTCGGAAGAATGTTTCAGTTCGACAGACCATTACAAGCGTATGCAGGAAACCGATGGTGATGTTGTTGCCTATTTTGATGTTGATGACTATGCCGGCAAGCTTAAGTCAATGATGTTTAAGGATATGCGCGATGCCGAAGTTTCAGCAGTTGCTTCTTTAAGCTTCGAAGACGGATGTGCCAAGATGAAGACATCGATATTCAGCAATGATGAAAAGGTAAACAATGCAATCGCAGAATACGGCAAGAACTTGAGAAAAATCGGCGGACAATACATTGATACGCCTATGGAGGATTTCATGGCGTGGTTCGGTTGCAATGTCGATGGAAACTGGCTTTTGCCTATTCTCAAGAGCGACAAGGATATCAAGACGCTCATGTTCATGATTGAGCGAGGTATCGACATTGAGAAGATAATCAAATCTGTTGATGGCGATATGGCTATTGTTGTTCCGAAGATGAACCCAGCTGACGAATCTGAAACAGGTTTCGATTTTATCGCTACAGCTCAGCTTAAAAACTCCGATTTTCTTTCTGACGTGGATGGTTGGACGAAATCAATGAAGGATTACGGATTGTCGATGTTGCGTACAGGCAAGAACCAGTATGAGCTTCTGACTGCTGATGGTAAGATAAATTGGGGAGTAGACGACAATGAACTTTATTTTGCTACCGAAAATGCTTATAAGCTTAATGCTTTCTCTGGAAGGAGTGCGCTGCTGAAAGATTATGCGGACAAGATAAAAGACAGCAGAATGTACCTTTACGTCAATCTTGAATCTCTTCCGATGGTTGAACTGTCGCAGCTCATGGGATTGGGACATGAATATGCCTTTATTTTTGCCAATATGAAGGCATTGACATTTTCTATGAATGAAGCTTCGGAGTTTGAGGTCAACCTCGTGCTCAAGAACCCGAAGGAGAATTTTCTGAAACAGATATTTAACTGATGTTCATCAAATAGATAGATAATAGTTTATGAAACCTTGAATGTATATCGGCGTGGTCACAGCGGTCCCCGTTTGGTATGTGTTTCAAGGTTTCTTTTTATTACCGCATATTGCATAAATCTGATTTATGGATAAGATAGAATTATTGAATGTTTTGCCCGAAGTCTTCGCCAACCGCGACGACATTGCCGGTGATGTGTGGAAGCAGTCGGTAGTGTTCGAAAAGGGGCACAGCTATCTGCTCGAAGCAAATTCCGGTACAGGAAAATCCTCGTTGTGCAGTTTCGTTTTCGGTTATCGCCACGATTATCGTGGAAACATACTTTTCGACGGTACCGATGTGCGCACTTACACCATAAGCAATTGGGTTGACGTGCGCAGACGCAGCCTTGCTATGCTATGGCAGGATTTGCGCCTATTTCCTGAACTCACAGCGTTGGAAAACGTGCAGATAAAGAATAGTCTCACAGGCAAAAAGAAAAAAAAGCAGATACTCGAATGGTTCGAGATGCTCGGTATATCCGATAAGCTCGATACACCGATAGGCCTTATGTCGTTCGGACAGCAGCAGCGTGTTGCCATGATGCGCACCCTTTGCCAGCCTTTCGACTTTGTGATGGTCGATGAGCCTATAAGTCACCTTGACGATACCAACGGACGCATAATGGCCGGCATCCTCACTGACGAGGCAAAGGCGCAGGGAGCAGGTGTCATTGTTACGAGCATTGGAAAAAGAATGGAGTTGAACTACGATAAAATCTACAGATTATGAAATTGGTTTGGAAACTTTTGAGACAGCATATAAGCATTCCGCAGTTTGCAGGTTTCTTCTTTGCAAACCTCATCGGTATGCTGATAATTTTGCTGGGCATACAGTTTTATGGAGACGTGCAGTCGGTGTTCAACGGGAAGGACAGCTTCATGAAAGCCGATTATATAATTGTAAACAAGAAGGTCAGTGCTATGACCACCATCACCGGCAAGTCGAATGCCTTTTCTGACAGTGATGTGGCTGACATAAAGAAGCAGAAGTTCACGGAGCGGGTGGGACAGTTCACTTCATCGCTCTTCAGCGTTGGCGCAAGCTTCGATGTCAAGAACATGGCAAGCTTCTCCACCGACATGTTCTTCGAGTCTGTGCCTGACGACTACATCGATGTACCGCTCGACGAGTGGACATTCCATCCGGGCGACAACATGATTCCTATAATACTCCCGAAAAACTATCTCGATCTCTACAACTTCGGATATGCCCAGAGTCGCAGTCTTCCGAAACTATCAGAAGGACTTCTTGGAGCCATGAAGCTCAATATTTCGGTATCAGGAAAAGGCAAAGCCGATTTCTACACGGGACGTATCGTCGGATTCAGCAACAGGCTAAATACAATACTCGTTCCGCAGAAGTTCATGGATTGGGCAAACTCTTATTATGCAGATGGAGGAAAGGCCGAACCTACGCGCCTGATAATCGAGGTGAGCAATCCGACTGACGAGAAGCTTGCAGGATATCTGAAAGAACACAATCTTGAGACAGACGCTGACAAGCTCGATGCCAGCAAGACCACTTACGTTCTCCGCATTATAGTAGTCATTGTCATGTGCATAGGCCTGCTCATCAGCATACTTTCTTTCTACATACTCATGCTGAGCGTCTATCTTCTCGTGCAGAAGAACACTGCAAAGCTCGAGAATCTGCTTCTCATAGGCTATAGTCCTGCCAAGGTGGCATTGCCTTACCAGGCATTGACGGTTGGGCTCAATGTGGCTGTGTTCATCATGTCGTTCATAATTCTTTATGCAATCAGGCAGATATACATAGGATTTCTCCTTGACATGTTCCCTGAAAGCGAGCTTCCGGCAATGTGGCCGGCATTCATTGTCGGGTTCATCCTTCTTGTGGCTGTTTCTGCGCTGAATGTTCTTGCTGTTCGCCAGAAGGTGCTGTCTGTATGGAAGAACAGGGCATGATGTCCTAGTGTAAACGATGATGCACATGAGCATCTCGTCGTGCATAAAACAATTTGCAAAACTGACTATTTGAAAGTATGGATAAAAGATTGGAGGAACTGTTTGTTTCCACGTTTGGAAACATCCAGTTCCAGATAGAAAAGATAGCCGGCGCCGGAAGTAACCGCGCGTACTACCGTTTTTTGTATGAAAAGGGAACTGTAGTGGGCGTTGTCGGAACGTCGGTTGAGGAAAACAAGGCTTTCATAAACCTTGCACGTCATTTCAAGACGAAAGGGCTGAACGTGCCCGAAGTTATAGCCGTCGATGCAGAATGCAGATGCTACCTGCAGGAGGATTTGGGAACTGAATCTCTTTACGACAGCCTGCGCTCAGGACGTGAAAGCGGACATTTCTCGGAGCGTGAAGTGGATTTAATGATAAAGACGGTGAAACATCTGGCCGACATGCAGTTCGATGGTGCCGAGGGACTTGATTTCTCCCTCTGCTATCCACAGAGTTCTATGGACAGGACAAGTGTTATGTTCGACCTTAACTATTTCAAGTACTGTTTTCTGAAACTTGTAGGAGTAGAGTTCAACGAATACAAGCTTGAACAAGATTTCGTGTCCTTTGCAGACAATCTTCTGTCGGAAAGTTCCTGCACGTTCATGTACCGCGATTTTCAGGCACGCAATGTCATGATAAACAACGGTCAGCCGTACTTCATAGATTTTCAAGGAGGTCGGCGCGGTCCTGTCTATTACGACGTGGCATCGTTCCTCTGGCAGTCGTCAGCCAACTATGGCGATGATGTACGTACACGGGTGCTCGAAGCCTATCTCGAAAGTCTTTCTGAGCGCATCCATGTCAATCGTGCCTCTTTCTTTGAAAAGCTCGACATATTCGTGCTCTTCCGCACGTTGCAGGTGCTGGGAGCTTACGGCTACAGAGGACTTTGGGAAAAGAAACCTTATTTCATAAACAGCATACCTAAAGCATTCGTCAATCTGCGCACCCTGCTCGATAAGGGTGTATGCCGTGCATACCCTTACATGGAATCGGTGATGCGCCTTATGCTCGAAACCGACTTGAATGCCTTCATCGGAACAACTGCACCGAAGGAAAAGACTGGCGTAGCCTCTGCGCTCATCGCCGCCGACAAGAGTTATTGTTCTGAAGCGAAGCGCCCGCTGGTAGTGCGCGTGTTCAGCTTCTCCTATAAGAAAGGCATACCAGAGGACACGAGCGGAAATGGAGGAGGATATGTTTTTGACTGCCGTGCCACTCACAACCCTGGACGCTACGACGCCTACAAACCGTTGACAGGACTAGACAAGCCTGTCATAGATTTCCTTGAGGAAGATGGCGAGATACTTACATTCCTGGAGAGCGTATACCGTCTGGCCGATTTTCATGTGGCGCGCTTCATTGAGCGTGGCTTCACCGACCTCATGTTCTCATGCGGCTGTACCGGCGGACGCCACCGCAGTGTCTATTCGGCACAGCATCTTGCTGAACATATCAACGAAAAGTTCGGAGTAGAAGTGCACATCTGTCATCGCGAACAGGGTATAGAAAGCGTACTCCAGCCGAGAAATACAAAATGAGTGCTCTGTTTCTGCCGTGATAGTTGTATATATTATTAATAAGTATAACAGACATATATATGAAGGCTTTGATTTTTGCAGCCGGTTTGGGCACCAGGCTTCGTCCTATTACCGATACTATGCCGAAAGCACTGGTTCCAGTAAATGGAAAACCGTTGTTGGGGCACCTCATCGAGAAACTCAAGGACAACGGATTTACTGAAATTGTAATTAACATACACCATTTTCCACAGCAGATAAGAGATTATGTTGCAGAAAATGATAGTTTCGGCATCGACATAAAGTTCAGCGATGAAAGTCTTGCGCTTCTCGATACAGGTGGAGGAGTGAGAAAAGCAGCTCCTCTTTTCAGTGCACCGCCATCGCCTTTCCTTCTGCATAACGTAGACATCATGAGCAATGCCGACCTTCGCCGTTTCTATGAAAGCTGTGTTTCGGGTATGGTAAATTTTCATGGGAAAACAGTCGAACTCGGTGCATCTCTCCTTGTAAGTCCCCGCGACACATCGAGATATCTGCTCTTCGATGCCGAAGGTTTTCTTGTCGGTTGGGAAAACATCAAGACCGGCCAAGTGCGCACTCCTTATGAAAAGCTCGATTTGGATGCGTGCCGAAGATATGCCTTTTCCGGCATACATGTCTTTTCGCCGTATCTGTTGGAATATATGAAGACATGGGAAGACAAATTCTCGATAATAGACTTCTATCTTTCAATCTGTAAGGATGTTCCTATACGTGGCGTGTTTGACGACAACCTGAAGCTCGTCGATGTAGGTAAATTTGAAACCCTCTCGTCCGTCGAGCAATACATAGCAGACAACGGTTTGTAGTTAAAGCGCTTCACTTTCATTTAAAAATATATTGCCTGTTGATTTTTATGGATGTTGTAATAATCCAATGCAAAATCAGCAGGCTTTCTTTTTATGTTTATTTTTTATGTCGGTGAGATATTTCTAAAATTGTGAGCGCTCAGAATAATAATTGCAAGGGCTCGGAATTATATTTTCGAGCGCTCACAATTCAGTCTTTTTGCGCCCCAGTGTGCAATAAGCCGATATCAGTTGACACAAAATGGTATGAAAAAGGCGACACAATGCGTCGCCTATAAAATGAATTAACAATATAAAATTCTGCAGTTTTTAAATCTCTACACTTGGTTGATTTTGAAATTTCAGCGCAACTTTTCTATAGACCGGTACGTCGACGCCGTGTTTTTCTGCTAAGGAAATCATGTCGAATAATATACCTTGTATTTCTGACTTATGTCCTGATGCAATGTCTTTCTGCATTGATGCTGTTGTGTCTGGAGTAAGTTTATCGAGCACCTTGAGATTATAGGAAACTGTATCTTCTGGAAAGCTTATTCCGAGTTTCCTGCCAATTTCTGCGCTTTCCTGCGACAGGCCTGTAAAAGTGTTTCGCGCCTCGCCCTCGTGCTGTATTTCGCCCATAGGTGCATCGTAGTATGCTCCGGTGCATGCCATGGCCGAGATGAACGACCACTTTATGAAGGTGTCGCGGTTGATGTCGTCCGACACATCGACTTTTATTCCGCATCCGCGCAAGTCTTCGGCAATCGTTTCAAGTCTCTCCGCATTGATTTTCTGTGCTGGACGTGCTCCGCATACAAGCCTGAAGATGTTTCCGGATTGGGTTATTTCTCCCTCGCCTGATACGTAGCCTACAATGTAGATGCATCCGTCGATGACCTTGACGCGAGGCAGGAGCTGGCCTAAGCGCAGACCTGTGCCGTACACGTTCAGAATGGGAATAACAATCGTGTCGGATGTGGAGGCGTGCTCGATGACTTCTTTTACGGATTCTAAGGAGTATCCTTTTACGCATACGAATATCACGTCGGCTTTGCCTGTATATTCCTCAGAGGTGCATGCTTTTATACGCAATGTGTGATTGCCTTTCAAGGTTGATTTCATTCGGAGCCCGTTGCTGCGTATGGCTTCGAGATGCTTTCCGCGTGCAATGCATGTCACGTCCTTTCCTGCCAGTGCCAGGAAGCCGGCTATGCATCCGCCAACTCCTCCTGTTCCAACCACCAGATACGCTGTTCCGTTTGCCCTTTTTTTGCTATTTGTGTCCATGTTCTGTTTTGCTGTTTTTTTTGACGAATGTTAAAATGTATAGTCAATTAGCGGTGCAATTTATTCATTTCCTGCAAACCTGCAATGAACAAATATCGATTTTTTTCACATATCACTTTTCTATGAATGTTCGTATTGTATCTGTTTTGGGTTGAATCTGTTTCATGTTCATTTCTGCAAATTTCAATTTGGTGTCATATGCTCTCATGCTCCGCCGATGTTTATTTTTAAATATTTGAAAACAATGCTTTGTCAACTGCTTGTTTTTATTGATTTTGTCGTTAAAGACTACTTTACTTCGCATTTAGACCATTTGTTAAAACACTTTGTTAACACATTATATAAATAAGTATAAATCAGTTCAGCTTATGGTTACAACTTAGCAAGTTAATTCGTAAATTTGTTTTGCGTTGATGAGCTGGATAGCCTATCATTAGCAGTAAAAAGATTGATGGTTCATAATAAAGGCAGAGTAGTAATTATATTATACATAAAAAATAGCTTATGTCACAGATTGTAGGACATATTTCGCAGGTTGTAGGCCCTGTCGTAGATGTTTTCTTTAAAGGTAAAAATATTGAAGCAGAGCTTCTTCTTCCGAGCATCGACGACGCACTGACAGTCAGGCGTCCTGATGGAAAGGAACTCGTTCTGGAGGTTCAGCAGCATATCGGTGAGGACACGGTGAGATGTGTTGCCATGGATTCCACCGACGGTCTCAGACGTGGTCTTGAGGTTGTACCTACCGGCGGGCCTATCAAGATGCCTGTGGGCAACCAGATCAAGGGACGCATGATGAACGTTGTCGGTGAGCCTATCGATGGAATGAAGGAGCTGGAGCGCGACGGTGCATACCCGATTCACCGCGAACCGCCTAAATTCGAGGATCTTTCGACTGTGCAGGAAGTGCTGACCACCGGTATCAAGGTTATCGACCTTCTGGAGCCTTATGCCAAGGGCGGCAAAATCGGACTCTTCGGAGGAGCCGGAGTGGGCAAGACCGTGCTTATACAGGAGCTCATAAACAACATTGCAAAAGGACACAACGGATATTCTGTGTTCGTGGGTGTAGGCGAACGTACGCGCGAGGGCAACGACCTTCTGAGAGAGATGATTTCATCGGGCATCATACACTATGGCAAGGAATTCGAGGAGGGACTCAAGCGAGGCGAGTGGGATCTCTCGAAAGTGGATTACAATGAGGTCGAAAAGTCGCAGGTAAGCCTCATATACGGTCAGATGAATGAGCCGCCTGGAGCACGAGCATCGGTTGCGCTGTCAGGATTGACAGTTGCCGAATCGTTCCGCGACGCCGGAGCCAAGGAAGGCAAGAGCAGCGACATACTTTTCTTCATAGACAACATATTCCGTTTCACTCAGGCGGGCAGTGAAGTGTCGGCACTTCTCGGCCGTATGCCTTCGGCTGTCGGCTATCAGCCTACGCTGGCCACAGATATGGGTAAGATGCAGGAAAGAATCACCTCGACAAAGTATGGTTCCATCACCTCCGTGCAGGCCGTCTATGTGCCTGCCGATGACCTTACAGACCCTGCACCGGCTACGACGTTCACACACCTCGATGCCACAACGGTGCTCAGCCGTAAGATTGCCGAGATGGGAATTTATCCTGCGGTTGACCCTCTGGAATCGACATCTCGAATCCTTGACCCGCTCATTGTCGGCGAGGCGCACTATAATACAGCTGAGAGGGTTAAGCAGATTCTTCAGCGCAACAAGGAGCTTCAGGACATTATTGCCATACTCGGAATGGAGGAGCTCTCTGAAGAAGACAGGCTAATTGTTGAGAGGGCGAGAAAGGTTCAGCGTTTCCTTTCACAGCCGTTCACCGTGGCCGAGCAGTTTACCGGTGTGCCGGGTGTGATGGTAAGCATCGAGGATACGATACGCGGATTCAACATGATTCTCGACGGCGAGGTGGACAACCTTCCTGAGCAGGCGTTCCTCAACGTCGGCACAATCGAAGACGCCATCGAGAAGGGAAAGAAGCTCATAGAAGCGGCAAAGTGATGTTCATGCACGTGTATTATCAAAAGGCAATGTTATGAAGTACGACCATATTGAACTTACAATCCTTTCGCCCAAAGGTACGATATACAAAGGCGGAGTGGACAATGTCCAACTGCCGGGCAAGGCCGGACGCTTTCAGATTCAGCCCAATCATGCGCCCATTATTTCTTCTTTGCAGAAAGGTGCGATTGTCTACAAAGTCGACGACGATGAGCGCCGTCTGGACATAAGCGGCGGATTTGTCGAGATGAACGGGCCTGCGGTAGTCGTTTGCATAGAGTGATTTCAACAGATTACAGAATATCAACTTTTTAGATAGTTATGGCTATAGTAAAGGCTAAAGTAAAAGCTGATGTGAAGGCTAAAGTAAAGGTTTTAGACTATGCAGTGCGCGTGTTCCTTGTGGAATGTGTAGTGGTGTGTGTCTGTCTGTTGTGTCGCCAGTTCTTATTTCCTGACTTTCTGCCGGCACCGCTGATATTCAAGCTCGTACCTGTAATCTGTCTGGCAACGGCATTGCTTTACGGCTGTTTCTTCAACTACATGCTGGGCCTGACAAAGTCGAGTGCGGTGACAGGCTATCTTGCGGGGCGCATAATCCGCATCATATTGTTTGTGGTGCTGTTTCTGATATACGCCTTTTCGACGAAGGAGCAGTTGTATGGTTTTGCAGTGGAGCTTATGCTGGCATTTCTTGCCTACAACCTTTTTGATACAGTTTATTTTGTACGTTTTGAAGATAAAAGCAGTAAATGATGATAACGACGGGCTTTAAAACACTTGTGTGCACGGTATTTGCCTGGCTGGCGTTCTTGTGCAGCTCATATGCGGCCGATGGTCCTTCGGCCGATAAGCAGGAACCGCTGGATTTGCAGAGCATCATTCTCGAACATATAAGTGATTCCTACGAATGGCATATAACGAAGATCGGAGATACGGAGCTTGTGATTCCGCTTCCTGTCATTTTGTACAGTGAATTGTCCGGCTTTCATGTCATGATGTCGAGCGGCTTCGTATATGATCCTGCTTCAGGGTGCAGAACTACTGGAGACGGCCGGTTCATGATTATGTCTGGAGGCGACTATGACGGCAAGATTGTGGAGAAGTGTCCCGACGGTTCGGTGAGGCGCCCGATGGTGGATATATCCATAACTAAGAATGTCGCCGCTCTTTTGATAAACAGCATCATCCTTGTGCTTGTGATTCTCGGTGTCAGCCGATGGTATCGCGGACGCAAGGCCAGTGATCCCGCACCCAACGGATTCGTCGGATTGATGGAAATGTTCGTCATGATGGTTGAGGATGACGTAATAAAGGGATGTATAGGCGAGCGCTACAAGAGGTATTCGCCTTACCTGCTGACGGTGTTCTTCTTTATCTTCGTCAACAACCTGATGGGGCTAGTTCCCATTTTTCCCGGAGGTGCCAACGTCACGGGCAACATTGCTGTGACTTTCGTGCTGGCAATGATTACTTTCATCGTTGTCAACGTGACAGGTTCGCGCCACTACTGGAAAGATATTTTCTGGCCAGAAGTTCCTCTGATGCTCAAGTGTCCTGTACCGCTTATGCCTCTGATAGAGTTTGTCGGCATCTTTACAAAGCCTTTTTCGCTCATGGTCAGGTTGTTTGCCAACATGATGGCCGGGCATGCCGTTATACTTTCGCTGGTGTGCATCATATTCATTACTTCGCAGATAGGTCCAGGCCTTTGTGCTGGAATGACGGTTATGTCGATTCTGTTCAGTGTTTTCATGAATATGCTTGAACTTCTTGTGGCTTTCATACAGGCATACGTTTTTACGATGCTTTCGGCCGTGTTCATAGGGCTTTCGAATGCTGACGAATAGCAACACAATGGACTGCAGGTGGAGCTGCGTAATGGTTCTGCCTTCGGACAGATAATAATACAATACGATAGAATTAAATGAAGTACTAATATTAAAAAATTGATGATTATGGTTTCATTGGAATTACTGCAGGCTGCTAGCCTGGAATTAGGAAAATTGGGTGCACCGATAGGTGCAGGTTTGGCCGCAATTGGTGCAGGCATAGGTATTGGTAAAATTGGTGCATCGGCCATGGAAGCCATTGCACGTCAGCCGGAGGCCACCAAGGACATCCGTTCTAACATGATTATCATCGGAGCACTGGTTGAAGGTGTTGCACTTTTCGCTGTGATAGTTTGTCTTTTGTGCTCATTTTAAAAACAGATAAGTTAGCCTATGTCGTTGCTGCTTCCAGATAGTGGTTTGGTTTTCTGGATGTTGCTGGCTTTTGTCATAGTGCTTGTCATACTTTGCAAGTACGGTTTCCCTGTCATCACCCAGATGGTTGAGAACCGTAAGTGCTATATAGACGAGTCTTTGGAGTCGGCAAGGAAAGCCAGTGAGGAATTGATGTCTGTCAAAGAAAAATCAGCTGCTATTCTGAAAGAGGCTTATGCCGAACATGCCCGTATAATCAAGGAGGCAGAAAATGCAGGAGCAGAAATCCTGAGCGAGGCTAAGACGAAAGCTCAGGAAGAGAGTTTCAGAATGGTGGAGGATGCAAGGCGACAGATTATGCATGACCGTGAATCTGCTGTGAGGGATATCCGCAAGCAGGTTGTGGCTTTATCTGTGACGTTGGCTGAAAAGATTGTAAAATCGAAGATAGATACCGACAGCAAGCAGATGGAGCTCATCGAGAGCATGATTGATGATTATGAGAAAGCAAAGGAAAAGGCTCAGTAAAACGCATTGGATATGAATATTGGTATCATTTCTGCACGATATGCAAAAGCCTTGTACAGCTATGCCTGTAAGATGGGAGTGGAGGACGAGGTGTACCGCGAAATGGAGAGCATATCAGCTGTGTTCCTAAAGTTGCCGCGCTTGCGCGAAACTTTGGTCAATCCTGCCATCAGCTGGAGCGGTCGTATGAAGCTTATTGCTGTAGCCGCGGGCGGTACGTTGTGCGAGTCAACTAAAAGGTTTCTCGTATTGATGTACCGGCACAGGAGGGAAGAGATGCTGCAGTTCGTGGCTGTTTCATACATCAGCCTCTACAGGGACAGCAAAAATATTCATGTTTTAAAGTTCGTTACGGCTGTTCCTGTTGACAGTGAAGTGGAGGAGAAGATGCGTCGGCTTGTCAATTCGGGCATAGACGGCGAAGTGGAGTTTGATAAGGTTGTAGATCCAGAAATCATCGGTGGATTCATCCTGCAGCTCGGTTCGAAATGCTTCGATTCAAGCGTCAGACGCCAGCTTCAGCAGTTTGAGCGCAATCTTTCCGGTTCTGATTCAGCGAACATATTGACGGGATGTTCCGATATATTCTGATGTGTGTCTGAAGGACACGCGCCAGGAATTCTGTTCTTGTATGCATATCGGCACAAATCCTTATTTTGCGTATCTGTGAGTTTGAAATCCTTTAATACGGTTTTTTTATGCTAGAAATTATAAAAGCGAGTGAAGTTTCTGAGGTGTTGCTCAAACAGCTTGAAGAGCTGAAGAGCAATGCTGAATTTGAAGAATTTGGTACTGTTCTTCAGGTAAGCGATGGTGTTGTCCGCATATACGGGCTTGACAATGCTGGAGCCAACGAACTTCTGGAATTCGACAACGGTGTCAATGCCATTGTCATGAACCTGGAAGAAGACAATGTCGGTGCAGTGCTTCTTGGGCCTACGGAAAAGGTCAAGGAAGGTATGGTTGTAAGGCGTACCGGAAGAATAGCATCCATAGAAGTCAGCGAGGCTATGCTTGGACGTGTAATCGACCCGTTGGGCAATCCGATTGACGGACTCGGACCTATAGAAGGCGAGAAGTTCGAGATGCCTTTGGAAAGAAAGGCTCCTGGAGTCATTTACAGACAGCCTGTAAGTGAGCCTCTTCAGACGGGAATAAAGTCTATCGATTCCATGATTCCTATCGGACGAGGTCAGCGTGAGCTCATCATTGGGGACCGTCAAACGGGAAAGACGGCCATTGCGATTGATGCCATAATAAACCAGAGGGAAAACTTCGAGTCGGGCAATCCTATATATTGCATCTATGTGGCAATCGGCCAGAAAGGTTCTACGGTTGCATCGCTCGTGAACACTTTGAGAGCTAAAGGTGCACTGAAATACACCATCGTTGTTGCCGCTCCGGCCGCAACTCCTGCCGCCATGCAGTATTTCGCTCCTTTTGCCGGAGCTGCCATCGGAGAGTTCTTCAGAGATACCGGCAGACATGCGCTGGTGGTTTACGATGACTTGTCGAAGCAGGCAGTTGCTTACCGTGAGGTTTCGCTGATCCTGAGACGTCCGTCTGGACGTGAGGCATACCCTGGCGACGTGTTTTATCTGCACAGCAGACTTCTCGAGCGTGCGGCTAAGATAATTTCTCAGCAGGAAGTTGCAGAGAAGATGAACGACCTGCCGAAGTCGCTCGTGGGCCACGTTAAAGGCGGTGGTTCGCTTACAGCTCTTCCTATCATTGAAACTCAGGCGGGTGATGTGTCTGCTTATATCCCTACGAACGTGATATCTATCACTGATGGTCAGATATTCCTCGATGCCGACTTGTTCAACGGCGGATTCCGTCCAGCCATCAATGTTGGAATTTCTGTCAGCCGTGTCGGTGGTGCAGCCCAGGTGAAGAGTATGAAGAAGGTGGCCGGTACGTTGAAGATTGATCAGGCACAGTACCGAGAGCTTGAATCATTCTCTAAGTTCTCTAGCGATATGGATCCTGTAACAGCTATGACTATCGATCGCGGACGCAAAAACAATATGCTTCTTGTGCAGCCTCAGTATACTCCTATGCCTGTAGGCGAGCAGATAGCCATATTGTATTGCGGTACACACGGTTTGCTGAAGGATATCCCTATGGAGAGCGTGCATGATTTTGAAAATACATTCCTTACAGTCATGCGAAGCGAGTATAAGGATGTGCTGGATGCTTTGTCGTCAGGACAGATTGATGATGAGCTTTCTGCCAAGATTGAAAAGGCTGCAAAGGATGCAGCTTCGCATTTCTGATTTTGTATATAAAATAACAATTTTGCATAACAGTTTATGTCATCTCTCAAGGAAGTTAGGAACAGAATAATATCGGTAACCAAAACCCAGAAGATTACGTCTGCGATGAAGATGGTGGCTTCGTCGAAACTGCACAAGGCGCAGCGTGACATAGAAAATATGTTGCCATACGAGCAAGGCATGTACGGCATGTTGTCGCATCTTTTGGCTGCCGGGGCATCTTCTGCAGAATCCTCTTATTCAAAAGAACGAGGCATAGAGAATGTTGCTGTAGTAGTGTTTGCTTCGAACATGAGTCTGTGCGGAAGTTTCAATGTGAATATGCTAAAGCGTTTGAACGAGGTTCTGGCAGAGTACTCGCAAAGTGTAGGTAAGACTCACATTACAGTGTTTCCTGTAGGACGCAAGGTTGCTGATGAAATCGATGAAGATTCATTTAACGTCAATCACGACTTTGTAGAGATCGGCGATAAACCTTGCTACGAAAGCGCTGCGCATCTGGCGCAGACGCTTATGGAAATGTATGAGAGCAAGAAGGTCGATAAGGTTGAATTGCTGTATTATCATTTCAAGAGCATGGCAAAGCAGATATATACAAGAGAAACTTTCCTTCCTTTTGCTGTGTCTGATTTGTTGTCGGGCGATGACGGTGTGCCTGTTTTGTCTGACTATATACTCGAACCTTCTGCCGACGATATAATATGTGAGATGCTTCCGAAGGTGATGAAGCTGAAAATATTCACAGTGCTGCTAGACAACTGTGCTTCGGAGCATGGTGCCAGAACATTGGCCATGCAGACGGCAACCGATAATGCCAACGATCTGCTTCAGGAACTCAATGTGATGTACAATAAGTCACGACAGCAGTCTATTACAAACGAAATTCTGGATATTGTAGCTGGTTCCATGAGGTAATTATGTTGATTGCATGCAAAAATGGCGTGGTTTTTACATGAAAACGATGAAAAATATGTAACGATTACAATTTTTTTATCGTTTTATTTTGGAGATAAAAATAAAAGCCATATATTTGCACTGTAATCAAAAAGGAACGTACATGTATACAGAAGCTAAGAATAAACTGCTGGAATTTGGAATCAGTCCTTCGATGCAAAGACTAGCCATCATGGATTATATGATGAACAATCATACGCATCCGACTGTTGATGTGATCTACCATGATCTCATCGGTTCTATACCGACACTTTCAAAAACCACTGTGTACAACACTCTGAAATTGTTTGCTGATCACGGAGCTATCCGGATGCTGACAATATGCGAGAAGAACGTAAGGTGGGATGAACGCATCACTCCGCATGCTCACTTCCTTTGCAAAGAATGCGGCAAATTGCTGGACGTTCGATATGAAGCTATATTTCATAAACCCGAAGTGATAGATGGAAACATCGTTTCGGAAGTTCACATCTATTACAAGGGAGTATGTAAGAATTGTAAAGAAAAGGCGGGATCATGACGGATTCCGATTTAAGAGATAGAATGTAAATTTTTATTTTTAATTTTATTAAACTGAAAGATTATGACAACAAAGAAATGGGTTTGCCCGGTTTGCGGCTATGTACATGAAGGTGATTCTGCTCCAGAAAAGTGCCCTCAGTGTGGTGTTCCAGGCTCAAAGTTCATCCTCAAGGAGGAGTCTGCAGGACTTAACTTTGTAACTGAACACGTTATCGGTGTAGCAAAAGAAGTAAAGGATGAGTTCATTCTTCAGGGACTTCACGACCACTTCAACGGTGAGTGCACAGAAGTTGGTATGTATCTCGCTATGTCACGCCAGGCTGATCGCGAAGGTTATCCAGAAATCGCAGAGGCTTTCAAGCGTTATGCTTGGGAAGAGGCTGAGCACGCAGCTAAGTTCGCTGAACTTCTCGGTGAAGTTGTTTGGGATACTAAGACTAACGTTGAGAAGCGTATGATGGCTGAGGAAGGTGCTTGTGCAGGCAAGATGGATATTGCTAAGAAGGCTAAGGAACTTGGTCTTGACGCAATCCATGACACTGTTCATGAAATGGCTAAAGACGAAGCTCGTCACGGTTCTGGTTTCCAGGGACTTTACAACCGTTACTTCAAGAAATAATTTAATTTCAGGTATTTGAATTTTAAAATTAACAGGATGCGGTGCCATGAGCACCGCATCTTTTTTTGTATCCATGCATTATGTCTTTGCTTTGTGTGTATGCAATGAAACATCTACATTGATTATTTTGATATGTATATTTGCAGTTGGGGTGCATTTTGTCCTTTTCGGGAATCTATTCTTGTGTTTTTATTAGATTTTCCCAGCATTTTTACGTAAGTTTGTGCCTCGTAAAAACAAACGCGATGAAATTGAAGCATTTTTTCATATTGTTTTTGGTTATGTTCTTTTCTTTTGCTTCCGTTGTCAGTGTTGCTGAAAACGCGGGTGAAAGGAGGGTTCGCGACAGTATACGTGTCTCTTTGGTGACATGTGATCCCGGCAAGGAAATTTATGCATTGTTCGGCCATACGGCCATACACGTGACAGATGAGACTACCGGCATGGATTTGGCTTTCAATTATGGAATGTTCAATTTCAGATCAGAAAATTTTATATATCGTTTTGTGAAAGGCGAAACGGATTATGAACTTGGTTTGCAGGATTGGACAGATTTCAAGGCTTCGTATAAAGCTCGTGGAATAACTGTTTACGAACAGGTTCTGAACATGTCGTATGCAGAAAAAATGGAGCTTTGCAGAATTTTGTTCGAAAATTATAAGCCAGAGAATAGAATATATCGCTACAATTATTTTTATGATAACTGTACGACCCGTGCCAGAGATATGATTGAGCGCAGCATTCCCGGCGGTTTGAATTATGATTGTCGATGGGAACGCAAAACATACAGGCAGGTTGTGCATGAATTTACGGCTCCAAGTCCATGGGTTGAACTCGGCATTGATTTTTGTTTGGGAGCCGAGGCTGACAGAAAACTGGATGAACGTGAACAGATGTTCATACCATCATATCTTATGGATGCCTTTTCGAGAGCAACAGCAAAGATAGATGGTAGAGGTGAACTCGTGCCGGTTGTAAAGTCGGAAGAAATTGCAGTGGAAGTTATTCCCGAAGATGATTGGCATTTCCCTGTATCTCCTTTAGTTTTCTTTTGGATTTTCTTTGGAGCGGGTGTCGTGCTGTTTGTAGTTCAGCTAGTATCAAAAAAGATTTTTTGGGGTTATGACGTGCTGCTTTTCTGTCTTCAGGGATTGGCGGGAATATTAGTGGCATATCTGTTTTTCTTCTCGATACATCCTACGGTTGGTTCAAACTGGCTTGTGATGATATTTAATCCAGTGCCGCTTGTTTGGCTTCCGTTTATGGTATATCGGTCAAATCGTCATAAGCGCGATGTACTGCATGCTGTAAATGTGGCAGTATTATGTCTGTTTATACTGTTAATGCCTGTCATTCCGCAGGATTTCAACAATGCGGTTCTGCCTATGGCATTGATTTTGCTGTTGCAGTCATCAGTGCATCTCTTGCTGAGACCAGAAAACCGTTTGAAGTCGGTGGAACGCATGTTCGGCAAGATTGTGAGAGATACTAAAAATAAATTATATAATAAAGGTAAACAATAAGGATGAAGAAGCGTTTTGCAACAACCATATTTGCTGCTGTTTCGATAGCTGGTGTTTACGCCCAGTCGGCAACGCCTGTGCCAAGACTGGTTATCGGCATCACTGTCGATCAGCTTCGCAGTGATTATCTGGAAGCCTTTTCTCCTCTTTATGGAGATAGGGGATTCAAGAGACTGTTGCGAGAGGGACGTGTTTATACCAATGCACAGTATCCTACGGCAAATGTGGACAGAGCTTCTTCTGTTGCTACTGTCTATACAGGTACTGTACCTTATAATCATGGCATTGTAGGTGAGGAATGGCTTGACAGAGCCAGTATGCGTCCAGTCTACTGTGTTGATGATTTCAAGTATAAAGGTGTTGGCACTTCCGATTATTCTTCTCCAAAGAATATTCTTGTATCTACCATTGGCGATGAGCTCAAGGTTGCAACTGACGGCAAAGCTATGGTATATGCCATTTCACCGTACAGAGATATGTCTGTTCTCGCAGCCGGTCATGCAGGTGACTGGGCTATGTGGATAGACAATTCTACAGGAGGATGGGGCGGAAGTACTTACTACGGCGATCAGCCTGGTTGGTTGAAGTATTTTGATATAAATGGTATAGGTCGAAATATTTCCGACTATGTCTGGGAACCTTCGAATTACGTAGTAGGTAAGTTCAATTATTATGTATATGGCGAAACATCCAAGTCGTTCAAGCATAAATTCAACGGCGATAGGAAGTTCCGCGTTTTCAAGAACAGTGCATGTGTCAATGGCGAGGTTACAAAGCTCGCAAGTTTCTGTCTTTCCAACAGCGGGATAGGTTCTGATGCAATTCCTGATATGCTTTCACTGACATATTTTGCTGGCAGGTTTGACAACAAGCCTATGTCGGAATGTGCCATGGAACTTCAGGATACTTATGTGCGTCTTGATGCTGAGCTTGCCACTCTTCTTGACAATATAGACAAGAATGTAGGTTTGTCTAATACTCTTATATTCATAACTTCCACTGGTTATGACCATGAGGATGCAGGCGACATATCAAAGTACCGCATACCTACAGGCGAACTTAAGATCAACCGATGTGCCGCATTGCTGAATATGTATCTTATTGCTGTTTATGGACAAGGACAGTATGTGGAGTCATATTACGGCAACAATCTTTATCTTAATCACAAGCTTATAGAGGATAAACAGCTTAACATGAAGGAGGTACTCGAGCGATGCGAAGAACTTCTCCTTCAGTATACTGGTGTAAAGGATGTATATACGTCGCAACGACTGATGCAAGGAGCTTGGACACCAGGTATAAGCCGTATCCGCAATAGCTATAATCCAAAGTGTTCGGGAGACATATTCATAGAAGTTGTTCCAGGATGGAATCTCGTGAATGATGATTTGCTGAGCAGCAAGTATATAAGGGATTCATACTTTGAATTTCCTTTGATATTCTTCGGTTATGGTATAAAATCTGACAGTATAGCAGAACCTGTAACTGTGGATTGCATAGCGCCGACGCTTACGCACTTTATGAGGATCAGAGCCCCGAACGGATGTTCTTCGGCGCCTCTGACTGATGTCAAATGAAAAAAATTTTCCAGAATGGAATAAGGTGCCCGCGGTGAAAAATTTGATGTGAATAAAAATGAAAATAAATAATAACAGATAAGGCGGACTTGTATTTTTTCCGCCTACCATTACATTAAAAACAAAAAGAATATGGGATTCAGCTTAAATGGCTTTTTGAGCTCAGTTTTCGGTAATAAGGCTACTAGAGATATTAAAGCCATAAAACCAATTGTTGAGAAAATACTGGAGGTTTATCCGGAAATACAGAAACTTGACAACGATGCGCTTCGTGCAAAGACATTGGAGATCAGACAGTATCTTCAGGATCAGGTGAAGGACGAAAGAGCTAAGATTGATGCAATAAACGAAAAGATACAAAATACAGATATTGACAGACGTCAGCCTTTATTTGACGAAATAGACAAGATCGAATCAAAGATACTTGACAAGTTTGAGGATGCTCTTAATGAGGTTCTTCCTACTGTTTTCGCAATCGTGAAGGATACAGCAAGACGTTTTGCCGAGAACGAAGAGGTTGTGGTTACAGCTACGGATTTCGACCGCGAACTTGCTGCTACAAAGAATTATGTGCGCATTGAAGGCGACAAGGCTATATGGCTCAACCACTGGCAGGCTGGTGGTAATGATACTGTTTGGAATATGGTTCACTACAACGTACAGTTGTTTGGTGGTATAGTTCTCCATCAGGGTAAGATTGCGGAAATGGCAACTGGTGAAGGTAAGACTTTGGTTGCAACTCTCCCTGTATTCCTTAATGCACTTACAGGTAACGGTGTTCATGTTGTTACCGTAAACGATTATCTTGCCAAGCGTGACTCTGAATGGATGGGACCTCTTTATCAGTTCCATGGATTGTCGGTTGATTGCATCGACAAGCACAGACCTAATTCAAACGAGCGCCGCAAGGCATATCAGGCTGATATTACATTCGGTACAAACAACGAGTTCGGTTTCGACTATCTTCGTGACAACATGGCGATGAGCCCAGCAGAACTTGTTCAGCGCATGCACAACTATGCAATTGTCGATGAGGTTGACTCAGTTCTTATTGACGATGCAAGAACACCTCTCATCATTTCTGGTCCGGTTCCGAAGGGTGACAATCAGATGTTTGAGGAATTCAGACCTATTGTTGAGAAACTTGTCGAGGCTCAGAAGAAATTGGCAACTCAGTATCTTGCTGATGCGCGCAGATTGATCGACAGCGAAAATAAAGAAGATGTAGATGCAGGATTCCTTTCATTGTTCCGTGCACACAAGGCGCTGCCTAAAAACAAGCCTCTCATCAAGTTCCTCAGCGAACAGGGTGTTAAGGCTGGTATGCTCAAGGTCGAGGAATATTATATGGAGAACAACAACAGACGTATGCCGGAAGCTACAGATCCGCTGTTCTTCGTAATTGACGAAAAGGCCAAGAGCGTAGAAATGACAGATAAAGGTAACCAGCTTATTGCCGATATTGTTGGCAACGATGAGCTGTTCGTACTTCCTGACATTACTGCACAGATGTCTGCACTCGAAGGTATGGGCTTGTCTGAGGATGAAAAACTAGCAAAGAAGGATGAGCTTCTTCAGGATTATGCCATCAAGAGCGAACGTGTTCACACTATACAGCAGCTCCTCAAGGCTTACACTTTGTTTGAGCGTGACGATGATTATGTCGTTATGGACGGCGAAGTTAAGATTGTTGATGAACAGACTGGACGTATCATGGAGGGTCGCCGTTGGTCAGACGGACTCCATCAGGCTGTCGAGGCTAAGGAGCGCGTAAAGATTGAGGCTGCTACACAGACTTTTGCAACAATTACTCTGCAGAACTATTTCCGTATGTACCACAAACTGGCTGGTATGACTGGTACTGCAATAACTGAAGCAGGTGAGTTCTGGGATATATATAAGCTCGATGTTGTAGAGATTCCTACCAATCGTCCTATTGCCAGAGTCGATATGGAGGACCGTGTATACAAGACAAAGCGCGAGAAATATAAGGCTGTTATTGAGGAGGTTGAACGTATGGTCAACGCAGGAAGACCTGTGCTTGTTGGTACAACTTCTGTTGAAATCAGTGAAATGCTCAGCAAGATGCTTACGATGCGTAAGATTGAGCACAATGTGCTGAACGCAAAATTGCATCAGAAGGAAGCTGATATTGTTGCTCAGGCTGGACAGAGAAGTATCGTGACTATTGCAACAAATATGGCCGGTCGTGGTACCGACATCAAGCTCAGCCCTGAAGTTAAGCAGGCGGGAGGTCTTGCCATCATAGGTACAGAAAGACATGAGAGCCGTCGAGTTGACCGTCAGTTGAGAGGACGTGCCGGACGTCAAGGTGACCCGGGTTCTTCTGTATTCTTCGTATCTCTCGAAGACAATTTGATGCGTTTGTTTGGTAGTGAGCGTATTGCCAACGTAATGGATAAACTCGGATTTGAAGAAGGTGAGATGATTGAATCTTCAATGATCAGCAAATCAATCGAACGTGCACAGAAGAAGGTTGAAGAGAACAACTTCGGTATAAGAAAGCGTCTCTTGGAGTATGACGACGTGATGAACAAACAGCGTAAGGTCATTTATGAGAGAAGACGTCATGCCCTCATGGGACAGCGTATCGGAATGGACATTTCCAACATGATTTGGGAAAGATGTGTAAACATAGTTCAGAACAATGGTTATGAAGGTATGCAGGAGGAATTCCGTTCTGTATTGGCAATGGAAGTTCCTTTCACATACGAGCAGTTCGACGACAAGTCGCGTGATGAACTTGAAGATATAGCATTTGATGCAGCGATTGCAGCATTCAAGCGCAAGACTGAAATCTTTGCTCAGAAAGCATATCCTGTAATCAAAGAGGTATATGAAACAAAGGGTGCAATGTACGACAACATTCTTGTTCCTATTACCGATGGACGTAGAATGTATCAGATCTCAGTTCCTCTCAAAGAAGCTTACGAAACTCAGGGACACTCAATCGTTTTGGCTTTTGAAAAGGCAATATTGCTGCATTCAATCGACAATGCATGGAAAGAGAACCTGCGTGCGCTTGACGACCTGAAGACTTCTGTACAGAATGCAAGCTATGAGCAGAAAGATCCATTGCTCATCTTCAAACTTGAATCTGTGAAGCTCTTTGACAGCATGGTCAACGACATAAACTACAACACAGTAAGCGTGCTCATGAGATGTCAGTTGCCAGTAGAAGATTCTGAAGAGGTTAGAGAGGCGCCTGCTCAGGTCGAAGAAACTCCGCGCAGCAAGATGAAGGAGACTAAAGAGGATATCACTGAGGCCGGACAGGAGCCAATTGATACCAGAGCACAGGAAAATCATCAGCCGGTAGTCAACGAACAGCCTAAGATCGGTCGCAATGATCCTTGTCCTTGCGGAAGCGGCAAGAAGTACAAGAACTGTCACGGCAAGGGACTTTAATTTTTTGACGACATATCGTGTCGGTTGCATGCTTTACTAGATTAAAGTGTAACTGCATGATTAAGATATGTAAAAGGGTACGGAAGATTTTATTCCGTGCCCTTTTATGTTGTATTTTGTGTGTCACATAAAGCAATATGCTTTAAAGATTGATGTAAGCCGGTTAAAAATATATGGCTTGTTTGCTGATTATTGTATTTTTATCTATTTTTGTTGCTAAATTTTAATTTTACACAATGCAACAGAAAATTATAATTCTTGATTTCGGTTCGCAGACAACTCAGCTTATTGGCCGACGTGTCCGCGAATTGAATACTTTTTGTGAAATTGTCCCTTACAACAAGTTCCCTAAAGATGATCCAGACGTAATAGGCGTTATATTGAGCGGTTCTCCGTACAGCGTCTATGACGAGAAGGCTTTCCACCTCGAATTTGATGGATTGAGAGGAAAGTATCCTTTGCTTGGAATCTGCTATGGCGCACAGCTCATGGCGCAGACTTTCGGAGGTAAGGTTGAACCGGAAGGCACACGTGAGTATGGAAGGGCAAATCTTCAGGAGTTTGATAAGGATAACCTTTTGTTCAAGGGCTTCGATGAGGGCAGTCAGGTGTGGATGAGCCATGGCGACACAATCACGAATCTGCCTGAAGGATTCAAGCGCATAGCTTCGACAGATACTGTCAAGAATGCAGCTTATCAGGCAGAAAACGAGAAGCTGTGGGGCGTGCAGTTCCATCCAGAAGTGTTCCATTCGACACAGGGTTCTTTGCTCATAAAGAACTTCGTTGTAGACATCTGTGGTTCGAAGCAGGATTGGAGTCCGGCATCTTTTGTTGAGTCTACAGTAAAGGAACTTAAGGCGATGCTTGGCAATGACAGAGTAATATTGGGACTTTCAGGAGGTGTTGATTCTTCTGTTTGCGCTGTATTGCTCAACAAGGCTATCGGCAAGAACCTTACATGTATATTCGTTGACCACGGTATGCTCCGTAAGAACGAATTCCAGAACGTTCTTCACGATTATGAATGCCTCGGTTTGAATGTAATAGGTGTCGATGCCAGCGAAAAATTCTTCAAGGAACTCGAAGGTGTAACAGAACCTGAGAAGAAGCGTAAGATAATAGGTGCCGGTTTCATTGATGTATTTGATGAAGAAGCACATAAGATAACTGATGCCAAGTGGTTGGCACAGGGTACTATATATCCAGACAGAATTGAGAGTCTCAACATAACAGGTAAGACGATTAAGAGCCACCACAATGTTGGAGGTCTGCCAGAAAAGATGAACCTGAAGCTTTGTGAGCCTCTCAAGTGGTTGTTCAAGGACGAAGTTCGTAGAGTTGGTATGGAACTTGGCATGCCTGAGCATCTCATCAAGCGTCATCCGTTCCCAGGACCAGGTTTGGCTGTAAGAATCCTCGGCGACATCACTCGCGAAAAGGTTCGTATCCTTCAGGATGCTGACGATATTTTCATTCAGGGTTTGCGCGACTGGGGACTTTACGACCAGGTATGGCAGGCTGGTGTAATTCTGCTTAATGTGCAGAGTGTAGGCGTTATGGGCGACGAGCGTACATACGAGCGTGCAGTGGCTCTCCGTGCTGTTACAAGTACAGATGCCATGACTGCCGATTGGGCAAAATTGCCATACGATTTCCTTGCAAAGGTCAGCAACGACATCATCAATAATGTCAAGGGGGTTAACCGCGTTTGCTACGACGTAAGTTCAAAACCACCTGCAACTATCGAGTGGGAATAAACGGCGGTTCGTTCATGTACAAGCATCTGATGTTGTAAAAGGTTTACGAGTAAAAAGAAAAATATGAAGAAGAAATCATTGTATCTGGCCTTGATGGTCGTATTTCTAATAACAGGATGTACATCATATAAGAATGTACCGTATATCCAGAACAGTCGTGTGGTGAGCGAGTCGACAAAGGCCGAATTGTATGACGCTAAGATTATGCCTAAGGATATTTTGAACATAACGGTCAATTGTCCAGACAATCCAGATGCGGCTTCAATATTTAATTTGACTGTACAAAGTGATATTTCAAATACTTATAATAGGAAAACTTTGACATCTCAACCTGTGTTGCAGTCATATTTGGTATCTAATGATGGTACAATTAATTTCCCAATTCTTGGTGAAATTAAAGTTTTGGGAATGACGAAGACAGAATTAGAGAAATTGATAAGTACTAAGTTACATGGAACATATCTTAAACAAGAGCCGATTGTTACAGTGACTATGGCTAATTTCAAAATAGCCGTAACAGGTGAAGTGGCTAGTCCAGGTGTTTACACGATTTCTAATGGAAAAGTAAACATATTTGAGGCTTTGGCTATGGCAAAGGATATGACAGTATGGGGACGTCGTGACAACGTCAAGTTGATACGTGAGAACGAGGTTGGTAAAACTCAGATTGTAGAGTTGAATCTCAACGATGCTAACATCATCAATTCTCCTTATTATCAGCTCCAGCAGAATGATATCTTGTATGTGACACCTAACAAGACAAAGTCGAAGAACTCTGGAATCGGTTCCGAAACAAGTTTGTGGTTCAGCGCTACAAGTATTTTGGTTTCTTTGGCCAGCTTGTTGTATAACATCTTGAGATAGCAGTTCTAGCTTAGAGTGTTCGAAATGATGTATTTGTTTCGGATGCATGAGATAGAAACATGATGTTTACTGCTTTACATATAAACAGCCATATCGGGCAAGATTGAACCGGTATGGCTGTTTTTCTTTTTTGCAAACATTGCTTTTCCATGATTTTAATTTTTCTATTAACCTTGTATTATCACTTCTAAAGCTAATGTATAAAACGTACTATATGAAACACTATCTATGTTGATTTATGTACGGTTATAACTTTTGGTATTAAAAAAAGAACCATATCGTCATTCCGTTATGGAATTCGGGTATGGTTCTTATAGTTAAGAATGTTGTTTATTTGTTGTAACATTCTCTTGAATCTCTTCTAACAGTCTTTGGCGTTTTCCTTATCATTTCTGCCTTCCATTGCATTAACAGGTGCAAGTTGTTGTGTGGGCAGATTTTCTTATGTATTATATAGGAAACGGTCCAAAGTTTTTGCTGTTGTTTTTTTATGTGCGTGTATGCACTTCGGCTTACATTTGAGCCAGATCTTCCAAAATGGAATTGATGTCCTTGTCTAGGTCGTCATGCAGTTTCTTGTAGAATGCTTTTGTGCTTCCTGGTTCTACGTGCGAAAGACGAGATATGTATTCGGCGTTTGCCTTCAGAATCTTGATCTGCAGTTCTCTTGCCTTTTCAGCATCCTGTCCGTTGAGTTCATTTGCCAATGCTGCTACAGTCAGGTCCTGCATGATGTAGTTGATGGTCTTTTTGAGCCTTCTTTTTCCTTTAGCCATAATCTTTGTATTTTTATAATAGTTGTTATGTGCAATAAAGATATGAATTTTTTATTAAATAGCGGCACGGTAAAGTGTTTTATGGAAAAATGTTGTAAAAAATCACTATCTTTGTATGGTTAAAAAGCAAACTACCGATTAATTATAATTTTAAAATTAATTTTATGGAAAAAAGTGCATTGCAGATTGCAAGAGCTGCTTATCAGCCTAAATTGCCAAAGGCCCTCAGAGGTGCCGTTAAGGTTAAAGAAGGTGCGCCTACAGAATCAGTAGGTGATCAGGAAGAAATCAAGAAAATGTTCCCTAACACTTACGGTATGCCTGTAATCGAATTCGTACCAGGCGAAGCTGTAAGTCTTCCTCCTTTCAACGTAGGTGTAATTTTGTCTGGTGGTCAGGCTCCAGGCGGACACAATGTTATCTCTGGACTTTTCGACGGTATCAAGTCACTCAACCCTGATAGCCGTCTTTACGGATTCATCCTTGGTCCTGGCGGTCTTGTTGACCACAAGTACATGGAGCTCACATCTGACATCATCGACGAATACCGCAATACTGGTGGTTTCGACATCATCGGTTCTGGCCGCACAAAGCTTGAGAAGGTTGACCAGTTCGAGAGCGGTATAAAGATTATCCGCGAACTCGGAATCAAGGCTCTCGTAATTATCGGAGGTGATGATTCAAATACTAATGCATGCGTACTTGCTGAGTACTATGCTGCAAAGAACTATGGTGTTCAGGTTATCGGTTGCCCTAAGACTATCGACGGTGACTTGAAGAACGACCAGATTGAGACTTCTTTCGGATTTGATACAGCTTGCAAGACTTACAGCGAACTTATCGGTAACATACAGCGTGACTGCAACTCTGCACGCAAGTATTGGCACTTCATCAAACTTATGGGACGTTCTGCTTCTCATATCGCATTGGAGTGTGCTCTGCAGTGCCAGCCAAACGTATGCCTCGTATCTGAGGAAGTTGAAGAGAAGAACATGTCTCTCGACCAGGTTGTAGGTATGATTGCTGATGTAGTTGCAGCAAGAGCTGAAGAAGGAAACAACTTCGGTACAGTTCTTATTCCAGAAGGTTTGATTGAGTTCATCCCTGCAATCAAGAAACTCATCGCTGAGCTCAACGACGTTCTTGCTACAGACGAAGCTAAGGCTGTTGCACGCGAGAACCAGATCGACTACGTTAAGGCTCATCTTTCAGCAGAGAATCTTGCAACATTCAACTCTCTTCCTGCAGATGTTGCTTCTCAGCTTGCACTCGATCGTGACCCGCACGGAAACGTACAGGTTTCACTTATCGAAACAGAGAAGCTTCTCTCACACATGGTTGGAGACAAGTTGGCACAGATGGCAGCAGAAGGAAAGTACAAAGGCAAGTTTGCAGCACAGCACCACTTCTTCGGATATGAAGGACGTTGCGCAGCTCCTTCAAACTACGATGCTGACTATTGCTATGCTCTCGGCTTCAACGCTTCACGTTTGATTGCTAACGGAAAGACTGGCTATATGTCAATCATCAAGAACACTACTGCTCCAGCTGAAGAATGGATTGCAGGTGGTGTGCCTATCACAATGATGATGAACCTCGAGAAGAGAGCCGGCGAAATGAAGCCTGTAATCAGAAAGGCTCTTGTTAAGCTTGACGGTGCACCATTCAAGTTCTTCGCTTCTAAGCGTGATGAGTGGGCTAAGAATACTTGCTACATGTATCCAGGTCCAATCCAGTACTTCGGTCCTACAGAAGTTTGTGACCAGTCTACAATCACTTTGAAGCTCGAGCAGGGCAAATAATTGCATTTCCAGCCTTAATGGCTTATGATACGGCAGTTCTCCGTACTTTGAATTGTACGGGGAACTGCATTTTATATGTTTTGAAGTTAAAGCGTTTTGTCAGTCAGTTTTTGCATACACTTGCATTTTTATTTTTAAATCATTCAGCTACAAAGAAAATATGGCAGAAAAGAGCGGAAGTAGGGAGAAAAGGAATGTAGTCAGAGGTAATCGTCCTGCTAGAAGCAGACGCCGTAGCTCCAGATCCGGACGAAGTTGGTTCCACCGCATTCCTTCTTGGATTTTATGGGGGCTCGTTGTCGTTGTAGCTGTGGTGTATGTATTCTTTTTCTATAAAACTTTTGTAGGTCCTTATTCCTTCAGATGGAAAGCGCTTTATGGCGACGTTGTATATCCGGCAGGAAAGGTTAGGGGACTCGATGTTTCGCATTATCAGAGCGAAATCAATTGGGAACTTCTGCGCAATGCCGACATACAAGGTGCTCCGGTTAGTTTTATTTTCATAAAGGCAACTGAAGGTGTGGACATTCTTGATGAGAATTTCAATCTCAATTTCTACAAGGCCAAAGAAAGCGGAATATTGCGTGGTGCATACCATTTCTTCAGCACCAAAAGTCCATCGGAAAAACAAGCGGAATATTTCTGCAAGATGGTGCAGTTGGAACCTGGAGATTTGCCTCCTGTTCTTGATGTTGAAAATCTGGGAGTCTATAAGCCGGCTGAACTTCGCCGTGAAGTATTGACGTGGATGAATATTGTTGAAAAGCATTACGGCGTGAAACCGATTCTCTATACTTCGTATAAGTTCAAAACTTCTTATCTCAATGATCCTGTGTTCGATCAGTATCCTTATTGGATAGCACATTACTATGTAGACTCTTTGAGATACGAAGGTGAGTGGAAATTTTGGCAGCATACAGATGCTGGTCGTATTTCTGGTATAGACCAATATGTTGACGTGAATCTTTTCAACGGAACAAAAGATGAACTCATGGAGTTCTGTATAAAAGAGCCTGCTGATACGGTTCGATGATACGCGTACGTTGCAGGCTCATGTAGATGCAGGTATTTCTTATAAATATGTATACAACCACATGGGGGTCGTACTCATTGTTTTTTTTGCTCTGTCTGTGTATATTGATATTATTATCGTCTGACAAGCTCAAGCACAGCCCAATTGTTCTCTGAAAAAGTATTGACAACTGTTAAGCCAAGCGTCTCAGCATATTTGCTTATATCGTCAGCATCTTCTGTGTAGAAACCGCTCAAGAGAATGTGTCCATTTTCTGCAAGTGCTGACACGTATTTCTCCAAATCGTTTATTATTATATTCTTATGTATGTTGGCAAAAATATAATCGTATTTCTGCGACGTATTTATTGATGAAGCATCACCGTGTATGATTGTATAATTTTCTATGCTGTTGAGGTTGCAGTTTTCCTCTGCGTTTTGTGTGCTGAATTCGTCAATGTCTATGCCTGTGATGTGTGAAGCACCTTTGATAGATGCCGCTATGCCGAGAATGAAGGTTCCGCATCCCATATCGAGCACGTTTTTACCATTGAAATCTCTGTTCAGTATGATTCTTGTCAATTGTCTGGTCGTTTCATGACTTCCTGAGCCGAACGACATTTTAGGGTTTATTGTGATGTCATATTTTAGTTTCGGCAGATCCTTGTGCATGGTACTGTGTATTACGCAAAGGTCATCGATAATTATCGGTTTGAATCCGTTCTGTTCCCATTCGTAGTTCCAGTCCTTGTTTTCGGCATCAGTGGTGCTGAAATCAATTCTTACATCGCATATCGGAAATCCTTCTATTGTGTTTTCAATCAGTTCCTTGTCATATAGTTTTTTTTGTATATATCCTTCAATGCATGTGTCTGTATCGACAAAGCTTTCAAAGCCTGCATCTCCCATCATGAATGACAGAATCTCTCTGTTTGCCGGAGTGTCCGGCATTATCTCGAATGTAACTTTGTAGTATTCCATATCAAGCAGTATTTTTTTGCAAAAATATGCACTTTATACATATTATCAAAATATTGCATCGGCCTTGTCAGATTGCTTTTACCACTGATTTATCCAATATTTCCCTCTGCTTTTACCTTATTTAGATGTTGCAATGTCCTATTCATAAACTAATTGTATATCTTTGTAAATATTAATACAATTGTATATCTCATTTTAACAAAGCAAGGTTATGACAGACTTTAAAGATATTGTGAAGAAACGCAGAAGCATAAGGAAATTCAGTGATGAAAAGATTTGTGACGAGGATATGAAACTCATACTGAGAGCAGCCCTCATGTCGCCTACATCCAAGTCCTCACGTTCATGGCATTTCTATGTTGTCGATGATAAGCAGAAGTTGGCAGAAATATCCAAGTGCAAGTCTGCCGGAGCCGATTTTGTTGCTGAAGCACAAGTTGCAGTAGTTGTTCTTGGCGATGCCGATGCTTCTGATGTTTGGATTGAAGATGCATCCATAGCTTCTGTAACTATGCAGTATCAGGCTACCGAACTGGGCATCGGAAGCTGTTGGGCTCAGATCAGATGCCGCAATCGTGCTGACGGTGTTTCTGCAGATGATGTTTTGCGCGAGCTTCTCGGCTATCCTGCCAACATGCACTCTCTTTCTGTCATTGCTTTCGGCTATCCGGCAATAGAGCGCAAGGAACAGGACGAGAGCAAGCTTAAGTGGGATAATGTACATAGAATCTGATTTACATTTGTAAAACATCAATTTTTTCACGAAAACATTCAATCATGAAGGCGGTATTTGTTGGAGCAGGTAATCTGGCTACAAATTTGGGAATGTCGTTGATGGCCAACGGTGTAGATGTCGTTCAGGTATACAGTCGTACAGGAGATTCGGCATCTGCATTGTCCGAGAAACTTAAATGTGCACATACTACAGATATTGATGAAGTCATATCCGATGCAGATATTTATTTCATTTCGGTAAAAGATTCCGTACTCGAATCTCTAGCATCACGACTTCTGCACGGACGAGAGGACCGTCTTTTCGTTCATACTTCAGGCAGTATGCCAATGACAGCCTTGCCTTTCTGCCATCGCGGAGTATTCTATCCGATGCAGACATTCTCTAAAAGCAAGATTGTAGATTTTTCCAACATTCCGATTTTCATCGAAGCCGATGACAGTGAAGACCTTAATAAACTCGATGCTTTGGCACACAAGCTTTCATCATCGGTTTATGTCCTCGACAGCTCGCGTCGCCGTTATCTGCATCTTTCCGCGGTCTTCTGCTGTAATTTCGTGAATCACTGCTATGCCGTTTCCGAAGACATCCTCAAATCCTGCGGTGTGCCTTTTGATGTCATGCTTCCGCTCATCGACGAAACATCAGCCAAGGTGCACACCATAAGTCCTAAGGACGCTCAAACTGGACCTGCTGTCAGATACGACGAGAACGTCATTGCCAAGCATCTCGACCTTCTCAGCGACAAACCTGTATTTCAGGATATCTACCGTCTCATGTCCGACAGCATACACAAGATGTCTACCGGCGAATGAATGCAGTTATGAATTTTTTGCTAACAATCAATTATTATAAGCTGTGATAAATTACGACCTAAAAAAAATACGTGCAATGTTCTTCGATGTCGATGGAGTGCTCAGCTGTGAAACCATATCGCTCAGTCCCGACAGCGGTCCTATGCGTACTGTGAACATCAAGGACGGTTATGCCATGCAGCATGCCGTCAAGTGCGGACTTATTCTTGCCATCATTTCTGGTGGAACATCTGAAGCTACCCGCAGACGCTACGAAGGACTCGGATTGAAGGACATCGTTCTCGGTGCATCTGTCAAGATACATTCCTATGAAGAACTTTGCCGTAAATATAACCTGAAGGATGAGGAAGTGCTTTATATGGGTGATGACATTCCTGATTATGAAGTGCTCACACGTTGCGGACTTCCTTGTTGTCCGTCAGACGCATGCAGTGAAGTAAAGTCTGTTTCCAAATATATTTCGCCGATGCGTGGTGGCATGGGATGCGTGCGCGATGTCATCGAGCAGGTTCTCAAATGCCAAGATCTGTGGATGCATAATTCCAAAGCCTTCGGATGGTAAAGCGTATTCGTGACATATCAATATGTGATTAACAGCAATAAAACAAAATAGTAAGAGAAAGATGCTTGACAACTTGAAGAAATATAGAATCGTATTGGCGAGCAATTCGCCAAGAAGAAAAGAACTGCTTGCCGGTCTCGGACTTGAATTCACGGTGCGCACAAAATCTGGCATTGACGAATCATATCCGTCTACACTTGTTGGCGATGAGATACCGCAGTACATATCCAAGAAAAAATCCGATGCCTATCTGCCCGAGCTTGCAGATGATGAACTTATGATTACTGCCGACACAATTGTGTATTGCGACGACCAGGTTCTTGGTAAGCCAAAGGATGCCGCTGATGCCAAAAGAATGCTCCGTATGCTCAGCGGTAAAACTCACGATGTCATTACAGGCGTCAGTATTACAACCAAGTCGCTTCAGCATATTTTTGCTGTGACGAGCAAGGTCCGTTTTGCATCGCTTTCCGATGATGAGATTGATTACTATGTAACCAACTACAGCCCTTTCGACAAAGCCGGCGCATACGGCATCCAGGAGTGGATTGGATATATAGCTGTTGAAGGTCTCGAAGGTTCATACTTCAATGTCATGGGACTTCCAGTACAGCGTCTATACAGTGAGCTCAAGAAAATACAGTAAGGGGTAACTTTCAGAAAATCAAATATATGCTATTATGACTTACGATTATCTTATTGTCGGTTCAGGACTTTTCGGTGCTGTCTTTGCTTATCGTGCAAAGAACGCAGGTAAGAAAGTTCTGGTAATTGAGAAACGCCGGCACGTTGGGGGAAATATCTATTGCGAGAAGGTTGAAGGTATCAATGTCCACAAGTACGGTGCACATATATTTCACACTAACAATCGCCAGACGTGGGATTTTGTAAATTCCATGGTTGAGTTCAACCGATATACCAATTCGCCTGTTGCAAACTACAAAGGTGAACTCTATAACCTTCCTTTCAACATGAATACGTTTCATCAGATGTGGGGAGTTATTACACCTGGAGAAGCAATGGCAAAAATTGGAGAACAGCGTGCACTTGTGCTTGATGCCATGCGTGCTGAAGGCATCAGCGAGCCTCGCAACCTTGAAGAGCAGGCACGATTGCTTATCGGCAATGACATATACGAAAAGCTCATAAAAGGTTACACCGAGAAACAGTGGGGACGCAAATGTTCAGAACTTCCACCGTTCATCATTAAAAGACTGCCGGTACGCTTTGTCTATGACAACAATTATTTCAACGCCAAGTATCAGGGAATACCTGTTGGTGGATATAATGTCCTTATCGACAGACTCTTAGAAGGCATCGAAGTACGTACTTCTACAGATTATCTTGCTGACCGTGAATACTGGAACAGCATTGCCGATAAGGTTCTTTTCACCGGACCTATAGATGCATATTTCGATTATTGTTACGGCAAACTCGATTATCGCACAGTACGTTTTGAAACGGAAGTTATGGACACAAGCAATTATCAAGGAAATGCGGTAGTCAATTTCACTGATTCTGAAACTCCATATACACGAGTAATCGAGCACAAGCATTTTGAGTCTTTTGGCGATGATGTCTATGCAAATCCGAAGACTGTAGTGAGTCGCGAGTTTTCAGTAGAGTGGAGTGAGGGACTTGAACCTTACTATCCGGTAAATGATTCGCACAATAATCTTCTTTATTCAAAGTATCGCAGTTTGGCCAACAATGAGCGCCATACTATTTTCGGAGGACGCCTTGCCGAGTACAAGTATTACGATATGGACAAGATTGTTGAGCTTGCCTTTGATATGCCTTTGTAGTGATGATGCATTTGCACTGAAATTCCATCATTGCAACTATTTTCAATTTGAAATACAAAAAATCAGCCCTCGAAATAACTGAACACGCAGTTTTCTTCGAGGGCTGATTTTTATTATTGGGTTATGGTGATGCCGTTCATTCTTCAATATCCTTCATGACATCTTCAAGTAAACCTCCGCATGCATCTTCCAGGATTTCTATTACATTTTCAAATCCCTGTGCACCTCCGTAGTATGGATCAGGAACATGGTCTATGACCTTTGTACGGCAAAAGTCTGTCATTCTGACAATTTTCTTTTCCTCATCAATTCCCGGAGCCATCTGCATCAGTTTGTCGATGTTGCTGTCATCCATGCCGACAATCAGGTCGAACGTATAGAAGTCATCAGTTTTTACAGGTCTCGAAAGGTGATTGATCGAATATCCGTGCCTTCTTGCATGGCTTCTCATTCTTTCATCAGCGTTTTCGCCCTCATGATAGCTTATGAGCCCTGCCGAATCAACCTTTATCTTGTTCTGCATCCCCGCCTTGTACACCATATCTCTCATGATGGTTTCAGCCATTGGCGACCGGCATATATTTCCGAGGCAGACAAAGAGTATCTTATATTTCTTATTAATATTCAGTGAATTGTATTTATTCATTTTTATTCAGTTTACATTGTGGTTTACAATATATTAGTGTCATGCACACATCTGTTTCCTCAGCTCATTGCAAAAGTAATAAATAAAAACCGTAATAAGGTAGGTATCCACGCTTTTGCACATAAACAGTTCCTATTGAACTATTATGAAGCATTCGTTACTTGTGCGTTTCACAAAAATTCTATGGAAATTTTATATATGTAACGGATGAAGCATAAGTTGTCCATCCTTATCTATATAAAAATCATAATCCCCGTTTCCTATCTTTTTGAGCAAAGAAATTGCATCCTCATCGCCTTCTTGAGCTAATCCTTTTAGTTGCAGCACATAATCGGTAATGAGGTCTTTGAGTAACCTATTTTGTTCCATGAGTTTTTCCATACATTCTTTGCCATAGTAGTCAACCGATATGTTGGGGTGCAATCCATATTTCCGATACACGTCTGTCATTACCTGTTTAACGACTTCTTCCGTACACTTTTCGTTCTGTTTCACATCCAACACAACAATGGCATCATGGATCGAAATAACCTTGAATTTCTTGGCATATAGCTCAACTAAGATTTTACCGAATAATTCACTCTCAATCTTCATCATATCATTTGCGAGCTTTGTACGGTTTTCTCTCTTGGAATCAAGCACAACTTTATAGACATTAGGAAAATCCTTTGCAAATATCTTGGCGTATTCCTTGCCTCTTGCTGTCAGTTTCTTACTATAAAAGACCTCTCTAAACATCAAGACCTTAATATCAGAGCGAAGCAAATTTTTCTCGTTTACCATTTCATCTGGTATGGCAGCATTCCAAAATAGACCCATTGAAGTCAAGTACATATAGTATAACACATCTATTGGGATGGATTTTATATTTTCTTTCTCTATATTATTTGTTATCAATGTTTTGCGTAGTAATCGCCTAACATTATGAGATTCTACATTGGACGTATATATTTGCTCGTATATTGGGTAAATCTTATCCATCAAAGAGGTGGGAATATTATAGTATGACATTAAGATTGAGTTAAACAATAAAGGATGAGAGTTATGTACGTCTAATGAATATTTGATATTAAGGAATGGTTTAAGTAATCTTGGAGTAGATGTAGCTATGGAGTATATTCTCTTGTTATCATCAATGGAAGTAATACGAAAATCATCATCCATATACCTGTCTATCACTCTTACATAATAGTCATTCGATTTATCAGAGGGAAATATATGCGAAGTAACAAAATCAACAGCTTCATTTACATATTGAAGTTTAAGATATTTAAGGCTGTCATTATAATTGTAATAAAGGTAGTCGTTATCAAGTCTATGCTTGTTGTTCTTTTCTTCCTTGCTCTGATACTCCGACAGGCATTTGTTAAGTTTGGCTTCGTAGTCTGAAAGATAATTAGAAGGACGCAAGGTGTATGTAAATCTTACATTGGGTGAAAAATAATACCCGTATGCCTTATCAGTCAAAACATAATAACCATCTGAATACAATATACACATCTTACAGAGATTATCTAACATCTTCCTATAATCCTTTCCAAAGACATTTTGAAGTATAGGAGAATGAAGATAAGCCATACCATTGTCATTGTTGAGGACACGCTTAATTATGGTGTGAATAAGAAATTCGTATTTCTTTGCCAAGTGCTTTTCACGCTTTACAACGGTTTTCTTTTCTTCTTTTGGTTCATCGCATATAGACATTGGAGCATTAGGTAACTGTATCTTCGGCATAATTTTAGGAGCGGATTTACTATACAGCCCGTATGTGTTTTCTGCCTTGACATAGTTACTGACTATATCATCTATGGAATAATCCTTTAAACCCCATATTCTCTTTGTGTAGAGAGATTTTTTCATTTCAGCGTGATATTTATAAGTAAATATAATGATGGTTCAATAAAGTTCAATAGATATGGCAAAAAGATTTAGCAGGAAAGTGTCTGACGCTACAAGATTCAAAATGCGTTTGGCGAAGCAAGGTAGAAAGAATCCAATGTTCGGTAAAAAGCACACCGATGAGACAAAAGAAAAGATAAGCAAGGCGTTAACTGAATATTGGCACAAAATTTTACCCTTAAATTGATATTTTAAGGTGTAAGTGCCGATATTTCCAACCTCCGAACAAATAAATATCATATAATCAATTAGTTATGTAAAACAAATGTGACTTTTCAATACTTCAAGACATACACATAATTAACCGTTGCTCGTTCATCAATCATTTATTTTTTGAAAACGAAAAAATATGAATGGAATTTGCGTGCATGACGTTGCTCACCTATTTTTGCGGATAAAATCTTATGCTTTGACACAAGAATAAATGTATCTTCCAATATAAAGCCTGTTTCAGCAGCTTTATCTTGCACAAAGTTACTAATCCAATATTGCTTTGCCCCATAAACAAAATCCATCGTTTTCATTATGAGATAACCTCCTTTTTGCAACTTGCAGTATGCCAAATTCAGCATCTCAACATTGGTCTTATATAACTCATCCACAGAATAAAAGCAATTAAATCTCCTTGCAATCATTGACGTTTGCGCATCTTTCTCACTGTTTTTTACGGTAAATGGCAAATCTATGATAATTGAATGTAATGCACCATTTTCAATGGCATAAGCCTGTTCCAAAGGCAAAACATCTTCAAATTGTGGATATTTATCATATTTCATTGTAGGTTGAGGGATATTGCGATAAAACACACCTATACTATAAGTCATATCACAGTCAAAGCAATTTCTATCTACATATAACCGCAAAATATTAAACAAGATTTCATCTTGACTATCCGACACGGATTTTATAATAACGTTCCATTTAGACGTGTCAAATGTTGATATTTTGATTTTATCATTAGTTGATACACTGACATCTTGTAATAGGTATTTTCTAATGGTATTAACCGAATAGCCTAATTGTGCCGATAATTGCCTTAATGAAATATTGGGGTTTGTCTTAACGACTTTATCAATCCTTCTCTTTATAATAATGGCATTATCCAATTTCCTATCTATGCCATTTGTCCGAATGTATGAGCGTATAGCAGCAACGGTAACATTGTTGTTTGCTGCATTTTCCTGTACTGACAAAATGGGATTATAATTTATCTTGCTTTTATACGGCATAGTATCACATTTTCTTTTCTTTGGTAATCAGAAAACCTTGTCTTATAACACATTTATCCGTTGTTATAGTTCCCATTCTTGCCAAATTATTTTTTGTCTTATAATAACTTACGCCTAATTCATCTTCAGTGAAATCATCAAAGAGTCTTGATATACTGCCGTAATACAAATGTTTGTCGCCTATTTGAAGGTGTACAACTTTTCTTTCCTGTTTCTTCTTTTCTTCCATAGATTCAGTGATATTTGGGAACAAAGATAAACTTTTTCGTTCAAATATTGCATATTTGCCTACACTTTAGTTTTCTTTAGCAGCCAATATTTTGCTATCGTTTAATATATGCCTATCTTTGCAGTAGAAAAAGTAATTAAAACATTCACAATTAAACATATACAGTTATGATGCAAGCAATCGTAGTCAAAGGTGCAACATCAGTAAGGGCAACCGTTATAGCAAACCGTACCAAATCAGAAGAAATGGGAGTAATGAAAGCTCTGATGATAGAAAATTTGAAAACAAAACTTCAAAACGGTATTGCCCATTTCACTTTCATAAAGAAGAATGGAGAACTAAGGGAATGTTGGGGAACAACGCAACCTAATCTTGCAAAGGCCAAGACAAACGGCAATGGTGAAAGCAGGGAGAACTATTGCACAACTGCCTTTTATGATGTAGAGAAAGGAGCTTGGCGAAGTTTCAGATGGGAATCATTGGTTGAGGTATTCTAATTCAACTTGCAAAGGGTGTCAGCTAATGGCATCCTTTTTATTTTGTTGACTGTCAAGCAATAAACTATCCAACTTTAGCATACTTTAGATCGAATAATTTGGCTATTATTTAATATATGCCTATCTTTGTAGTGTAAATAAAAAAACAGAAGTAATAACAATAAAAACTTAAAGATATGGCAACGACAGAGACAATCAATAAGGCGTTAGAGGTTCTGAAAAATCACGATTGGTGGTGGATGATGGCAGATTACACGCATCCTGCCATTGACAATGCAAGAGGTTCAATGCGCTATTTCGTGGAGTTGGTAGCCACTATCAAAGATACTGTTGTTAGAAATGCAATGCGTGAACTTTGGAAGGCAACATACGAAAATGTACACAAGAATATGTGGAGCAAGGATGAAGAGGCTAACAAAGCGTATGAAGCTAAGAAAGCAGAGTTGATGGCAATCATACTTCCTACAAATCTTCAAATAGCAGCATAATATGGATATGGCACAATACATAATGAGCATACTCAAAACAAAGTTGATGGTGGTTTGGTCTTGGGGATTCAATTCCCCAATGGCTATCCCCAACGGATTACGCTTCAAAGTGCAGGGCTTTAAATTTCGTGGCGTTGTTGAGGTTGCCTATAATGAAGGCAAAGATTTGTTTGAGGTGTCATTTATCAAACGTGGCAAGGTTGTTGAAGTGATTACGGACGTGTATTTGGATATGTTGGTTGACGTGATAGACAACAAGGTTGAAAAGACTGCCGATTATAAAGAAAGGGTTGAACAAACATATTCACTTTCTCCACAATTTTGAATGTGCGTTGAAAATAAGCAACTTACACACGACAAGACAATAAAGATATTCAGAAACAGGAAATAATAAGCAAATTTGAATATATGAAACAAGCAATTCACAAATATCAGACAAGTGATTATTTAGAATGGGACACGGCTATGAGTCTTATCCGTAAATTGTTTAAAGATAGAAATTACCGTATGTCGCTCCTTATAGGTTGTGGTTGTTTCTTTGGATTGCGTATCAGTGACATTCTAACCCTATCTTGGTCTATGTTATTGGATGATGACAAATTCACTCTCAATGAGAAAAAGACAAACAAGCGCAGAACTGTAAAGATAAATTCGGATTTTCAACGTCATATAAAGCACTGTCATGATGCTCTACATATCACAAATGATGATGAGAAATGCTTTTTGAGTAAAAAGAAAATGGTATATAGTACACAGAGAATCAATATATTATTTAAGGAAATCAAGAAAAAGTACAATCTCAAAATCGAGCATTTTTCAACTCATAGTATGCGCAAAACATTTGGTAGAAAAGTGTATGAAAGCAGCGGCGAGAATGCTAATATGGCTCTAATAAAACTTTCAGAGATATTCAATCATAGTAATATCTCTATCACGAAAATTTATCTCGGAATTCGAGAAAAAGAATTGTTAGAGACGTATGATTTGCTTGATTTTTAGCCGTTAGCACATTTATTTTGAATGATTTGAGCGTTCTTCTCTGAAAATTAGCTATCTTTGTGACGTACTTAGCGCAAAGCAAGTACGGACATATTGAAAGAAAGCGCATTTTCGCTTTATCTCGTTGATGTGAAACTTGGACACTTTCACAAAGATTGTTAGTCGAGATATTGTGAGAAGGACGCTCTCTTGGGTTGTATTCGTACATCACGAAATACATCCAAGTGGGGCTGTTCATTCTCCTTATTCTACTAACAAGGGAGTCCAAGCCCTCACATCAATGAATGAGGCAGAGTGACGGCCTCGCTTTTCTTCTTATGCCTCAAAGTCTAAATAATAAAAGAAATTCGCATCGCAGGGCCATAGATGCAGTGGTAATTTATTGTAAATATGGCAGAAAGAAGATGTGAGGAATGTGGCTCAATCATTCCAAATGGCGCAACGGCTTGTCCTAACTGTGGATGCCCAATAGAAGATACACAAGACAATGGGCAAGCCAACAAAAACGATTGGCAAACGGAATCGGCTTTTATACATGACAACTTCAATGAAAAAGAGCCGTATTCACCTTTCAAATCTAACTCTTGGTTTTTTCGTGACCCTTGGCCAATGTATAACTATCCTGTAGGTGCGTTGGATAGAAAGCACCCGTTTATAGGGTGGCTGTTTGGCCCGTGGCATCTGACTTGTAGAGATAGTAGCAAGCAAGAAGAATATGATGCCATCAACAACATTTTCTATTTCTTCAATCTCCACTTTAAAATCATAGTATACACATTAGTTTGGCAATTCTTCAAAATATGGTGGCTAATACTTGGTGTATTACTTTATATTGGGCTTAATGGACTAATCATAAATTTGGTGATTCAAAGTAATATGGAGCAAAATACTAAAATCACAATAGCTTCCATTATAGGCTTTATCGCAAGTATAGTTTGGATTGCAGTAGCTGTTTTTAATCTAATTGTTGCATTATGCTCGTTATGTAAAGCCCTTCACCGTTATTGGCCTCAGATTTGGAGAGTTGCAATCCGATTCGGCAAAAGAGCTTGGAACAAAGTATTTCCTAAAATAAGTTAAGAATATGGCACTAATAAGATGTAAAGGTTGTGGGCAGATGGTTTCAGATAGAGCCGAAAAATGCCCTAAATGTGGTTACTCTGTGCGCTTGTCAATGGAGCAACAGGAAGAAACAAAACAATCGGTAGGGCCTCACACTACAACATTGAACACTTCCAAAGAGGAAGTTACAAACGACAATCCTAAACCTCAACAAAGAGGTAGTAAGAAAGGTATTATAATTGCTATTATTGTAGTTGTGATTATCGGATGTGGAGTATTGTTTGCTTTGCTAAACAGTAATAATGGCTCAAACGACCAACAGCAAGACACAACAGCTATTACCGATACAGAATCAATCAAACAAGACGAATTACCTTCAGACTCTTTGGCCGTTGCCGTTGAAGATACACCAAATGATTTTTCAACAGAAATCACGAAAGATGGCATAGCGAATATCCGTATAGGAAAGTCATTCAGTGACTATAACACTTCTTTGATGAAACAGGAGGATATAGATAAACAATGTTTTGACTTCTCTATTGTTGATATTCAAGAAGAGTCAGAGTTTGAGGATGTTTACTACGCTATGAATATGAAGTTGTACAGAGGTCAAGAATTGCTTTGTACGTTATTTGGAGGGTATTTTGATGAAAGACCGAATACCTTGCAAGCAACAGTAAAGTCGATTACTGTTTATTCTCCGCAATTCAAACTGCCGAATGGAATACATGCAGGAATGTCAGTAAAAGAACTTATAAACGACTATGGAGCGACAATTCAGCTCAATGAAGGAGAAGGAGGTGAAAACATTGAATCTATTTCGCTTGAAATCCCTAATTGCAATGATTTTACTTTCAACGTAGAAAAGGAGACCTTACTAAATAGATATGGCGATGAATACTTTAATATGTATGATTCACAAAGTGGAACATACAAAGAAAATTTTGGAGATAATATCAAAAAAGAGGTAGCAGAATTTTGCGACCTTGAAAGTATCGTAATAGGAAATAGAAATTAAATCCATAACAATAAAAAACAACCGATTATGAAAAAGTATTTGTATCAATTTATGGTGGCTTTATTTGCCATTACGTCTTTCATTCTTGTTGCTTGCAGTGACGATGATGACGAGCCAACAAACAACAATGGTAAGAATACCATTGAAATTAACGGTGTGAGCTACAACCTATCCGCTTTCAGCTTTATGGGTGATTGGAATGAAACGCTAAGGAAAGGCGATTTCACAGTTGCTGTTGACAAAGAGAGCAACGGAGTTAAAAATGTGGAGTATTACACATTCTCCTATCGCAATGCAACGTGTCCTCAAGTTGGCGATGATTTCGCAGAAATGGATTTAGCCCTTACACCTTTAAATGAAGAGGAAGATGGCTCAATCATAGATTTAGAGGATTCGTTTAAATATATCTCGGGAAAAGCCGTAATAACTAATACAAATCCAAGTGAAAGCGAGATTACTGTCAATTTTGACAATCTAAGAATGAGCAATGGTAACAGTTCCTACACATTCAAGGGAACTGCAACATTGATGTTCGAGTATTAAGCACAGAAAAACATCATTTATAAGCATCAACAGTCTTACGATTGTTGGTGCTTTTTGTTTAATACTATATTCAAAAACAATCAGAAGTGAATATTTGAATTTTGCGTAAGTTGTTGATATATTGTATTATACGTAACATTTTCGGATATTAAGCCTCTACAAACATTCATTTTCCTTTATAAGATAAGGATTTTGAATGTTTTTATCAATGCTCATCCATAAATCGCCACCAATTCTCAAGCATCTTCAATGTATCAAATTCTCCTTTTTCTTCCAATTCCTTTCTTGTTTTGTTCCTTTGTGCTTGCTTTTGCTTCTCTGTAATCCTTAAAAAATCCTCTTGGCCTGTTATTAGTGCTTTCTCGTTAGCCTTGTAAATGTTCTCTATGTCAAACTCTTTCAGATAGGTTTCTATTTCAGCAGGATTGCGCCCCATATTTTGTGCAATTAAACCCATTGGCACATTTGCATGATAAAGAGCCGAAGCGTAACTATGTCTTGCAGAATAAAAAGTTATTCCCTCTGCAAATCCTAAGCGTTTGGCAATGCGTTTTAGATTGACGTTTACCAAATAATTCATATAGGTCATACGACCAAATTTCTTTTCCTCCGTATCATCGTCTTTATCAAAAATCGGAAACAAATAATCTTCTAATTCATCCTCATCAAACTCATCGCCTTCTAAAAGATAACTTCCAAACGGATTTAAGTATGGCATAAAGTATCGTGAATCGACAATAATCCTTGTCGGATGCGTAGTTTTTTGTCGAGTGGTAATTATTTCATAACATGGTAATTTCCTTAAATGAGACATTGCATAATCGTATCCGTGTTCTGCCACATCTTTCACAAACTTATCTCTGTCCGTTACTTGAATTAAATGTATATCTTTCTTCTTTAGATTGGCGAGGTCAACAAGTGCCATGCCTTGAAGAAGATAGCTGCAAAGGAATAAAGCGAGAGAAAATTGTTCGGCATTGATAGGAGTTAGTTTAGTCGTTCCCCTTAATTTAAATTTCTGATTAACCCAATATTGCTTTTCTTTAAGCTCTCCGTACACATCATTATTTTCTAACCCCAATTTTCCATACCTATCATCATAATACGACATTAGAGAAGCCATCTCTTGCAAGGTCAACGCCCGTTTCCTTGTTTGACAATTCAGCTTCTTACTAAACTGAAAAGTCGTAAACGGAGATTCTTTAATATACTCCTTAGTTATGGCATAGTTGAAGATAGCTTGGAAACAATCAAAGAACTTTCGGATTGAATTGTCTACATAGTGGCAGCGCAGATATTCTTCAAACGACCGAAGCCAATTTGTTGTCACCTCAAACAACTCCAAATCCTTGCCGTTGGTGTACTTCTTTATTCTGTTAAGCAGAGTCCGATATCCCGTGGCTGTATTATACTTGCCTTTTTCTACTTTAAAAAACTCAATCCGTTCTTCAAACAAAGAAAATAAAGTTAGCCTTGTAGGTGCTGTTTTCTGTAAATCGGCAACTATTGTTGAGGCAGAGTAATCCTCTTTACCCTCCAAAGACAAAACATAATTCTGTGCATCGGCCAATTCCTTTGTGATAATAGGGTTAAGGCTGTTTGCACGTTTGCCTTTTACACGCTGTTTGTCATCGCTCCACTCTTGAGGCTTGCAAGATATGCCCATACTTTTATACTTGCGTTTGCCATTGTAGCATACGCGCAGCATAATAGGATGCTCACCATTGGCAAGCGTCTTGGAAGTATAAAGTATCGCTGAAATCGTGGGCAGATTGCGTTTCATATCCTTGTTTTTTTAGTTTACCTTGTGGTTTACATTTTATTATGTAAAACCTGCATTTGGTTTACATTGCAAAGATATAAAATAAATCTGAACTTCCTTTATTTCAGCGATATATAAATTATTTATGTTTTTCTATTTATTCCCAAGGCAGATGAACAATATCTTTTTTTCCATAAAGCAGTTTTCTGTTTTATTATTTTCGTTTAAGTGTCGTGGATAAATGATGCCGTTGCATCAGTGCCTCAACCTAATCATTTAAGACTGATTTTCAAAACTTTGCCACACAAAGCAGGGAGATTGGTTTTGACGAGTCCATCAGGTTCGAGCACAATGTTTTCGGTTTCTCCTGTCAGAAGGTCTGTAGCCTTGAACTTCTTGCATCTCGACTTGATTTTCAGGCACTCAAAGGCATGTGCAGGAATCTTGACACTGCAATCAGAACCGTTTTCGTCGAAGTTTGCAATTACGATAATCAGTTCGTTGTCTTTCTTTCTTAGGAAAGCATATTGTCTGTTATGGTTGAACAGCTGATTGTCGTAGTTCACGTACATCACGTCGAAGAACTCACCTTCTTTAACAGCCTTTTCGCTGTTGCAGATATTGAGCACCTTCTCGTAGAAGCTTCTAAGTTCCTTTTCCTCGTCGTTCAGTTTCGCACCGTCAAACTTGCCGCCATTTCTCCATCTCTTGATGGTGTCTATTGTCCAGTAGTCGAATATTGTTGTGCGACCGTCGCGACCGCTGAAGCCTTCTTCATCCATGCCTCTCTCTCCGAGTTCCTGTCCGAAGTAAACCATCATCGGATTTGTGTTCATCAGTGCAGAAACCAACATCGGCGCCTTGCCCTTTTTAGCGCCTCCCGAGAAGAAGTCCGACGCAATTCTCTGTTCGTCGTGGTTCTCCAGGAAGTTGAGCATGTGTCCGGATATGTCGTTCACACTCTGCCAGCATCCGGTGATGCACGAAGCTGGTGCTCCATTCATTATTGATTTCAGCGTGTCATATAAACCGACCTTGTCATACAGATAATCAAACTTACCGTTGAACAAGTAGTTTCTGTATTCATTCGGATTATAAACCTCGGCAATGAATATCACCTTCGGATATTTCTCCTTAACCTGCGGAATTGCCCATCCCCAGAATTCGCATGGCACCATTTCTGCCATGTCGCATCTGAATCCGTCAATGTCCTTTCCTGCCCAAAACATCAGTATGTCGAGCATCTTGTGCCATGTGTTCGGAACTGGAGAGAAGTGTCTCTGTCCTCCGCCCATATAGTCGATGCCGTAGTTGAGCTTTACTGTTTCGTACCAGTCGTTTATGCATGGACTTTCGTTGAAACAGTCGTTGCCGGTAGCCTTTGCCGGACGTTCAATGTATGGAGTACCGCTGTTGTCTCTTACGTCAAACTGGGGAGCGAAATCTCTTCCCGGTATATAGTAAAAATTGTTTTCTGTGCTGAATGCCATACCCTTGTTGTCCGTCTCACCGAGATCCTTGACTCCCTCTGGCTTGGCATCCGAACAGTATTGTCTGGCAACGTGGTTGGGAACGAAGTCTATTATGACCTTGAGGCCGGTTCTGTGCGTCCTTGCCACAAGATTCTGAAATTCCTTCATCCTGTCTTCCACCTTGACAGCCAGATCCGGATCTATGTCGTAATAGTCCTTGATGGCATACGGACTTCCGGCCTTGCCCTTCACCACAGCCTGATGGTCGCGCTTTATGCCGTATGTGCTGTAGTCTGTTTGTGTGGCATGTTCAATTATGCCGGTGTACCATATATGAGTACAACCAAGACCCTTGATATTTTCAAGAGCCTTGGTTGTAAAGTCAGCCATCTTACCACACCCGTTTTCTTCCAGTGTTCCGTTCTTTACGTTTTTCGTACCGTTGGCACCGAACAGACGGGTGAAAACCTGATAGATAACTATTTTGTCCATTATTGTTTATTATTCAAGTCCGTGAGCTGTAACAGCATCATTTCCTTTAGCGATTTTTACAATCATTCCCTGAAGAACCTTGCCAGGACCGCACTCTGTGAAATCAGTAGCACCGTCGGCAATCATGTTCTGAACCTCGTTTGTCCATCTTACAGGAGCTGTGAGCTGAGCGATGAGGTTCTTCTTGATTTCCTCAGGGTCAGTGTGAGGCTTAGCGTCTACATTCTGGTAAACTGGGCACTTAGGAGTGTGGAACTCTGTTGCTTCGATTGCAGATTCGAGTTCTTCCTTAGCCGGCTGCATGAGAGGAGAGTGGAATGCACCGCCAACCTTGAGTGGGAGAGCACGCTTTGCACCTGCTGCCTTAAGTTTCTCGCAAGCCTCGTTTACAGCTTCTATGTTTCCAGAGATTACAACCTGACCTGGGCAGTTGTAGTTGGCTGCAACAACGATGTTGCCTGGTTTGCTTACCTCAGCGCATACCTCTTCGATAGTTGCATCTGGGAGAGCGATGATAGCGGCCATTGTTGAAGGAGCAGCTTCGCAAGCCTTCTGCATTGCAAGTGCACGCTTGTAAACAAGCTTGAGTCCGTCCTCGAAAGAGAGAGCACCGGCAGCAACGAGAGCTGAGAATTCGCCGAGAGAGTGACCAGCAGTCATTTCAGGCTTGAAGTCGTCGCCCATGCAGAGAGCAGAGATTACTGAGTGGAGGAATACAGCAGGCTGAGTAACCTTTGTCTGCTTCAGTTCCTCGTCAGAACCTTCAAACATGATGTCTGTTATGTTGAAACCAAGTATTTCGTTTGCTTTGTCAAACAAATCCTTTGCTACCTGATTGTTTTCGTACAGGTCTTTTCCCATACCGGTAAACTGAGCTCCCTGTCCAGGGAAAACAAATGCTTTCATATTATATAGTTTTTTTATTGGTTATTTTAAATTGATGCAAATATAGCTATTTTGTTTTGATTTAGAGCAAATATACTCAAATGTATGATTTTCATCTTACAAGTATCTTACGTGCAGAGCCGTCTGAATACCGTACGATTATGAATCCTTTTTCCGGCTTTTCAAGTTTCATGCCATGCAGGTTGTAATAACCAGTAATCTGTTTTTCATTGTCATCTTCAGCAGTGATTTCATCTAAGCCTGTGTCTTCCTTCTTGTCAGTTCTGAACGACATTTCCTCTCCGTAAGTCGTTTCCTTGGAAGTTTTCACGTAAGTGCGGAATCGGTATTCAGTATCTTCCTTCAGATTTTCTACAGTCGCTTTCATGAGAGTTCCTTCTGACGTTATTGTTGATGCGCCGTTTCCGCTTTCTGTTCTTTCACGGGTATCGGCATTTTCAGCTGGCCAATATTCGAATCCTTGTTCTGTCACGTCGTCAGATCCTGGAAGTACAGCACCTTTCAGTGTTGCTGAATTGTATGTTATTTCTGTAGGGGCATAGGTGTATACGATTGGTTCAAAGTATACGTAAGCATCGGACGTGCAGAAGGCTATCCAATCTCCGTAATACGTTTTTCCCGAATCCGACTTATAGTAAGGACGATACTTGTAGTAAGTGTTTGAACTCAGATTGTTAAGTGAGCCGGCAATGATGCCGTTGTGTATAGGACAAGGTGATTGTGTGGAAGGCATTATGTCCGGTGCATCGTAGCGTCGCCATTCGAAGCCGAATCTGAGTGAATCATCATCGCCGTTGACAGATGCACTTATGATTGCCTTCTTGTCGCTCACAGCTTGCGCCGCCTGCGTTTCGAACTTGATGGCTTCGGTTGTGAATGAAACGTTTTTCATTTCAAATCCTCCTTCTTCAGTATTTACAAAATAAGTTTTTGTAAAACTTGTATTCGGATCTAATCCGTAGAGACGCAGCACGTCTTCTTCATTTTCGGCAAAACCTGAATTCACGTAAGTTGCATCGATGATGTCGTACGAACCATTGAGTATGCAATATGTACTTCCCAACTTCTTGTCGATGTTGATGCCGATATCTTTGGTGTTGAAAGTCTTGGATATAGAAGATACACTTCCGTCACTAGTCGTCACGTTGAATGTTACGTAGCACGAACCGCCTGGTATGAGGCCGGTTATTGTCGTTTCGTCTCCATCGCCATACTCGCCGAAATCTGTTTTCACTACTTCCGCATCTCCTCCGTATGTTCCCTTAAGCTTAACAGTGAGGTTTGTAGCTTCTTCCAGAATTATGTCGAGCACCATAGCTTCGGTGGTTACGGAAATATCGCCGCAGACATCGCGTCCGAAAGCCTTTCCGCTTACATTTATCTTGTGTGTCGCGTTGGGTGCTGCTCCTGTGAATGTCACACTGCCGTTTTCTGCATTCTTGCTGATGCCGTTGAATGACGCTCCCTCAAGGCTGAAGAAGTCGTGTGAAGACAGGTTTATTGTTGATTGGGTAGTTTTCGTAAGTACAATTGTACGCACATCCTCATACTGATAGTACCTTTCAACTGCCGCCGGCGAAGTCAATATATGTGCATCTTTCGGCAAATAAAAAGCTTCGTCAGGGAATGAAATGATATTCTTCAGATTCGTACATTCGCCGAATGTTGTATATCCTATCTCTTTTATGTTGTTGGGGATATTTGCAAAAACAATGCTTTCGCATCCGTAGAATGCAAAATCGTTTATTTTCTCGATTGTTTCCGGCACATAAAGGTCGCTGACAACGTTGCCGTTCAGTTTGAGCACATGAGCATACATGAGTGGGTTGGAGCTTCCGTCAAACTGGATTGTGCACCACAACGCCATATCTCTCATGTCGACATATTTCAGGTTGGTGCAGTTGAGGAACGCATATCTATCCATGATTCTTACTGATTCAGGAATAGTCACCGAGGTGAAACCTTCGCCTCCTGCAAATGTATACCTCTTTAGCTTTTCAATATCGCCAGGTATCACCAGATCTTTAACCTCGCTGTTGTCGACATAGAGCCTGTGGGCGTTGTACAGCGGATTTGCATATTGGTTTTCCCAGTTTATCGTACACCACTGTGACAGATCTGTAATCCATACACCTTCAAGTCTTGTGCATCCATTGAACGCATTATTGCCTACGATGGCAAGAGTAGGTGCCGCATGAACAGAATTGAGCCCATTGCATCCTTCGAACGCATTCTTCTCAATTGTGTAAACCGTATTTCCAAGAACCAGTTCTTCAATAAATCCCATATTCTTGAACCATGGTTTCACGGTATTTGTGTTGAGAGTAACTTTCTTCAGATTTATACAGCTGGCGAAAGTGCTGTCGCCGATGTTGGTGATTGAGTTGGGTATCACTACCGATTCTATGCTTCCGCATCCGTAGAAAGCATAATCATTCAGTGCCGTGGTGGTCGATGGAAGTTTCAGCGATTTGAGCAATTCACCGTTTACGTACATATTCTTTGCATAGTACAAAGGATTTGCATAGTAGCGTGTATACACGTCCGTGAAATTGTCGCTGAAGTCAATCTTGTACCACGAACTCAAACCCTTCACATTTATTCCCGTAAGTGATGCGCATTCAGCAAAAGCGCCACCACCGATTTTTTCAACGTTTTCAGGAATTGTGACAATTGTCAAGGCATCACATCTATTGAATGCCAGGCGACCTATGAAAGTTACGGATGTCGGAATGTCTATAGATGCAAGAACTTTGCATCCGCTGAAGGCCGATTCGCCAATTGTAGTCAGTGATTCGGACAACTTTACAGAAGCGAGGCTTACACATGATGCAAATGCACTCTTGTTGATTGATGTTACAGAATTAGGTATTGATATCTCTTTGAGATTCTTGCAAGTAGAAAATGCAGATTCATCAATCGCTTCAATAGATGACGGCAAGGTTATAGATGAAAATATGCCGTTCAAGAAAGCTTTTTTTCCTATTCTCTTGATTGTGTTGGGCAATGTGAACGACTGCACATTGCTGTATGAGAAATAATCGTCGGGAATCTCATTATAACCATTCCCAAGTGTAATCTTGGATATGGTACATTTCTTGAAAGGATTCGTATCGTATGTAAACACCCTTCCCAATTGTAGATTTTCCAGAGGGCAATACTCGAACAGAGGACCGCTCCTGTATATTTCATGCCGGTTGCTGTCGTATATAATAAAGTCGCTGAGAGTGATGCTGCTTTCCCCGTCTTCGAACACCACCTCCTTCAATGCCGTGCATTCCTTGAAGGCATCGCCTCCAATCTTTATTATAGAGTTCGGAATTGTCAAGGATGTAAGACTCTCGCATCCGGTGAAAGCTTCCGCTGAAATTTCTTCAACGCTGTATGTTGTTCCGTCGTTGCTTATACTCGAAGGAATTACCATATTCCCCCTATAGTATTTGTCGTTCTGATACAGATGTCTGTATGTCACCCTCGCTTTGTTCCCGCTCAACAGGTCATAGGCAATGTCATCTATTATCACATCGTATGCATTGACGCATTCCCCAATAGCCACGAACGCAATCATTGCTGAAAGCATTCTTGCTTTAATCACTGAAAGTATCTTCATACAATTAGATTTTGGTTAAATAGTAATGAAATATTTGTTGTATAATCGCTTTTGTTGATTTGTTCACCCGTATGTGATTCGTTTGCAAATATAGTGAAAGGTGAGCGCAGAGGCAAGCGAAAACATTCTTGTTTTAGATTGCATATGCCGAACCGCATCCTATATTATGAAAATATTGTGAAAGGTGAGCGCAGAGGCAAGCGAAAACATTTTGTTTTAGATTGCATATGCCGAACCGCATCCTATATTATGAAAATATAGTGAAAGATGAGCGCAGAGGCAAGTGAAAACATTTTTGTTTTATATTGCGTATGCCGAACCGCATCCTATATTATGCAAATATAGCGAAAGGAGAGTGCAGGGCAAGCGAAAACATTTTTGTTTGCTGTATGCTTTTTGCTGAAGTGTATAAAAACAAAAAAAAGGAATGAGTCTTTCGACCCATTCCTTAAAACCATATTTCAGAATGATTTATTTCACTTTCTCAACGATAGCCTTGAATGCTTCGTAGTGGTTCATTGCAAGGTTGGCGAGAGTCTTGCGGTTGATCTCGATTCCAGCCTTGTGGAGAGCACCCATGAGCTGTGAATAAGACATGCCTTCCATTCTTGCAGCTGCGTTGATACGCTGAATCCACAGTGCGCGGAAGTCACGCTTCTTGCGCTTGCGTCCTACGTATGCATATGTCAAACCCTTCTCATACGCATTTTTTGCAACTGTCCAAACGTTCTTGCGAGCGCCGAACTGGCCTTTGACACGCTTTAAAATCTTCTTTCTTCTTGCTCTTGAAGCAACGTGGTTTACTGATCTTGGCATAATTTTGAATCTTTTTGAATGCTAGCGCCACCTTAATCTTCCCAGATGGTGAACTTTAGGCTAAACACTCTGTTAAACATTTTTTTGTTAGTTAAAATCTTTTGCTCGTCACAGTTTTTTAACGAAGTGTAAGACAATCGCGAACCTGCTTGCGGTTAGCCTTTACAACAATTGTTGAATGATCGAGGTTTCTCTTCTGCTTCTTAGTCTTCTTTGTCAGAATGTGACTGTGGTAAGCGTGCTGTCTTTTGATTTTTCCTGTGCCTGTGAGCTTGAAGCGCTTCTTTGCGGCAGATTTAGTTTTAACTTTTGGCATTTTTTTTGATATTTAATTATTACTGTAATTGGTGGCAACGTATATACCAGGACGTTACGCACACATAATTTTCTTTAGTTCTTATTCTTCAGCCTCGCCGTCTGTTTCAGCTTCAGCTTTGGCGCTTACTTCCTTGGCTTTCTCCTCTGTCTTTGCCGGTTTCGGCTGTGCCTTCTTAGGTGTACCAGGCTTCTTCGGTGCAAGCATGATGCTCATACGCTTTCCTTCGAGTATCGGCATGCTCTCCACCTTGGCAATTTCCTCAAGGTCGTTTGCAAATCTCAGAAGGAGCACTTCGCCCTGTTCCTTGAATAGGATGGAGCGTCCTTTGAAGAATACGTAGGCCTTTACCTTGTTGCCGTCGTTGATGAATTCCTGAGCATGTTTCAGCTTGAAGTTGTAGTCGGCATCAGCTGTCTGAGGTCCGAAACGTATTTCCTTAACTTCCACTTTGACCTGCTTGGCCTTCATGTCCTTTGCCTTCTTCTTCAGCTGGTAAAGGAACTTTGAGTAGTCAATAAGTCTACAAACTGGAGGAACGGCATTAGGTGAAATTTCTACAAGATCAACGCCTTTCTCTTCTGCCAATTGTATCGCCTTGCTAGTCGGTATTACTGTCGACTCTATATCGTCACCTACGATTCGAACTTCGCGTACTCGTATCTGTTCATTTACGCGATACTGTTGCTTTTTATTGTCAAATTTCATTAAGTCTGAGATTTTTCCTCTGTTTGTTTAAATGTTGTTAATAATACGTTTATTTCCGAGGCGCAAAGTTAGAAATTTTCTGTTATATTGCGCACTTCTTCGTTGATTTTATTTGCAAAATCCTCAAATTTCATGCTTCCCTGGTCGCCTTCGCCCTGTTTTCTTACTGAAACAGTGCCTTCAGCCATTTCCTTTTCACCTACGACGAGCATGTAAGGTATTCTCTTGAGCTCGTTGTCGCGGATCTTTCTTCCGATCTTCTCGTTGCGTGCGTCAACTGTAGATCTTACGTCAACCGAGTTGAGATACTTGTTGACCTTCTCTGCATATTCGTTGAATTTTTCAGAGATAGGAAGGATGACAACCTGATCTGGTGTGAGCCAGAGAGGGAAGTGTCCGGCAGTGTGTTCGATGAGCACGGCTGTAAATCTTTCAAGAGAACCGAACGGAGCTCTGTGAATCATTACAGGGCGATGCTTCTCGTTGTCGGCACCAGTGTATTCGAGCTTGAAGCGCTCAGGCAAGTTGTAGTCAACCTGAATTGTACCCAACTGCCAGCGGCGTCCGATGGCATCCTTCACCATGAAGTCGAGCTTAGGACCGTAGAAGGCTGCTTCGCCGTATTCAACCTTTGCGTTAAGGCCTTTTTCCTTGCAGGCTTCAACGATTGCTGTTTCTGCCTTGTCCCAAACCTCGTCGCTTCCGATGTACTTCTCCTTGTCGTTAGGGTCGCGCAGAGAAATCTGTGCTTCGAAGTCCTTGAAGTTGAGTGCCTTGAAGATGATGTTGATGATGTCCATTACGCGCAGGAATTCATCTTTCACCTGGTCAGGACGGCAGAAAATGTGTGCATCGTCCTGTGTGAACGAACGAACACGTGTCAATCCGTGGAGCTCTCCGCTCTGCTCGTATCTGTATACGGTACCGAACTCGGCGATGCGCAGAGGCAGATCCTTGTATGAACGTGGCTGCCAAGCGTAGATTTCGCAGTGGTGAGGGCAGTTCATCGGTTTGAGCATATATTCCTCGCCCTCTTCAGGAGTGTGTATAGGCTGGAATGAATCCTTGCCGTAGTGATCGTAGTGTCCTGAAGTGACATACAGGTTCTTACCACCGATGTGCGGAGTGATAACTTCCTGATATCCGTATCTCTTCTGTATCTTTCTCAAGAAATTCTGGAGGCTGATTCTCAGAGCTGTTCCTTTCGGCAACCAGATTGGCAGACCTTTACCTACCTTCTCTGAGAACATGAAGAGTTCCATTTCCTTACCAATCTTTCTGTGGTCGCGCTTCTTAGCCTCTTCAACCTTTGCGATATATTCGTCGAGCATCTTCTTCTTAGGGAATGATACTCCGTATATACGTGTCATCATCGGACGTTTCTCGTCGCCTCTCCAGTAAGCGGCTGCAACCGACATCACCTTCACTGCCTTGATCTTCTCAGTGCTTGTGAGGTGCGGACCCTTGCAGAGGTCAGTGTAGTTGCCCTGAGTGTAGGTTGTGATGTGACCGTCTTCGAGCTCCTCGATGAGTTCGTTCTTGTATGTCTGTCCTCTTTCGCCGAAGAACTTGAGAGCGTCCTCCTTTGAAATTTCGTTTCTCACGAGGCTTTCCTTTCTCTGTACGAGTTCCTGCATCTTCTTCTCGATTTTCTCGAAGTCGGCGTCGCTTATCTTAACGCCTTCAGCAGGCATCACGTCGTAGTAGAATCCGTTTTCGATTGCCGGACCTATACCGAACTGTATTCCAGGGTAGAGTTCCTGCAGTGCCTCAGCCATGAGGTGAGCCGATGTGTGCCAGAATGCATGCTTGCCTTCTTCGTCGTCCCACTTGTAGAGAACGAATGCCGCATCCTCGTTGATAGGGCGGTTCAGTTCAGTTGTTTCGCCGTTGACGCCGCATGCCAGCACGTCCTGTGCCAGACGCGGGCTTATGCTTTCTGCAATCTGCAGTCCTGTTACTCCTGCCTCGTATTCACGTACGGAGTTGTCTGGAAAAGTAATCTTTATCATAATGTGTGATTATATTTTATATTCGTTTTTGTCTGAACACAATCGCCTGCAAAAATAGTGTTTCTTTGCTAAAAGTGTGTCCATGTACGCTTAAAAATGTTCAAACACCGTTTTTTTTGTATCGCTTCGCCCCGTTGCCGGCGGTGCGGCAAGGTCCGTTCGTGTGCAATCAGTTGTCCTTGGCATATTTCTTTATGAGGCCGTATGCCTGGTAAAGTCCGAGCTCGCCGGCCTTGCTGAGGTCGTTCAGGCCCTCTTTGGTGTTCTTTCCGAGAATCCTTATTATACCTCTATTATAATATGCTTCGGCAAACTTGTCGTAAAGCTGTATGCACTTCGTGAGGTCGGCTTCGGCGCTTTCGTAGTCGGCCGTCTTGGCTTCTATGCATGCGCGGTTGTAGTAGGCGTACGGCAGGTCGGGCGAGAGTTCGACAACCTTGTTCATGTCGGCCTTGGCCATCATGAGGTGTATGTCGGCCTTTTCAGGCAGTGCGGCCGTTATGCCTTTATCGTTTCTTTCGCCTTGCTCTGCCATGTCGGCCATCTTTGCGTGTACGACAGCTCTTGCGAAGTATGCGAGCATGAACGTCTTGTCGGCGTTCACCGCGCTGTCGAGTTCAGCCGAAGCCTTTTCGGCATCCTGAAGCAGATAGTACTCCACGGCTTTGGCAAAGTGGGCGAGGGCAGAGGTGTCCCTCCTTCCGTTCATCTTCTCCAGCGAGTTCATGCGCGCCGCGAAGTCGTTCTCTTCGAGAGGCTTCTCCCTGTTCGTGAGGATGAGCTTCTCCGGCAGTACTTTCCTTCCGTTCACCTTCTCCACGTCGCGGCAGTAGTTGATGGCCTGTTTCAGCTTGTTTTCCTCTTCGTAGTAGGTGAGCACGTACATCGGCTGCAGCGTAGTTTCCGTGTTTCGGTTCTGCACCTTGCCTCTGTATTCGCTCTTATACTGTTTCTCTTGTTCTTCGTCCTCCACGACAAGCTTGTTGTAGTCTTCCATGTTCTTTTCCGACTTTTTTCTGGTAGTCACCTTCTTGCTTGCCGCCGACGCATATCCGTATCTGTGCGCCACCTGTTCCTTTATCACGTGCTCCTCGTCTCTCTCGGCACCTCTCACGTCGCCTATCATGCGCTTCGCTTCGGCTCTCTTCTGGTATCCCAGCAGAAAGTTCGGGTAGGCCTTGATGACGGTCGTGTAGTCCTTGATGGCCCCGCGGTAGTCGCCCGTCTCGTGCAGGAGCAGGGCCCTGTTGAATGTCACCATCATGTCCGACGGGTCTTTCTCCAGAATGAAGTTGAAGTCCTCGATGGCTCTGTTGCCGTCGCCCACGTTGGCCCTGAGCAGACCTCGGTTGTAGTGCCCCACAAAGTTGTCGGGGTCGATTGTCAGCGCCAAGTCGTAGTCGCTCATAGCCCCTCTCAGGTTCTTCTGGTTGTATCGGCACAGCGCTCTGTTTATGATGTTGCCCAGGTGCTTAGGCTGCAGCCTTATGGCCTCGGTGAGCCTCTTTTCGGCACCGGCGTAGTCTTCCTTCCTCATGAGGAACGATGCCTTCATCGAGAGCGCCGACACGTCGTTCGGGTCGATTTCGATGGCCTTGTCGATGTATTCCTCGGCTCTCGCCGTGTCCTTCTCCTCGAGCGTTATCTGCGCCTTCATGCAGTAGCCCTTGGCATATTTCGGCCATTTCTTTATGAATATGCTGGCCACGGAGTCGGCCCTCTCCATGTTGTCGAGTTCCATCAGACAGAGCGTCAGGTTGTTCCACAGAGGCTGGCTGTTGGGCTCCATCTCGACGGCCTTGAAGTAGTCGTCGGCCGCATCCTTGTAGTTGCCCATGTTGATGCGCGAGAGCCCTCTCACCTCGTAGCTGTCCGGAAAGTAGGGGTTGCGCTTTATGGCTTCCGAGCAGTCGCTCTCCGCACCCGCATAGTCCTCCAGATAGAATTTCGCCACACCTCTATAGAAATACGGTTCATAGAGGTATGGCTTTGCGTTTATCACCATGTTGAAATACTGTATCGAAAGGACGTAGTCATCGTAGTACAATGCGTTGCGTCCGACAATCATCACTCTGTCCGTGTTGATCTGCGCCTTGGCGGACATGATGAAGGCCGACAGCAAAAATATCAGGTATGCCAATCGTTTCATAAATACAAATATTCCTGTCTCGCGCTCATTCGTGCGCGTGTGGGTGTCGTGTGTTGCGGTGTCTCGTTTCACTCTGCCGGTGCGTTCGCCCTTTGCCTGATGCTCGCGCCCGTTATCTTCTGTTCGGCTTGGTCTTGTAGGAGCAGTTCACCTTGCCCTTCATCATCGCCGCCAGCTTCGACTTTATCATCTGCTTTCTCAGCGGCGAGAGGTGGTCGACGAAGAGTTTTCCCTCCAGATGGTCGAACTCATGCTGCATTACTCTTGCCAGATAGCCTTCTGCCCATTCGTCGTGCTCGTTCATGTCCTCGTCGAGATATTTCACGTGCACCTTGCACGGTCTCTTCACGCTTTCGTGCACTCCCGGAACGCTCAGGCATCCTTCCTCCATCGAGCATGTCTCCTCGCCGTATTCGATGATGTGCGGATTGATGTAGGCACGCAGAAAACCCTTGTACTCGGGCATGTCGTCGCTGATGACGTCGAGGTCAATCACGACCACCCTTATCGGCAGTCCCACCTGCGGGGCCGCGAGGCCCACGCCTTCGGCCTTCTTCATCGTTTCGAACATGTTCTTTATGAGTTCCTTCAGCTCCGGATAGTCGGGAGTGATGTCTTCTGCCTGCTTGCGGAGTACAGGCTGTCCGAATATGTACATCGGTAGTATCATCTTTCTGTTACCTTCCTTTCTTGTATGGTTATATATGTTTGATTAGTTGCGGTTTATGCGCTCTTGCTGGAGCATGTCTCCAGCTCCTTTCCCTCTCGCTCACCTTCTGAACCTCTGCGCCTCGAGATAGTCCTCGAGTATGATTGTTGCGCTTATCTTGTCCACGAGAGCCTTGTCCTGACGCGCCTTCCTGCCTATGCCGCTGTCCAGCATGGCCCTGTGCGCCAGCACCGAGGTGAATCGTTCGTCGTAGAATTCAATGTTTACCTGCGGCAGGTTTTTCCTGACTCTGTTCACGAAGGGAGTGATGTTCTTCATGTTGTCCGAAAACTCGCCGCTGTTCTGCCGTGGAAGTCCCACGATGATTTTCTCCACATCTTCCGTTTCGATGTAATTCTTTATGAAGTCGAAAAGTGTATGTGTCGGCACTGTCGTAAGTCCGTTTGCAATCATCTGCAGCGTGTCCGTGACGGCAATGCCGCTGCGTTTCTTCCCGTAGTCGATGGCTAATATTCTGCTCATAATAATTGCAAAATTAGTGTTTTTATGTCCAAGATGCAAAATAGTTTGCCCCATTTGTTCCCGAGCCTGCGGTGTTTAACAGTTTGCAGCGTCCTGCCGCTCCGCGCCGCCGGCGTTCTCCATGCGCATTCTCTTCACGGCCAGATGGTGTCCCTCGCCGGCCGCCCTTGCATACCATTCCATGGCTTTCGCCATGTCCCTGACGCCCGACCATCCTTCCTCGTAGGCCTGCCCCATGCGGTAGTGCGCATAGGGGTCGTCGCCCATGCTGTACGCCTCCATGGCCTTCACGGCCGATGGCGCCAGCGAACCGCATCCCTTGCGGTAGAGGTCGCCCAGATTCGACGGTGCATACGTCCTGTCGCCCATCCTGCATGCTTCGCCGAACCAGTATTCGGCCTTCCTTCCGTCTCTTTCCACGCCGATGCCTTCCTGATAGATTGTGCCGAGGTCGTTGAGCACCACGCCTTCGGCCCCGTTTCCTCTCCTGTACGCCTCGCCGACCTCCAGAAGCGCCTCCACGTCGTCGTGCGAAAAGCTCTCCCACGTTTCGCATCCGTCCGTCTGCCACGACTTCACGCGCCCGATGGATTCGTGCTGCGGCACGTCCACCTCGCCACAGCACTTCATGTTCCTGAAGTCCTCTTCGATTTCCTCGTCCGTGGCCACCGGTGCAAGTCCGTTTGCCAGTATGTACTGCACGTAGCCGTATATGCGAGGCGTGCTCGAGTGGAGCGTCACGCCGTAGCGTCTGAGGAACTCCAGCGAGACGTACGTGCCTCCCGTCAGCGCTGGCATCACGTAGAATCTCGGCAGCTGCATGAGCCCTACCTTCAGCTGTGCCACCGCCTCGCCGATGCTCTCTTCCGCCCACTGTTCGCCGTAGACCTCGTATACCGACCTTCCGTCCACCCTGAGCCCCTCGCCGTTGAGGTGCACGTTCAGGCAGTCGGCCAGATACGGCAGGAGGCGGTAGTCGTGCATCGACGCCAGCCCCGAGATGCCCACGGCGTATTCGCCGTGTCCGTCGCTCGCCAGCATGAACATGGTTGTCGATTCGCCGGGACAGGCGAACAGGATGGAACTGCCTCCGTCCTCCCCGCCGATTTCCATCAGCACCTCCAGCGCTATGTCCAGCTCGCCGATGAATGCGTCCGTGTCTATGGCGTTGTCGGAATGTATGTAGATGTTGAATGTCATTGAGAAATTTTTTTCAAAAATAGTGCAATAAAACGGATAATTATGCTTTTCGAACTGCATTTTCTTGCATGTGCACCGTGTGGCAGAGCCATGTGATGCATTTGCGGGCGCCTGAAATAAATTTTGCGAGCGCCCATAGTTTTTCCTGCGAGCGCTCATGGCTTACGTTATGAGCCCTCGGAAATATTTTTTGTGATTGATTTTTCAACATTGTTACATGTACATGATTAAAGTTTGTCTATATTAAAAATATGTTGTTTATTTAGCTTTCAATTTTATTTTGAATGTAATTTTTGTTCTTTATATTTGTAATATATACAAGTCAGTCGTACAATTTAATAAATTGTGTAATGGAAATAAATAAGCAGTTTATATCTCATCTGTATAAAAATGAAGAAAGCGGGGAATGGGTGATACAAACAAACAGCGAGCATCAAACAGGTGTAGCAGAAATGGCTGGTGCTTTTGCTGCAGAGTTTGGTTTTCCTTCATGGGGACGAGCATTAGGCTTGCTTCATGATAAAGGAAAAGAACGACGTGCATTTCAAAAATATATACGTTTATCAAATGGATTGATTAGTGAAGATAAAAAAGTTTACAAAGAACATCAACATGCTTTTGTCGGTGGAATATTGGCAAAAGAATTAATAGGAACTGGTGTACTAAATCTTCTTGTTAACCAAATAATTTCACACCATACAGGTCTGCATGATTATGCTGATTTAGAAGAGGTTTTGGATAAGAAACAATTGCCAGCGGAGATTGACAGAGAAAACCTAAATATTGATAGTTCTGTTCTGATAAAAGAACTTCGTGAATCACCATTTTCTAAATTGGGTACAGATATGAAATCTTTTCATCATCTGTCACGTATGCTTTTTTCTTGTTTGGTCGATGCTGATAGATTGGACACTGAGCGGTTTATGGATTTTAAATCATGGCAAAAGCGTGGATGCTCATCTACGATTGTAGATTTATTACCAAAATTGGAAACATATATCAAACAATTACAGATTACTGCCCCAGATACTGAAGTAAACCGTATTCGTTTGAAAGTACAAGAACGCTGTGTACTTGCATCTGTTTATGAACGTGGATTTTACAGTTTGACAGTCCCTACAGGAGGCGGTAAAACGCTTTCTTCTTTATTATGGGCTATGAAACACGCTGTATGCCATTCTATGAAACGTGTAATTATTGCTATTCCATACACAAGCATAATCGTGCAAACAGCAGGTATACTTAAAAGCATATTCGGTGAAAATAATGTGTTGGAGCATCATAGCAATTTCAATCCGGATGATCTTGATGAGGTTGTACGTGAGAAGGTGAAACTTGCAACTGAAAATTGGGACTATCCGATTATTGTAACGACTAATGTGCAACTTTTTGAATCAATGTTTAGCAATAAGCCGTCAGACTGTCGTAAATTGCATAATATCGTAAATTCTGTAATAATATTGGATGAAGTTCAAACACTGCCTACTGATTTTTTGCAACCAATCGTTGATGCAATGAAAGCTTATCAGAAAATGTTTGGAGTGTCAATATTGTTTACAACAGCAAGTCAGCCTGTACTTAGCGGCTTAATTGAAGGAGCGAACCCTAAGACAAAATTCAGCGGAATAGAAAACATAACAGAAATCATTCCACCTGAATTTAAATTGTATGATAAGCTTCGTCGTGTTAAGCTTGATTTTGATAATAAGGGTAAAACGTATGATGAAATTGTTTCTGAAATTTCTGAGTATGACAAGGTATTGTGTATAGTGAATACAAGGATAGATGCAAAAGAAATATTTGATAGATTGCCGGATATTGGAATTAAATTGCATCTTTCAAGAATGATGTGTCCTGACCATATTAGTAAAACGATAAACAAGATTAAGTCATTATTGAAAAGTGAATCGCATCCGGTTGTTAGAGTTGTGGCAACGCAACTGGTGGAAGCTGGTGTTGATATTGATTTTCCTGTTGTATTTCGCCAGGAATCTGGACTTGACTCAATATTGCAAGCTGCCGGAAGATGTAATCGCGAGGGTAAAATTTCTATAGGGCATACATTTGTATTTAGTCTTAGTGCTGAAAAAAGAATGTTGTTTGGTGCAATAAAAGACGCCAACAATGCACGCATGAATTTACCTTCAAATAGCGATTGGTTTGCTCCGTCTGTAATGGAATCGTATTTTAAGCAACTTTATAGTAGAACAAATACATTTGACAAGAAAGATATAAAACATTATTTATATAACCCAAATGAATTATGTTTTGAGCAGGCATCAAATGCATTTAAGTTGATAGATGATGACAGCGTAAATATTGTAGTAAATTGGGAAAACAGCATGGAACTTATTGAAAAAGTTGCAAATAATGGTCTTACATATTCTTTGGTAAGGCAATTGGCAAAATACACAGTAGGCATACATCGGCCAGATTTCGATAAGTTGGTTAAGTATGGTGCAATTGAAGATATAATTGAAGGATTGTATATATTGCCTGACAAAAAATATTATGACCCTGATACAGGTCTTAGATTGGATAATCATTGGATGAACGAAGTTTTGACGGTCTGAAAATTGAATGTAAATAATTATATAACAATGTTTGAATGTAATAATAAATGTACATACTTAATTTAATTTGACATATATGGAATATACAGATAAGGAATATTGCTTGGAGGTATGGGGTGATTGGGCTTGCTTTACACGACCAGAACTGAAAGTCGAACGTGTAAGCTATGATGTCATTACACCATCTGCCTCGCGTGCCATCTTTGAAGCAATATTGTTTAAACGTTACGCCATGAGGTGGCAAGTGACTAAAATAGAAGTTATAAATCCAATCAAGTGGACTACAATCAGACGAAATGAAGTAGGTGCTTTGGCCGGGAAATCTACTATTTTTATAGAAGATAAACGTCAGCAAAAGAATTCCTTGCTTTTACAAGATGTGCGTTATCGAATATATGCAAGATTGATATTCATTCCAGTTAAAGATCGCCCAAAAGAAGCTTTTGCCAAACATCAGCCAGGTGACGATGAAAATCCGATGAAATATTATCAGATGTTTGAACGCCGTGCTTCTCAAGGCCAGTGCTTCACACAACCGTATCTTGGTTGTCGTGAGTTCTCCGCTAATTGGAAATTAGTTGATGAATCAAGTATGTTGGAACCACCTTTGGCTGAGGATAGAGATTTTGGAATAATGCTTTATGATATGGATTTCGAAAGTAACCTCAAGAAGCCGGACGCAATGTTCTATTATGCTAAAATGAAACATGGTGTAATTAATGTACCTGATAAAAACAGTGAGGAGGTTATGAAATGATACTGAAGGCATTATATGATTATTACCATAGAAGTGGAGCTGATGTAGCTCCATTTGGCTTAGAATACAAAGAAATTGGTTTTGTAATTGTAATTAATAAATCTGGTGACTTTATACGTATTGAAGACAGGCGTATAGATAAAAAATCTGCACAAAAATTTCTTGTAAAGAAAAGCGTCAGTCGTGCAAGTGCACCTGTAGCAAACTATCTTTACGATAATAGTCAATATGTTTTGGGTTATTCTGATAAAGGAGACATTGACAAAATGCGTAAATATTTTGATACATTTAAGTCTAAAGTACAAGATATTTATGAGCATTATCCAGATAATGTATCTATACAGGCTGTTTATGCATTTTACAAGCAAAATCAGTCAGATATCATAGCAAAAATTCAGAATTATCCATTGTGGAATGAAATAGAAAAAAATCTTAATAAGAAGTATTCCATATTTTCTTTCTTAATAGAAGGTGATACTGAGATTGTTGCTTCAAAAATGGATTTGTTGAAGTTTGATGGTGACGATGATGATTGTAATGATGGTAATCTGTGTTTAGTAGTTGGCAAGCGTTCGAAAACCGTAAAGGTTACAACTGCGACAATGATACCTGGAAGCCAAGCTACAGCAAAGCTTGTCGCTTTTCAGGTAAATTCCGGATATGATTCATACGGAAAGTCACAAGGAGATAATGCCCCAATTTCAGAGGAAGCAGAATTCGCTTATACAACGGCTTTGAATTATATGTTACGTTCTGACTCTCATAATAAATTTATGGTTGGCTCACGTACGTTTCTATTTTGGGCATCATCAAACAGTGAAGCATCAAAGGCCTCAGAAGATAGCTTGTTTGCTTTGTTTGGGAATGTTGGTAAAGAAGATGATGACCCTAATAGACGTATAGAATTTGTACGCAGAACGTTCTTGTCAATTTATAGCGGAAAACTGGTCTCTGATAAAGATGATAAGTTTTTTATATTGGGACTGGCGCCTAATTCTGCAAGAATAGCTGTTGTGTATTGGAATGAAACGCCCTTGCGTGAGTTTGCAGGTTTAATAAGCAAGCATTTCGAAGATATGGAAATAGTCGATCCACGTAAAGATAAGAAACCGTATGTGGGACTGCATTCAATTCTTGGTAGTGTAACATTAGGTGGTAAATCCAGTGATGCTGCTCCAAATCTTCCTGATGCTGTAGTTAAAAGTATTTTTCAGGGTTTGCCTTATCCTGTTACTTTATTCCAAGCCTGTATCAGACGCATACGTGCGGAACAGTCACTTAACATTGTTCGTGTGGCAATAATCAAGGCTTATCTTAATAGATTGAACGATATTAGTAATAAAAAAATTGATATTATGTTAGACAAAGAAAACAAGAATTTAGGCTACTTATGTGGCCGTCTATTTGCTGTTTTGGAGAATTTGCAATATGCAGCCAACAAACAAGATACAATTCGTGCAAATTACATGAATGCGGCTTCATCGACTCCTTCGGCTGTTTTTCCAACGATTCTTAAACTTTCAAATAGCCATTACGGTAAATTGGCAAAAGAAAAGAAGGGGCTGGCTAATTTCTATGATAGCCAGAAAAAGGACATAATAGCTTTAATACAAGATTTCCCTGATACACTTAGTTTGGGTGATCAAGGCAGATTTTTTATAGGTTATTATCATCAGAAAAATTATAGAGAGGATAAAGAATTAGAAAATTAAAATACTAAAAAGGATTTTATTATGTCAGAAATTAAAAACAGATTTGATTTTATTTACATGTTTGATGTTAAGGATGGCAATCCTAACGGTGACCCGGATGCAGGAAATCTTCCTCGAGTTGATGCTGAAACAGGTATGGGGTTAGTAACTGATACATGTCTGAAACGCAAAGTGCGTAATTATATTCAAATAGCAAAATCTGGAGAACCAGGTGATGACATTCTTATAAAGTCGAAAGAAATATCAGGAGAGGAAGTTTTTATAAACAAAGAAATTAGAAAAATGTATAATGAAGAGCTTGGCTTGGATCTTAAAGTCAAGGATAAAGCACCAGCAGATAAAGTCGCATCAGGTAGAGAGGCCATGTGCAAACGTTACTATGACGTTAGGGCTTTTGGAGCTGTACTTTCTACCGGAGCCAATGCTGGACAAGTACGTGGCGCTGTTCAATTGACGTTTGCTCGTTCAAAAGATTTGATAGTTTCACAAGAGCATGCTTTGACAGTTTGCGTCGCGCGCGATGAAGATAAGCCTTATGATTCGCAAGTTGGTATTCAAGGGCGTAAAGCTACTGTTCCGTATGGTCTATATATTTGTCATGGATTCATATCTGCTAATCTTGCAAAGCAGACAGGATTTTCAGAGGAAGACCTAGAACTGTTTTGGGAAGCTCTGAAAAATATGTTTGATGTAGACAGGTCTGCCGCACGTGGATTGATGAGCGCCCAAAAGTTGATAGTATTCAAGCATGATTCCATATTAGGTAATGCTCCTGCCAACAAATTATTTGACTTGGTTAAAGTTGAGAAAATTTGTGAGGGTGCACCACGGTCTTTCAGCGATTATACTGTAATGATAGATAGAGAACATGTACCATCTAATATCGTAGTCGAGGAAATGATATAGGTATGTATTATAATGAAGATGATATGCTTATGCTATCTGGTATTCAGCACTTTAGATTCTGTCCTCGTCAATGGGCTCTTATTCACATAGAACAGATGTGGGATGACAACCGTCTTACTATTGAAGGACAAATTCTGCACAAGCATGTGGATGACCCTTTTTATAGACAGAAGTGCGGTGAACAGATAACATTACGCGCTGTGAATATCGCTTCTCATAAACTTGGACTCTATGGCATTTCTGATGCCATAGAGTTATTTCCTTCGTTATCTGCCGATGATACAATCATTCATCCTAAATATAAAGGGCGATGGAAACCTGTCGTTGTAGAATATAAACATGGTAAACCTAAGATAAATGAAGTGGATGAAGTACAATTGGCGGCACAGACTATGTGTTTAGAAGAAATGTACAATATTCATATAAATCATGGTGTATTATTTTACGGCGAATTACGCCATAGAGTAAAGGTTGACATAACCGATGATTTGCGTTGTATTGTCAGTCAATGTGCCGACGATATGCATGTTTTATTCAACAAGGCATTAATACCTAAGGCTGAGTATGGAAAACATTGTGAGAAATGTTCTTTAAAAGACATTTGTATGCCTAAAATGACAATGAATTGTACAACTGTGACTACGTATCTTAATAAAAACTTGTATCAATGAGAAAGTTGCTGAATACATTGTATGTTACAACTCCTGGAGCTTATCTTTCTAAAGATGGTTTAAACATTGTGGTATCTGTCGACCAGAAAGAGGTGTTTCGTATCCCTGCAATTAATATTGAAGGGATAGTTACATTTGGTTATATGGGAGCAAGTCCTGGGGTTATGAAATTGTGCAGTGATAATGGTATTTCTCTAACTTTTCTTTCTCCTAATGGTCGATTTATAAGTAGGGTACAAGGAACTGTGAAAGGTAATGTCTTGTTGCGCAAAAAGCAGTATCAATTATCAGACGACGAATCATGGGCTTTGCATGTGGCTAAGCTGATGATAGGTGGAAAAATTCAGAATTATCGTAATATCCTAAAGCGATATGTACGTGATTATGGTGAAAACGAAAGTATCAATAAGACTGTTCATATTTTGGACCATGCCAAGCATGACGTATTAAAATCTGAAGATAAAACATCGTTGATAGGGTATGAAGGAATTGCTTCAAGTGCTTATTTTGATGTTTTGCCTATTTTGATTGTAAATCAGAAAACAGATTTTCCTTTTAATGGCAGAAATCGAAGACCTCCAAAGGATGCGGTAAACGCTATGTTGTCATTTGCATACACTTTGATTGCAAATGATGTTTCTGCAGCATTAGAAACAATAGGCCTTGATCCTTATGTCGGATTTTTGCATACACTTCGTCCAGGACGTACATCTTTGGCTTTGGACATGATGGAAGAATTGAGGGCCTATCTTGGTGACCGATTTGTTTTATCTATGATAAATAAGAAACAAATAACTTCTAAAGATTTTTTGTACCAAGGTGATGAAGGTATTGTTATGACCGATAAAGGAAAGAAATCATTTATAACTGCATGGCAAAATAGAAAACGTGATGTTATAATTCACCCTTATCTTAATGAAAAAATTGAAATTGGACTTTTACCATATGTTCAGTCGATGTTGATGGCAAGGTATATTAGACAAGATATTGACGATTATCCAGTATTTTTAATAAGATAAGTAATTTAAATATTATGTATGTTCTCATAACTTATGATGTTGATACAACAAATAAGGAAGGGGCTCGTCGTTTGAGACATGTGGCCAAAGCTTGTGTTGATTACGGACAAAGAGTTCAAAATTCAGTTTTTGAGTGTGAAGTTTCTGAAGCCCAATTATGTACGCTAAAAAATGTAATAAATGAGGTAATTGATGCAAAAAAAGATAGTGTAAGGATTTATTATCTTAATAGAAACCAGACTCGAAGAGTTGAGGTAATTGGTAAAGAAACTGCATACAATGTTACGGATGCTATAATAATTTAGTTTCTGCGAACTGCATGTGATACATACTTTGGGAGGCTTTCGCGTAAATTGAAACATAGTAAGTTATATTATGTTTTTTTGTTTTTTCAAAGTATTTGATATGATTTTTTTATTAATTCGCGGAATAATAATATAATTGCTTGATTATCACTTATGATTTAAGCATAGAGTCGCACCCTACGTGGGTGCGTGGATTGAAACTTAAGTTTCATGTCTGTAAGAGCAGAGACAATTTGGTCGCACCCTACGTGGGTGCGTGGATTGAAACTTTGGACAACATTGTAGCGGATACGACCTCTATGTCGCACCCTACGTGGGTGCGTGGATTGAAACAAGAATATGTTGAAGGCTGTAGGTGCTTCTGACGGTCGCACCCTACGTGGGTGCGTGGATTGAAACACCAATGACGGATTGTTCTCACTTGTCACACCCAGTCGCACCCTACGTGGGTGCGTGGATTGAAACTTCAGTGTGCCGTTCCGGACCATCTGGCGGATAAGTCGCACCCTACGTGGGTGCGTGGATTGAAACAGAATTACATGTCTATGCTGAACGCACATCTCACGTCGCACCCTACGTGGGTGCGTGGATTGAAACTGGTATCGCCACATACAGTCGAAAGGCATCAGCTGTCGCACCCTACGTGGGTGCGTGGATTGAAACTTGAGCATCTCATAGATTATGTCGGACAGAATTTTGTCGCACCCTACGTGGGTGCGTGGATTGAAACTTGACACATTATGATAACTCAATGCACCCTTGTTGGTCGCACCCTACGTGGGTGCGTGGATTGAAACTGGTTTCAGCTAACGGGAACAGGTGTAACAGCGGAGGTCGCACCCTACGTGGGTGCGTGGATTGAAACAAAGTTTGGAATGGCAAAGAATATCAATTGCTGAGTCGCACCCTACGTGGGTGCGTGGATTGAAACTTTGCCAGCACCAAAAAGCCGATTGCAGATATTGTCGCACCCTACGTGGGTGCGTGGATTGAAACTCTGGACCTGTAACAAATAAGGGAGCTGGATGCGTCGCACCCTACGTGGGTGCGTGGATTGAAACAGGCGAAGGATGTGGAGATTGAGGGGAAGGTTACGTCGCACCCTACGTGGGTGCGTGGATTGAAACCCATTCATCACCCCCGTCACCGTCACACTGTAGGTCGCACCCTACGTGGGTGCGTGGATTGAAACACCTTCTCCCCGTTCCCCACAACAACATACATCCGTCGCACCCTACGTGGGTGCGTGGATTGAAACTACCTTCCTATCGTCAACCAGCCGGAGTAATAGTCAGTCGCACCCTACGTGGGTGCGTGGATTGAAACCAACCTCTTTGACCGAGCAAGAGAAGGAAGAGAGTCGCACCCTACGTGGGTGCGTGGATTGAAACCTGCACCCCCGCATCCTCCTCCCCACCATACCCAGTCGCACCCTACGTGGGTGCGTGGATTGAAACAGCCTCAGGATCCAAAGGTCTTTCATTAACACAGTCGCACCCTACGTGGGTGCGTGGATTGAAACATACTGTATCAATTTGTCACGAAGCTTCAAAAGTTCGTCGCACCCTACGTGGGTGCGTGGATTGAAACATGTTTCATTTATAATTTGTCGATGCTATATGAGTCGCACCCTACGTGGGTGCGTGGATTGAAACCCCAGAACCTGATGCACTGCACCGCCAGTACTGGCAGTCGCACCCTACGTGGGTGCGTGGATTGAAACATAAGAAATTTCCTGCTCGACCACTTCCTGCATGTCGCACCCTACGTGGGTGCGTGGATTGAAACATGAAGGGTTTTTCATGTGCAAAGTGTAAAACGCGTCGCACCCTACGTGGGTGCGTGGATTGAAACTCTTTGTGTATCTGCTTGTGTGTCACGTCCTAGAAGTCGCACCCTACGTGGGTGCGTGGATTGAAACCGGCACCAATCCTCATAATAATCCTCCTGCACCGGTCGCACCCTACGTGGGTGCGTGGATTGAAACGCCACCCTCATGCTATCCGCCGGCACACCTCTCGTCGCACCCTACGTGGGTGCGTGGATTGAAACCCCTCCACCTCCACCTCATCCAGCAGAATCGGACGTCGCACCCTACGTGGGTGCGTGGATTGAAACAATCCTTACATTTCTGATAATGCAGGCAGTGCGTGTCGCACCCTACGTGGGTGCGTGGATTGAAACATAATAATATATTTATTGAAATCAATAAGTCGGATGTCGCACCCTACGTGGGTGCGTGGATTGAAACTCAAAGGTCTTAAGTCAATTACGACAGAGAGCGCAGTCGCACCCTACGTGGGTGCGTGGATTGAAACCTGCGTAAATACCATATCAGTAATTAGCGCGTACGTCGCACCCTACGTGGGTGCGTGGATTGAAACATTGTAGCATCTGCTTCGTTGGACTAGGACTTTGTCGCACCCTACGTGGGTGCGTGGATTGAAACAGCCTGTCGGCCTTAATGTTGTCAAATAATGTGGTCGCACCCTACGTGGGTGCGTGGATTGAAACCACATATCCCATTGATTTTGCACATTTTCTTGCGTCGCACCATACGAGGGTGCATGGATTGAAACATTCATTCTTCGACTACCTCTAAAACATCAAGGTCGCACCCTGCTAGGGTGAGTGGATTGAAACCTACGCATGCCTGATAGCTTCGTCCTGCTTTTCAGTCGCACTGATATTCCTTAAGTTGGATACTCCCCACTGTGGGTCGTATGGATTGATACATCTGATATTTGTAATCGGCACTGGGACTGCCACTAATAGCATTCTGCTTTATATTGGAGATTTGTTGACAGAGTGTTGCGTTTGACCTTAGTTAATCTATTACTGAACTTTGAGTCCTTTCCCCCTTTCCGCCAGTCGGAGTGTTTCCAAAAAAAGATATATCTTTGCATCCGGTAAAAAACTTTATTCTCTGAATATCTTCAAAAACTGAGATGGACAATCGTTATCTGGAAGAACTGAATGATGAACAGCGCGCGGCAATCGAATATTGCGGCGGGCCTTCGCTGGTGATTGCCGGTGCGGGTTCGGGCAAGACGCGCGTACTGACATATAAGATTGCCTACCTGCTCGAACACGGCTACGAACCGTGGTCGATACTGGCGCTGACCTTCACCAACAAGGCCGCCAGCGAGATGAAGGCGCGTATAGCAAGGCAGGTGGGAGAGGAACAGTCGAAGTATCTTTGGATGGGCACCTTCCACTCCATATTCCTGCGCATACTGCGCATGGAGCACGAGCTGTCGGGATTTTCGCCCAACTTCACCATCTACGACTCGGCCGACAGCAAGAGCCTGCTCAAGAGCGTCGTGAAGGACCTTCAGCTGGATGAAAAGACCTACGTCCCCGGCAACATGCTCGGACGCATATCGAATGCAAAGAACCGCCTCATATCGCCCGAAGCCTATGCCGCCACGGCCGACTATCTGAGGGCCGATACGAGGGCGCGCATACCGGCATTCCGCGATGTCTACAGGCGCTATGCCGAGCGGTGCCGTCTGGCCGATGCAATGGACTTCGATGACATCCTGGTGTACACCTACCGCCTCTTCGACGAGCACCCCGAGGTGCTGGCCAAGTATGTCGAGAGATTCAGGTATGTGCTCGTCGACGAGTATCAGGACACCAACTTTGCACAGCACAAGATTGTGTGGCAGCTGACGAGACAGAACCGCCGAATATGCGTTGTCGGCGACGACGCGCAGAGCATCTATTCCTTTCGTGGAGCAAACATCGACAACATTCTTTCGTTCAGCGACTTGTACGGAGGTGCAAGGCTGTTCAAGCTGGAGCGCAACTACAGGTCGACGCAGGTCATCGTGGAGGCGGCCAACAGCCTCATTGCCAAGAACGAGGCGCAGATACGCAAGGATGTGTATTCGGACAACGAGAGGGGCGACCTGATAGGTGTGTTCGAGGCCTACTCCGACGTGGAGGAGGGCGGAATGGTGGTGAGGAAAATCGAGAGCATCAGGAAGGCCGAGGGATGCGGCTACTCCGACTTCGCCATTCTCTACCGCACGAATGCGCAGAGCCGTATATTCGAAGAGGCGCTGCGGAAGAACGGAATGCCGTACAGGATATACGGCGGATTGTCGTTCTATCAGCGCAAGGAAATAAAGGACATCATTGCATACTTCCGCCTTTCGGTCAATCCGAACGACGAGGAGGCGTTCAAGCGCGTCATAAACTATCCGGCGCGAGGCATCGGAAACACCACGATGGCAAAGATTGCCGATGCCGCGAACAGGGCCGGAGTGAGCCTGTGGACAGCCATCGGCGACCCGCTTGCCTACGGAATAGACGTGGCGAAGGGCACGGCTGCGAAGATTGCCGGGTTCCGCATGCTGATTGAGGACTTCATCGAACTGGCGCGCACGAAGGATGCCAAGGAGGCGGGCGAGGAGATGGTGAAGCGGAGCGGCATCATCAACGACATCTATCAGGACCGCACGCCCGACAACCTGAGCAGGCAGGAGAACGTGGAGGAGCTGATGAACGGCATGGCCGACTTCTGCGAGGGGCGCAGGGAGGAAGGCAACGGAAATGTGTCGATAAGCGACTACCTCTCGGAGGTGTCGCTGCTCTCGGACGTCGACACCGATAAGGGCGACGACGAGCACAAGGTGACGCTGATGACGATACACTCGGCAAAGGGACTGGAGTTCGGCACGGTGTTCGTAGTGGGGCTCGAGGAAAATCTCTTCCCGAGCCAGATGGCAAGCGGTTCGATGCGCGAGATGGAAGAGGAGAGGCGTCTGTTCTACGTTGCCATAACGCGTGCCGAGAAGCATTGCTTCCTCTCGTACGCACGGAGCCGTTACAGGTACGGCAAGATGGAGTTCGGCACGCCTAGCCGTTTCATCGGCGACATTGACCCCTGCTACCTCGACCGCCAGGCTAAGGCGAGGACGCTGGGCAGGGATGCCGACGTGGAACTGCCGTGGGCTTCGCGCGAAAGGACATCGACGCCGCGGAGCTCATTCGGAGCTGGCAGTGAACCGGTGGAGTGGCGCGGGGAGCGTTCGGAGAGATTCTTCGAGCGTTCGCAGAAGATGCACGAGGAGGTCGATGTGAACAGGCGTCAGGAGAAGCTGGTGCCTCCGTCGCCAGCCATCAGAAAACTGAGGCCTGTGCCGGCCGGAAAGGCTGCGCAGGCGGGCTCTGCCGGCGTGGACGACGGGCTCAGCGCCGGTCAGCACATCGAGCACGAGAGGTTCGGCCGAGGTACGGTGGAAAAGGTGGAAGGACGAGGCGACAACTGCAAGGCTACGGTGAGATTCGAGAACGCCGGAGTGAAACAGCTGCTACTGAAGTTCGCACGCTTCAAGGTGGTCGACTGATACCGCGTCAAGATATATATATAAGGGAACATGATGTGTGTTTTGAATAGCACCATACACTATAGAAGAAGATAATAATAACATTTTTTGATATGGCAGAAAAAACAACTTTGCTTGAAGAGAATTTGGACAAGATACCGAATCCGTGCTACGTGATGGAGGAACAGCTCCTGAGACGCAACCTGGAATTGATTAAGAGTGTGGCCGAACGTGCAGACATCGAGGTGATACTTGCGTTCAAGGCTTTTGCGCTGTGGAAATCGTTCGGCATCTTCCGCGAGTACATATCGCACACGACTGCCAGTTCGCTCTACGAGGCACGTCTTGCGCTGGAGGAGTTCGGAAGCAGGGCTCACACTTATTCACCGGCTTATACGGAGGAAGAGTTTCCCGACATTATGAGATGCAGCAGCCACATCACGTTCAATTCGCTCAGCCAGTATGAGAGATTCTATCCGTACGTGCGCGAGAACGGCAACGGCGAGGTGTCGTGCGGATTGAGAGTGAATCCAGAGTATTCGGAGATTGAGACACTGCTGTACAATCCTTGTGCTCCGGGATCGAGGTTCGGCATACTGGCGTCGGCACTGCCGGAAAGACTGCCTGAGGGCATTGAGGGATTCCACATACACTGCCACTGCGAGAGCGGTGCCGATGAGTTCGAGCGTACGCTCAAGCATATTGAGGAGAAGTTTGCAGGATGGTTCGGACAGCTGAAGTGGATAAACTTCGGCGGAGGTCACCTGATGACACGCAAGGACTACGATGTGGAGAGGCTAGTGGGGATGATGCAGGAGTTCCGCGCACGCTACCCTTGGCTGAAGGTGATACTGGAACCAGGATCGGCATTTGCATGGCAGACAGGTCCGCTCGTGGCAAAGGTGGTGGATGTGGTTGAGAACAGCGGTGTGAAGACGGCCATACTGAACGTGAGCTTCACTTGCCACATGCCCGATTGCCTCGAAATGCCGTATCGCCCTAAGGTGAGATATGCGGAAACAATCGACGACGACAGCCTCGAAATGGCGCGCTCGGAAAAAAATATTTATCGTCTCGGCGGAAACAGCTGTCTGAGCGGCGATTTCATGGGACTTTGGCGATTCGACCACGAACTGAAGGTGGGAGAGACGCTGATTTTCGAGGACATGATTCACTATACTACGGTGAAAACCAACATGTTCAACGGAATATCGCACCCGTCGATAGGCATGCTGAAGATGGATGGAGAGTTTGAACTTTTCCGCCGTTTCGGCTATGAAGATTATCGTGACCGCATGTGCTGAAAGCGGTCATGATAATTTTTTTTGAAAAAAATGCCGGAAAAGTTTGGTAGTTAAAAGGAAATGCCTACCTTTGCACTCGCGTTTCGGAGGAAACGACATGACAACGAGAAACAAAGCTCAGTAAGCTGGTTGAAATGATGCGGAAATAGCTCAGTTGGTAGAGCACAACCTTGCCAAGGTTGGGGTCGCGAG